>ERZ795060.42-NODE-42-length-152224-cov-14.854491_pt1 | contig 152224 bp, 138 predicted proteins | sample MGYA00375144_ERZ795060 | MGnify/ENA primary metagenome ERZ795060 (study PRJEB30189, sample SAMN05720157) | activated sludge metagenome | isolation source: anaerobic digester from wastewater treatment plant | place: Japan | collected 2015-05-15 ...
TTTGGCTTTTTTCTCACCACATTTTCCTTCGCCGCATTTACCTTCTTTGCCTTTGGCTTTTTTCTCACCACATTTTCCTTCGCCGCATTTACCTTCTTTGCCTTTGCTTTTTTCGGTAGTGCTTTCAGATTTGTTTTCGCCACATTTCAGGTCATTAAGCATTTTTGAAAGTCCTTTGTTAGTAAGGATTTCTGAGCGAACATCTGCACCTGAACCAAGTGCGTTGATTTCAATGCCTGTAGCATTAGCATTGAGGTTGCTCATTGCTGCAAATGTAGCGGCGGCTACTGCGCTGGTAATCAGCGATTTTCTCTTTTTTTCCATAGTTTTGGATTTTATTGGTTTATCAATTAGTTACAAAAATACCTAAATCCTGACAAAAAAATTAACTTTATAAGTATATTTTAATTAAATCGCTGAAAATCAGTTAAATAAAATTTTATAGAGTAAAATAGTATGCTTATCTAATAAATTATTTTATTTGTCTATTTATATTTACATTCGCCCCCAATGTTCGTAAAACTTTAAAATCTTAATTATTATGAAAAAAGATGATGTATTTCAGTATGAATTCCAGTTTTCTCAAAAAGATGTTGATGATTTTGCTCTTATTACAGGAGATAATAATCCTATTCATTTAAATCCTGAATACGCTGCAAAAACAATGTTTAAGCGACCAATTATGCACGGTATGCTGGGTGCTTCTTTGTTTAGTAAAGTGTTTGGAACTATGTTTCCTGGTGAAGGTACTATTTATTTGAAGCAATCACTTAATTTTTTGAAACCAATGTATGTTGATACTCCTTATGTGGCTGAATTTACAGTAAAAGAAGTTGTACCTGATAAAAACAGAGCAATTGTAGAAACTTTGATTAAGGACAAAGCCAGTGGAAATGTTTGTACATCGGGTGAAGCGTTAATTATGAATGTCAATAAAATTAAATAAAATTATCATTAACCAATAAAATTTACAACTATGAAAGGTAGGGTAGCGTTGGTAACAGGAGCCACAGGCGGATTAGGAACCGCTATGTGCAAAAAGTTGTATAAAGATGGATACAAAGTGGTGGGTAATTATCACACTAAAGAAAAGGCAGAAAAATGGATGCAACAAATGGCATCAGAAGGGTACAATATCCCTTTGTTTCATGGAGATGTCAGTGATTTTAATTCAGCAAAAGCAATGATTGAACAAATTGAAAAAGAAGTAGGACAGATTGATGTATTGGTAAATAATGCGGGAATTACAAGAGATACAAGATTAATCAAAATGACTTTTGAACAATGGGATGCGGTACTGAAAACAAATTTGTATAGCGTGTTTAATTGCACAAGAAATGTTATTGAAAAAATGATTGAAAGAAAATTCGGAAGAATTATTAATATCTCTTCTGTAAATGGTCAGCGTGGGCAAATTGGGCAATGTAATTATAGTGCAGCAAAAGCAGGGATGCATGGTTTCACCAAATCATTAGCATTAGAAGTAGCAAAATATGGTATTACAGTAAATACTATTTCACCCGGCTATGTAGCAACAGATATGGTAATGGCTGTAAGAGAAGATATTTTAGCAAAAATTATTGAGCAAATTCCTGTAGGAAGACTAGGTGGAACGCACGAAATAGCATTTCTTGTAAGTTTCCTTGCTAGCGATGAAGCAAGTTTTATTACAGGTGCTAATTATAGTATCAATGGAGGACAACACATGTATTAATGAAAATAAAAAATAAAAATTTTTAAAAGCCATCCACTCAGCGATGGCTTTTTTTGTTTATTTGCCTGCAAAAAGAATTTATACCAAAGATATTTTAATTTCAGAAAAAATTCCGCTTTAATGCTTTTAGACAGTAAAGCCATTGGAAGCTTGCGTTGGGGTCTCCCATTCCGAGCGAAGCGAAGGAATGGGGGCAAGTTCCAATGGCGGTCTGCCGAAGGCAGATTGCCTTCTAAAAGCAGATTTTTTGCTTACTTTTTTCTAAAAAAAGTATGAGAAAAAATATTTATTATTGATAAACAATTTTCGGAAATTAAAGTTATTTTGGTATAATATACTTATTGTATGCTTTATATGAAAATTAAACTAAAAAAATGAAAAAAAATATCTGGATTATCAACGAATATGCAGGAAGTCCTTATCATGGAATGGAATTTCGCCATTTTTATTTAAGTAAAGAATTGCAAAAATTAGGATACAATCCGCTTATTATAACTGCATCCTACTCTCATTTATTTAAGCAATTACCTTCTGTAAAAAATAAGTTTACTTTTGAAAATATTGATGGTGTCAATTATTTATGGATTAAAGTTCCACAATATCCTCAATCTCACTCTAAAAAGAGAGTTCTAAAATGGTTTAATTATACGAATTCATTGTATTATCTGCCTGTTTTAAAAATGCCAAAGCCGGATTATATTTTACTTTCTCCAATGCAAACATTACCTATCTTTCCTGTATTAAAATGGGCAAAAAAATTTAATAGTAAATTAATTTTTGAAGTAAAAGATATTTGGCCATTATCAATTATTGAATTAGGAGGATATTCACCCAAACATCCTTTTATTCGTTTATTAAAATATGCAGAAAAAGTTTGTATTAAAAAGAGTGATGCAATAGTTTCTGTGTTACCAAACTATTCACAATACCTTAAAGAACAAGGGTTTCAAAAAAGTGCATATTATATTCCAAATGGCATTGATATAAATGAATTGCAAACCATTGAACCTTTGGATAAAGAAATTGCTTCAAAAATTCCTGAGGATAAATTTATAGTTGGATATGCAGGAACAATAGGTATTGCAAATGCCTTGAATTATTTGGTAGAAGCAGCAAAATTATTAAAGGATAATTCTAATATTGTATTTATTGTAGTAGGTAATGGTAGTGAAAAAGAACATTTAATCAAACAATCAGAGGGCTTGAATAATATTAAGTTTTTACCGGCTATTCCTAAAAGGCAAATTCAGAGCTTGTTGCAAAAGTTTGATGTTTGTTATATTGGATTAGAATACAGTCCATTATTTAAATTTGGTGTTTCTCCAAATAAATTATTTGATTATATGTATGCATCAAAACCAATAGTATTTTCAATTTATTCTCCCAATAATGTAGTTGAACAAGCTAATTGTGGAATAGCGGTTCCACCATCTTCACCAAAAGATATTGCTGAATCTGTGGTAAAACTTTTTAATATGCCTGATGATGAAAGAAAGCAGTTAGGAAATAATGGAAAAAAATTTGTTCTTGAAAATCATACTTTTGAAAAACTGGCAAAAAAGTACAGTGAGTTATTAGAGGGTTTAAATAAGTGATTTTTAACATTTTTCAATAGGTAAATAAATACTTATCTTTGCGGCAATTAATTAAAATTTATGGCAATCAAAATAACCGATGAATGTATAAATTGTGGTGCTTGCGAACCAGAATGCCCCAATAATGCTATTTATGAAGGTGGAGCAGAATGGCGTTTTTCTGACGGAACTAAATTAAGTGGAATGGTGCATGGTAAAAACTCAGGTATTGATACAGATGCTGATGCACCACAACCTCCTAAAAGTATGGATGTGTATTATATTGTAACTGATAAATGCACAGAGTGTGTAGGATTCTTTGATGAACCACAATGTGCGGCTGTATGCCCTGTTGATTGTTGCATTAAAGATGAAGATAATGTAGAAACTCCCGAGGAGTTATTAGAAAAGAAAAAATATCTGCATGGGGAGTAAAAGTTTTTGAGTTTAAAATTTGTTCTGTTAGTTTAAAGTAATTTAAGTATTAAAAAATTTGAGTGGTAAAATAAAGTGATAAGCGGAGATGTTTATTTTTTTATTATCCCTTATCTTTGCAAAAATTTTTATTTTTATGAAAACACTTTTTCAAAATTTAAGCATTTATGCTTTGTGTGGAATTTTGATGAATATATTCATTCCATTAAAAGCACAAGAAAGTTGGATTAAATTAAAAGAAAACTATGCTAATTTTTATCAAATTAAAGCCGCATTTGAGGCAGAACACGGTAAAAAGAAAAATTCAAAAAACAAAAAATTTGAAATTGAAAAAGAAGAAGGAGGAGAAAGCTTATTCAGAAGATGGGCATGGTATGCTGAACCAAGGGTATATCCTTCTGGCGACCTGAAATATGCTTCTTTTAGTTATGCTTTAGAGGAATACAATAAATGGTTAAACGAACATGCTGTCTTTAAAACTACTAACGGAGGTGCTGCGGCTCCTACTGCAACTACTGCAAACTGGACACCATTAGGACCATTTGGTGATCCAGCTGGAAGCAACGCAGGCAGAATGGTTTGTGTAAGATTTCATCCTACTAATCCAAATATCATTTATGTTGGAACAGCGGCAGGTGGAATGTGGATGAGTACTAATGGCGGAAGCACATGGACTACAACAACCGACAATTTAGGTTCATTAGGTGTTTCAGATGTTGCAATAGATCCATCAAATCCAAATATCATTTACATTGCTACCGGAGATTATGATGCAGGTGATACCTATTCTATTGGAGTTTATAAATCTACCGATGGTGGATTGACATGGACTGCCACAGGATTAACCTATACTACTAATCAAGGTCGAAGAATAGGAAGATTATTGATAAACCCATTAAATCCGACGACTCTTTTTGCTTTTACATCTGCTGGAATATATAGGACAAGAAATGGTGGTTCAACATGGACTTTAGTTCAATCTGGTAATTTTAAAGACGGCGAATATAAACCCAGTGATACTACCATCATTTATGGTGTTACCAGTTCTGGTTTTTATCGTTCCACAAATGGCGGTAATTCATTTACTAGCATTTCTTATGGAGCGGTTGGAAGTATAATTCGTTTATCAGTAGCAGTTACTCCAGCAGATCCAAATTATGTGTATTTGTTAGCAAGTAAGAATGATTATAGTTATGGAGGCGTATACCGTTCTACATCATCAGGAGCAGCGGGAACGTGGAGTGTAATGAGTACTTCGCCAAATATATTTGATTGGAGTACTAATGGAAGTGGAGCAGGTGGTCAGGGTTGGTATGATTTAGCAATAGGAGTTTCACCAACGAATGCTAATGAAATTGTTTGCGGGGGTGTAAACACGTGGAAATCCACTAATGGTGGGGCATCATGGACACTCTATACGCATTGGTATGGAGGCGGAGGAAAACCCTATGTGCATGCTGATTTACACGATGTTCAATATACTTCTTCAAATACTGTTTATCTTGCTACAGATGGTGGGTTGTTTAGAACTACTAACGGTGGAACAAGTTTTACTGCAATAAATGGAGCAATGAATATTGCTCAGATTTACAAATTAGGTTTGTCTGCCACTTCATCATCCTTAATTGTAACAGGACATCAAGATAATGGTACAAATAAATGGAATGGCACCAGTTGGACTGAAATTTATGGAGGAGATGGGGCAGATTGTTTTATCAGCTGGAATAATAATAATACAATTGTTGCATCTTATGTACAAGGTGATTTTCAAAGATCTACAAACGGTGGAGCATCATGGACATCTATTGCGCCAAATACTACTGAAAATGCAGCATGGGTAGCTCCTATTATTCAACATCCAACAGCTCCAAATACATATTTATGTGGTTATGAAAATGTTTGGATTTCTACCAATCAAGGTACATCATGGACTAAGCCAGGTAATGTAGGTAGTGGATCAGGAGATATTTTAGGAGTAAAAGTTGCACCAAGTAACACGAATGTGATTTATGCTTTTCGTTCTAATTCATTATACAGAAGTGTAAATAATGGTGCATTATGGACAGATATTTCTACTGGGCTACCAGTTGGATCTGCTGCCATTACTGATGTTGCTATTGACAATACAAATGAAAATAATATCTATGTTACATTTTCCGGATATTCTTCAGGTAATAAAGTATTTCATTCTACAAATGGTGGTTCAAGCTGGACTAATGTTTCAGCAGGACTTCCAAATATCCCTGTAAATTGTATCGTTTATACTAAAAACTCAAGTGATGCCATTTATGTTGGCACAGATGTTGGGGTATATTACAAGGAAATTAGTATGAGTACATGGTTACCTTATTCACAAGGTTTGCCAAATGTGATTGTTGATGACATGGAAATTGATTATTTATCCAATAAACTTCGTGCGGCAACTTATGGAAGAGGGGTGTGGGAAACTGACTTATACTCTAATTCTGCAGCAACCCCTAATAGCTTCTTTACTACCAGTTATTCCGTTGCATGCATCAATACACCTTTTCAATTTAATGATGCTTCTTCAAACAGTCCTACTTCATGGTCATGGAGTTTTCCTGGAGGAAGTCCATCTACATCAACGGTTCAAAATCCTGCTGTTACATATACAGCTACCGGAACATACACTGTAAGTTTAACAGCATCAAATGTAAATGGCACAGGAACAACTTACACATCAACAATTACAGTAGCACCATCACCTACTGCTGCATCTTCATCTGCAAGTTTATGTTCAGGGTATGGTATTTATATTTCTGCTAATACCAATGCATCTTCTATAAGTTGGAACACAGGCGCCACCACAAGTTCTATTTATGTAAATCCAACAATCACAACAGTATATTCATATACTGCTGCTAATGGTCAATGTCAAGCTACTGCTAATGTTACTGTCAATGTATCTCCAACCCCACCAATACCTACTGTGAGTGTAAATGGATCAACGCTTACCTGCAATCCATCAGCGACTTCATATCAATGGTATTTGAATGGATCACCTATCAGTGGTGCAACATCACAAACTTATGTAGCAACACAAACAGGTTATTATAGTGTATGGATTGGAAATAGTGCAGGTTGTCAAAGTTCCTCCTCATCAGTATATGTGGTGGTTACAGGAATTCAAAATGCTATGTTGAGTGGATTAATAAAAATAACACCAAATCCTGCAAGTGAATATTTGACCATAAATTCCAGTGTAGAAAAAGTATTAAGCGTTCAAATTACCGATGCATTAGGAAAAGTGGTATACATTAATACAATTGATTTTACAAAGGTAAAAGAACAAAATATAGATATATCTGACTTCGATGCAGGTGTTTATATTGTTGAGTTATCAGATGGACAAGGTAAGATGGTTGAAAAGATTTTGAAGAAGTAATTCTTTAAAATACAATTTTAGTTGTTATTATTCAGATAGATATAGTTTTCACACAAAGGTTGAAAAGTTTAAACAATTTTAAGTAGGGGTATATCACCATACGCCCTTACATTTTAGTTTTTAGTTCTTTTGTCAAAAAGTATTAAATCATTTCAATTTTAAGATAAATTAAAATAATAATTCTATTTGTTTGTCCGTTACATAAGTATATTTGTCGCTAAATTTTTTAATATGAGTAAATACAGAATATTATGGACTGATGATGAAATTGAGATATTAAAACCTCACATTCTTTTTTTACAAAATAAAAATTATGAAGTTATTACCGCAGTGAGCGGAGATGAAGCGTTAGATATTTTGCACAATGATAAAAATATAGATGTAGTATTATTAGATGAAAACATGCCGGGTTTAAGTGGTTTAGATACCTTACAAAAAATCAAGCAAATTAATATCTCTTTACCTGTGATAATGGTTACCAAAAGTGAAGAGGAGCATATTATGGAAACTGCCATTGGCAGACAAATTGCAGATTATTTAATAAAGCCCATCAATCCTAATCAGGTGCTTATATCTCTCAAAAAAGTTTTAGAAAACAAAAAGTTAGTTACAGAAAACACCACACAAAGTTATCGTCAGGAATTTATGGATATTATGAATAGTATTCAATCTGCAAATGATTGGAAAACATGGATTGATGTGTATAAAAAAATTGTTTATTGGGATATTCAGTTAGATGCATCGGAAGATAAAAGTATGGGTGATGTTTTGTTTACTCAAAAACAGGAAGCCAATAAAGAATTTGCCCGTTTTATTGAAAAAAATTATACATCGTGGCTTAATAAAAAAACAGATGATGTGCCTGTAATGAGCCATACATTGATTAAAAATAAGTTTTTAAATCAAATAAGTTTAGATAACAGTTTGTTTTTGATTGTAATAGATAATTTACGATACGATCAGTGGAAAATTATAGAGCCCATTTTGTCGGATTATTACAAAGTAGAAAGTGAAGAAATTTATTATAGTATTTTACCTACTACTACGCAATATGCCAGAAATGCTTTATTTTCAGGGCTTTTACCTTCTGAAATAGAAAAAACTTTTCCACAATGGTGGAGCAATGATGAAGATGAAGGCGGAAAAAATCTTTACGAAGAAAATTTTTTTCAGGCACAATTAAAAAGATTAACAGGAAAAGAAATAAAATTTTCTTTTACGAAAATTACACAACATCATCAGGCAAAGAAGTTAATGGAAAATTTAAAGCAATTACTAAATAATCCATTGAATGTAATTGTGTATAATTTTGTAGATATGTTAAGTCATGCACGCACTCAAATGGATATTATTAAAGAATTAGCAGAAGATGAACCTGCTTATAGAAGTATTACAAAATCATGGTTTATTCATTCGCCATTATTAGATATTCTAAAACAATTATCAGAAAAGAAAATACCAGTTGTCATCACTACTGATCATGGCACGGTGCATGTAAAAGATCCCATAAGAGTTTTAGGTGATAAAAATGTTAATAATAATCTTCGCTATAAACAGGGAAAAGCATTAGAGTATAATCCAAAAGATGTATTAGAGTGTAAAAATCCTGCAGATTTTTATTTGCCTAAATTACATCCAAGCTCAAGGTATATATTTGCAAAAGAATATGGATTTTTTGTATATCCAAATAATTATGGTCAATATGTGAATTTGTATAAAAATACTTTTCAGCATGGAGGCGTGAGTTTAGAAGAAATGCTAATACCTTATGTTCAATTGATGCCAAGGTAATTTTTAATGAAAGCAATGAGAACATTTACTTATATTGTAAAAGAGTTAGAAGATTGGGAAAAATTAGCAGAGTTTGTGTTAAGAAATTTTTCTGATAAAAAGATTTTTTTATTATTTGGAAATTTAGGGGCAGGCAAAACAACATTAGTGCAAGCATTTGGAAAAATTTTTAAAGTGAAAGAACACATTACAAGTCCTACATTTTCAATAATGCAGGAATATCATTGTGAAGATAATAAGACAATTTATCATTTTGATTTATACAGAGTAAAAAGTATTTCAGAATTAAAAGATATTGGCTTTGAAGATTTTTTGTATTCAGATAATTATTGTTTTATAGAATGGCCAGAAATTGCAAAGGATATTTTAGATGAAATGAAAGAAAAATGTTTAAACATTGAAATCATTATCAATGACAAAATGAATAACAGAGAGGTAAAAATTTTTGAATAATGGTTTTATTTTTGTCATTATGACTGAAAAATTCTTTGGTATTAAATTTGAAAATATTTGAATAATTGCATAATAACTCAAAATGCTGACTGATTGCGTCAGCACTTTAAATGTAATGGCGTATGGAGATACGCACAAATATGTAAGGGCGTATGGCTATACGCCCCTACTAAAATGCTGACGATAAATATCAGCATGCCGACCAATAGCGTCGGCAATCAAAAATTAAAAACCAAATATCATAATTAAACTAAAAACTAAAAATTAATAACTCAAAACTAAAAAACTATGATGTACGACCCATTTTTATTATTACTGAGCATCGTGTTCATGGTGGTAGGGCTTATTGTAAGTTCTACATTAAAAAGCAAGTTTCATGAGTACAGTATGGATCCATTGCCTAATGGAATGAGTGGCAAAGATATTGCAGAAAAAATGCTCAGGGATAATGGAATTTATGATGTAAAAGTAGTATCAGTTGAAGGTGAACTTACAGATCATTACAATCCTTTGACTAAAACAGTTAATTTAAGCCCAAATGTATATTATGGCAAACATATATCAGCTGCGGCAGTTGCTGCACACGAATGTGGCCATGCTGTTCAGCACGCTACTGCTTACAGTATGCTTATGTTGAGAAGTCAATTAGTACCTGTTGTTCAAATAAGTTCTACTATTATGAATATTTTAGTTTTTGGATTAATGTTTGGAGCGGCTATGGTGCCATCATTATTAAATACTTTTTTATTGATTTTTATTATTGGACAAAGTGCTATTACATTATTTAGTTTGGTTACATTACCAGTAGAAATTGACGCAAGTAGAAGAGCATTACAATGGTTAAATCAAACAAATATCCTTTATGGTGATAAATACAATAAAGCAAAAGACGCATTAAAATGGGCAGCTTATACTTATGTTGTTGCAGCATTAGGTGCTGTAGCTACTTTGTTGTATTACATTTGGAGATTTACACAAAATAACAGAGATTAGTTTTTTCAATTTTTAATAAAAAACTACCAATGTTTTTCAGTTAATTTACGGGTCAATTTTGATAATGGTAGAGTTCTTTAAAACACTTACAGACCCACAAAGTATAATAAGTTATGGTGGCTTGTGGTTATTATTATTTGTAATTTTTGCTGAAACAGGATTGTTTTTTGGATTCTTTTTGCCGGGAGATAATTTAATTTTAATCGCAGGTATTATTGCAGCTACTCATCCTGATTGGTTATATAATCTTCCATTTCCTGTTGTTGCACTACTAATGATATTGTCTGCTATATTAGGTAATAGTGTTGGATATTGGTTTGGTAAAAAATTAGGAAACAGTATATTTGAGAAGAAAGATACATTTTTGTTTAAGAAAAAACATGTCATTCAAACAAAACAATTTTATGATAAATATGGGGCTATTACTTTAATAATAGGTAGATTTTTGCCTGTTGTAAGAACATTTGCTCCTATTTTAGCAGGTGTAATTAAAGTATCGCCACAAAAATTTTTAATTTACAATATTGTTGGAGCAGTGTTGTGGATTGGCTCATTAGGTACTGTGGCTTATTATTTAGGAACTTATTATGCAGAATGGATAGAAAAAAACATTGGTTATATTTTTATTGCGCTAATTATTATTACTGCATTGCCAATTATTATCACTGCAATTAAACAGAAGACAAAAGGTCAAAAAGAAAACATTGATATACAATAAAGTCAAAATTTTTATGAAGATGATTTGTTGTAATATCTTTCTAAAAGTGTGGTAAGTTTATCAATATCTATTTCATCCATTTTTTCAATTTCGTTCAAAACATCAGTATTATCAATGTATTCAGATAATTGCTTTTTCAATTTTTTAGATTTTAATTTTACAAATTTATCATTTTGTTGAATATAATATTCTTTAGCAGTAAAAAATTCTCCCATTTGCATATCTTCAAATTGATACTCATAAATTTTTACAGGATAATGAATGGCCATTTTGTAAAATTTTGGTTCGTCGTCTTTGATTGAAATAAAGTTATGCCATTTTTGTTTTGTGGTATTGAAATATCCAAATCCCTTTATTTTATCGGCTTTATAAGTTTTAGAGAATCCCTGATTATCCTTAAACATTACTTTTGCATATAATGGCACTTCTTTTTTAGGATTGGCTTTTATTTCACCTTTAAGAGTATCACCATTTTCAGTAATGATGTATCCTTCATAAAAATTTAACTGTCCAAAAATGCTTGTTGAAATCGCTACTAAAACACTAATACAAACCTTTTTCATTTCAAATTTTTTTGCAAAGAAAATGAAAAACTGACTAAAATCATTGATTTGTTGATAAATTTTATATTTGTGTGGAAAATTAAAATAACTAATTTTTTTAATCGGTTTTATTTTTGTTTGAATTGCAAAATCTTTATGTTCTTGCAAAGAATAAATTTTAAATTGGCTAATTGATTATCTTTGCCCACAATTAAATAATTTTTATGCAAGACAAAATAAAAACTTTAGAACAAAAAATACAAGAAGCTCTTTTAGGTGGAGGATTAAAGAGAATAGAAGCACAACACAAAAAAGGAAAATTAACCGCTCGTGAAAGAATACACTTTTTATTAGATGAGGGTTCCTTTCAGGAAATTGGAATGTTTGTAACTCACAGAAGTACAGAGTTTGAATTAGATAAAGAAAAATATCTGGGCGATGGCGTAGTTACAGGGTATGGAACTATCAATGGTAGATTGGTGTATGTGTTTTCTCAAGATTTTACAGTATTTGGTGGTTCATTATCTGAAGCACATGCCGAAAAGATTTGTAAAATAATGGATTTAGCCATGAAAAATGGTGCACCAGTTATTGGTTTAAATGATAGTGGAGGTGCGAGAATCCAGGAAGGAGTTGTGTCACTTGCAGGTTATGCAGATATTTTTTACAGAAATGTTAAAGCAAGTGGTGTGGTGCCACAAATTTCAGCAATAATGGGACCTTGTGCAGGAGGTGCAGTTTATTCGCCAGCAATGACCGATTTTATTTTAATGGTAGAGAATACTTCTTATATGTTTGTTACCGGTCCAAATGTTGTAAAAACAGTTACTCATGAAAATGTTACAGCAGAAGAATTAGGTGGGGCTCATACGCATGCTACTAAAAGTGGTGTTACACATTTTGCATGTGCAAATGAAATTGAAGCCATTAATACAATCAAGAAGTTACTTTCATACATTCCACAAAATTGTGAAGAAAAACCACCTCGTATTCCTTACGAAATGGGTGATGAAATTCGTCCTGCATTGAATAATATCATTCCCCCTTCATCTACTCAACCTTATGATATGCATGAAGTGATTCAACAAGTGATAGATGAAGATTCATTTTTAGAAATTCACAAAGATTTTGCAGAAAATATTATTGTAGGTTTTGCTAGAGTTGCAGGCAGAAGTGTTGGAATAATTGCCAATCAGCCAGCAGTATTAGCAGGGGTGTTAGATATACATTCATCTACCAAAGCAGCAAGGTTTGTAAGATTTTGTGATGCATTTAATATACCACTTTTAGTTTTTGAAGATGTACCTGGATTTTTACCAGGCACTGATCAAGAGTGGAATGGTATTATTACAAATGGAGCAAAGTTGTTATTTGCATTTGCTGAAAGCACTGTGCCTCGTGTAACTGTAATTACTCGTAAAGCTTACGGAGGTGCTTATGATGTGATGAATAGCAAACATATAGGTGCTGATATTAATTATGCATGGCCTACTGCTGAAATTGCTGTAATGGGTGCAAAAGGTGCAGCAGAAATAATCTTTAAAGATGAAATATCTAAAGCAAAAGACAAAGAGTTGGCACTCAAAGAAAAAGAAAATCAGTATAATGAATTATTTGCAAATCCTTACAAAGCCGCAGAAAGAGGATATATTGATGAAGTGATAAAACCAGAAGAAACAAGGATAAAAGTTATTCGTGCTTTTGAGATGCTTGAAAATAAAGTAGATTCAATGCCCAAGAAGAAACACGATAATATACCTTTGTAGGATTATTTTAATTAAAGTTTAGAAAAGTATTCAAGGATTTTGAATAAATATTTAGTTCATATTTTACAACAAAAATAATAGATTTTCTGACATTTCAATCCTCAAAAATTCATTTGCTTCTTTGTTTTATTTTCAATATCTTTATGGGCTAATTTTAAAAAGATATTACCAATGGAAAACAAAGAAAAAGAAGTCAAAAATTATAGTGCTGATAATATTCAGATATTAGAAGGTTTAGAAGCTGTTCGTAAAAGACCCGCCATGTATATTGGCGATGTTAGTGCAAAAGGACTTCATCATTTAGTATATGAAGTAGTAGATAATTCTATTGATGAAGCGTTAGCAGGATATTGTAAAAATATTGAAGTTACTATTCACAAAGATAATTCTATAACTGTAAAAGATGACGGAAGAGGTATTCCTACTGATATTCATCCTAAACAGGGAGTATCAGCACTTCAGGTAGTTATGACTGTTCTTCACGCTGGAGGAAAGTTTGATAAAGATACTTACAAAGTATCTGGTGGATTGCATGGAGTAGGGGTTTCTTGCGTTAATGCTTTATCTGTTCATCTAAAAGCAGAAGTTCACAGAGATGGTAAAATATATGTTCAGGAATATTCAAAAGGGCATCCATTGTATGATGTAAAAGTAGTAGGAGAAACAAATTATAGAGGAACTATTATTACTTTCAAACCAGATGCAGAAATTTTTACTACAACAGAATATAACTATACTACACTCGCTAATAGAATGCGTGAATTAGCATTCTTAAATAAAGGTATTAGAATAACGCTGACTGATGAAAGAAGAACTGATGAAAATAATAATTATTATTCAGAAACTTTTTATTCAGAAGGTGGATTAAAAGAATTTGTTGAATATCTGGATGCAGGAAAAGAAAAGCTATTAAACGATGTAATTTACTTGAATACAGAAAAACAAAATATTCCTGTTGAGGTAGCATTGACATACAACAATACTTATGTAGAAACCATTCAAAGCTATGTCAATAATATCAATACTATTGAAGGAGGAACTCATCTTGCTGGATTTAGAAGAGGACTTACAAGAACATTGAAAAATTATGCAGATAAAACAGGATTATTAGCCAAAGCAAAAGTTGAAATTACTGGTGATGATTTTAGAGAAGGGCTTACTGCTGTAATCTCTGTAAAAGTTGCAGAGCCACAGTTTGAAGGTCAAACAAAAACAAAGTTGGGAAATAATGAAGTGATGGGAGCTGTGGATATGGCCGTGAGTGAAGCATTAGAACATTATTTAGAAGAACATCCAAAGCAAGCAAAAGCCATTGTAGATAAAGTAGTACTTGCCGCAACAGCCAGAATAGCCGCACGAAAAGCCCGTGAGTTGGTTCAAAGAAAATCTGTAATGAGTGGCGGTGGATTACCCGGAAAATTAGCAGATTGTTCAAGTACTAATCCGGAAGTATGTGAATTGTTTTTAGTAGAGGGGGATTCAGCGGGTGGTACTGCTAAACAAGGCAGAAACAGAGAGTTTCAGGCCATATTACCATTGCGAGGAAAAATTCTCAATGTTGAAAAAGCATTAGAATCTAAAATTTATGATAACGAAGAAATTAAAAACATTTACACTGCATTAGGCGTATTCAGAGGTACAAAAGAAGATGATAAGGCATTAAACATGGAAAAATTAAGATACCATAAAATTATCATCATGACTGATGCCGACATTGATGGTTCGCATATTACTACATTGATTCTTACTTTCTTTTTTAGACACATGAGAGAATTGATTGAAAAGGGACATGTTTTTATTGCACAACCACCTCTTTATCTTGTAAAAAAAGGAAAAGAACAGGTTTATTGCTGGAATGATCAGCAAAGAGATGAAGCAATTAAAAAATTAGGTGGAGATAAACCAGATAGTGTAAATGTTCAAAGATACAAAGGTCTTGGTGAAATGAACGCAGAACAATTATGGGAAACAACCATGAATCCAGAAACAAGAACTTTAAAACAAGTAACAATAGATAACGCCGCAGAAGCTGACAGAATCTTTTCAATGCTTATGGGAGACGAAGTAGCTCCTCGCAGAGAGTTCATAGAACAAAATGCCCGTTATGCTAAAATTGATGCTTAAAAGATAAGTTTTGTGTGAAAAGATTTTTTTTAAGGAAACATCAGATTCTTCGTAAGCAAAAAGAAATTTCATATTTATTTGAAAATGGTAAAAGTTTAGTTCAATATCCAATAAAAGCTGTTTATTGTTTAAATAAAATTCAAGATGCAAACGAAAAAATTGATAGATTTAAGATTTTAGTAATTGTTCCTAAAAAAAATATTAAAAAATCTTCACACAGAAATAGAATTAAAAGAAAAATAAGAGAAGCATTTAGATTACTTCAGTATACTTTAATTGTTCCAGAAAATCATTATTACTCAATAGCATTTATATACTTACCTAAATCTGATGATGAAGAGATTTTAGATCAGATTTATTCCTCAATAGAAAAAATACTTCAGGAAATTTCAAATTCTGGTGGAATTCTATAATAATCACATCCTTTCAGGATTTTTTGGTTTAAAATCCATTATTCTATAATCATTACATTCCATTCGGGATTGTTTAAGTAAGTTTAAACTACTCAAAACTTAAAACTAAACACTATAAACTTTTCACTTTTCACTTTTATTGTATGTAACTTAATTTCAACATATTGGTTCTTCCTTTTTCTTTTAAAGGCATAGAAGCTATATTGATTACTAAATCATCTGGTTTTACTAATCCTTCTTTTTTCAAAAATTCTTTAAGATCATTTATTGTTTGATCGGTGCTTTCATATTTATCATAATAATATCCTGTTACACCCCAAACTAAACTTAATGTGGTAAGCAATGATTTATTTTCTGTAAATACAAAAATTCTTGCTTTAGGGCGATGACTTGCAAGTTTGAATGCACTATAACCACTATTGGTCATAGTAATAATGGCTTTTACATTTGCTTCTTTTGCAAGCACACAGGCAGTATAACAAATACTATCAGTGATATAGGTAGCAGTTTTGACTTCAGGTGCATGATGTCTGTGATAAATAGTATCTAAATCTTCAACCTGTGAAATAATTCTTCTCATCATTTCTATAACTTTTACTGGATATTTTCCAACAGATGTTTCTGCACTGAGCATTACAGCATCTGCACCATCCATTACAGCATTTGCCACATCATTGACTTCGGCACGGGTAGGTGAATAGTTTTCAATCATACTTTCCATCATTTGTGTAGCAATAATGACGGGCTTGGATGCTTTGATACATTTTTCAACAATTTGTTTTTGAATGAGAGGCACTTGTTCCATTGGTAATTCAACACCAAGATCCCCGCGTGCAACCATTACTGCATCTGTTACACTAATGATTTGATCAATTTCTTTTAGTGCTTCGGGCTTTTCAATTTTTGCAACAACTCTAGTGTTTTTATTTTTATTGCGAATAATTTCTTTTAGTTCTACAATATCTGTTACAGATCTTACAAAAGATAATCCAATCCAGTCAAAATCATTTTCAAGAGCAAAATCAAGATCTTTTAAGTCCTTGATTGTAAGAGATGGTAAGGAAATTTTAGTGTTTGGCAAATTAACTCCTTTTTTAGAAGATAAAGTGCCACCTGAAATAACTTTACATTTGACATTTTCTTTTCCGTCTGTTTCTATTACTTCTAAATGTATTTTTCCATCATCTAATAATACTTTTTCGCCTTTTTTGACATCTTTGGGAAATTGAGGATAGTTGATATAAATTTTAGATTCATCTCCTTCACATTCTTTGGTAGTGAGAATAATTTCTTGATTTTTTTCCAAAAATATACTGCCGTTTTTGATAACGCCAATACGCAGTTTAGGGCCTTGTAAATCTCCTAATATCCCTACAAATGTATTAAGTTCTTTATTTAATTCACGAATATTTTGAATGGTTTCTTTAATTAAATCATAATTGCCGTGTGAGAAGTTGATTCTGCATACATCTAAACCTTCCAAAAAAAGTTGTTTGAGTATTTCTTTAGATTGAGTAGCAGGACCCATTGTGGCAATAATTTTGGTGCGATTGAAATTGTTGTTCATAGTATAAATGTTTTTTATTATTAATATCTTTCTCAGAGCCATCTGCGGGATTTGAACCCGCGACCTACTGATTACGAATCAGTCGCTCTGACCACCTGAGCTAAGATGGCATTTCTGCTTTAATAGGTTGATATAAGGTATCTCGCTCTAATGGTGTTTTATGTGCTTGAATGATAAGTTGTTTAATTTCTTCGGTAGTCATTGTAGGATGTTGTTCTTCACTTCCAGCCATTGAATAAATTTTTGTAGTGTCATCAATAGTGCCATCTAAATCATCTGCACCAAAGTGAAGAGCCATTTGTGCATTGTGTCTACCAAGCATTGCCCAGTATGCTTTAATATGTGGAAAGTTATCTAAGTATAATCTTGCAACAGCATAGTTTTTCATATCTTCAATGATGCTCACTTCTGGCACATTACTCATTGCATTGTTTTTATTTCTAAATTTCAATGGAATAAACGCCTGAAATCCATTTGTTTCATCTTGCAAATCTCTTAATAATCTCATGTGCTCTACACGATGTTCGTATGTTTCTATATGTCCATATAGCATTGTGGCATTAGATTTTTTGCCCATTTTGTGCCATATTCTGTGAATTTCTAACCATTGTTCTGTTGTGCATTTTCCACCAGCAATTTTCTCACGAATTTCTTTATTAAAAATTTCCGCACCACCGCCTGGCATACTATCTAATCCTGCATCGCTTAGTAGTTGAAGTGCTTTATCATAAGTTAGTTTTGCTTTTTTTGAAATATAATGAATTTCAACAGGAGTAAGGGCTTTAATATGTATTTCAGGACGATGTGATTTAATTGATTTAAATAAATCAATATAAAAATTCAAATCTTGCTGGGGAATAACACCACCTGTAATATGCACTTCTGTAATAGATTGATGATCGTATTTTTTTAGAATATTCATTATATCATCAATAGTGTATTGCCATCCTTCATCCCTTTGTTTTATCAAGCGAGAGTATGAGCAAAATGCACAAGAATATACACACAAATTTGTTGGCTCAATATGAATGTTGCGATTGTAATAAACAATGTTTTTGTTTTTTAATAAATTGACATAATCTGCAAGCAATGATAAATAAGACAAATCATGCATGTTGTAAAGTGTCAGAGCATCATCATCAGAAATTCTTTGTAAATTGAGAATTTTATCAATGATTTCTTGATATTGTTTGTAATAAGGATGAGAAAGAATTAAAAACTTTTTTGAATCAATTTGTTCAGAAACAGGAATATTATTTGTTGTCATAATTATTACAATGCAAGCACAAAGTTAATGAAAATATGTGTAGCAATGATAAATAGAAATAGTTTAATATAAAATAACATTTCTGGTTAAGTAGTTTTACTAAATTATTTCGTAAATTTATCACGCAATTATTGAATTTTCTGTATGTTCAAAAAAGATTTAGAAGAAGGAGATTATTATATTTCAGAAGAAGGATATATTGTTTTTACAGAGAAATATCATTTGAAAAGAGGATATTGTTGTAAAAGCGGATGCAAGCATTGCCCTTATGGATATGATAAAAAAACAGATACTTTCAAAAAAAATTCATTGAATTCAAAAAATGAAAATAAACAAAGTGATGTATGAAAATTATATTATTTGATTTACCTGACGAATGGGGAAATTTATTGCCACTAACATTTACAAAAAAAATAAGTGATTGTAGAATAGGTATATTTACTATTAAAGAAAGATGGCAAAAAATTTTTCCTGAACACTCTATTATTTCAGTTTCAGCAGATTACTTGAATGATATATCTGTTTTTGATATTGATGATGAGATGTTATATATCAATTCATCTGTTATTCCTGATAAAAATTTTCTTTCTGCTTTATCAAAAATAGAATTACATAAAGGTATTCAAAAGAATGGAAAATTACTGGCATACAAAGGTTTTCTAAAATACAATGAACAAGAAATTTCTTTTCCTTTTGGTAGTGTGAAATTTTTAATACATTCAAATAATCCACATTATCAAAAATGTTTACTTCAATCTGTTGAATACAATGAAAATGTATTGTATTTAAGATATCCCTATCAAATTTTCTTATGGAATGATCAATGTATTCAATTTGATTTTGAAAATTTTATTTCAGACTTGCCAAAAGGATTATTGAGTTCTACAAATAAATTGATTGGACCAGAAAAAAAATTATACATTTCACCAAAAGCAAAAGTAGAAGGAAGCATTATAAATGTTAATACAGGATATGTATATATTGGTGATGATGTGGAAGTGATGGAAGGTTGTTTAATTAGAGGACCACTTGCGATGAATGAACATTCAGTATTAAAAATGGGAGCGAAAATTTATGGTGCTACTACTATTGGTCCATATTGTAAAGTAGGAGGTGAAGTAAATAATTCTGTATTTTTTGCATATTCAAATAAAGCCCACGATGGATTTATTGGAAATTCAGTGATTGGGGAATGGTGTAATTTAGGTGCTGATACTAACAATAGTAATTTGAAAAATAATTACGGTGAAGTGAAAGTTTTTAATTATGTTGAAAATGTAATGATTAAAACAGGTTTGCAATTTTGTGGGTTAGTGATGGGCGATCATTCTAAATCTGGCATCAACACAATGTTTAATACAGGGACAGTAGTTGGAGTTGGTTCAAATGTTTTTGGGGCTGGTTTTCCATCTAAACATATACCTTCTTTTGTGTGGGGTGGTTCAAGTGGTTTTGAAGAATATGATTTTGAAAAAATGATTAACACCGCAAATGAAATGTATAAGAGAAGAAATAAAGAATTTTCTGAAATTGATAAAAACATCTTAAAAAAAGTATTTGAATTAACAGCAGTTCACAGAAAAATTAATGTATGAAAAAGTTATTTTATATAATTAGTTTGTTTGGAATATCTAATTTGATAATATCTCAAACAGATGAAGATGTTATTAGATATTCTAATCTTGGCATTGGTGGAACAACAAGATTTTTAGCAATGACTGGTGCAATGAATGCATTGGGAGGAGATATTTCTACTGCACATTACAATCCTGCAGGATTAGGCATAATGGTAAAAAGTGATTTAAATTTTTCTTTTGGATTAAATTTTGCAAATACTATTACTCAATTCAATGGAAACAATAATAATAAATTAAGCCCTGCTTTAAACTTTAATTTTTTAGGATTATCAGGCACAGCACCTGCTAAAAAAGATTTGAATAATAAATATACTATTGCAATCACATTAAATCAGTTACAAAACTTTAATCAATCTATCGAGATAAAAGGCAGACCTACAAGAGGTAAATCTATAACATTAGATATGTTAGATTATGCAAAGGGTAAGCCATATAAAAATTTAGATAGTTATTGGGAAGGAGCAGGTTATGATTCTTATGTAATTGATATGTTAGACACTAACAATTTTAATTCTTATTTTTCATATATTGATACTTCAAAATCTTTTTTACAACAACAAAAGATAACAAAATCAGGCAGAATTAATGAATTGGCAATTTCTTATGCATATTCATTTGATGATTTGGTATATTTCGGTATATCAATGGGTATTCCTTTTTTAAAGTTTAATTATAATTCTGATTTTGCTGAAATTGATGACAAAAATCAGATGTATATAAATAAAATTAACGATACAACTTTCTCATCATCATATTCTTATCCAGTAAATTACTATAAGGGTTTAGGTGGTATTAAAGATTTTCATTATCAATCAACTTATACTACTACTGCCACTGGTTTGAATATCAAATTGGGAACAATAATTAGACCAACAGATTATTTAAGAATAGGATTATACTATCATTCTCCAACATGGTATAATGCAAAAGATATTTATTACTATACATTTATTACAAATTGGGATGAAGGTGGTTCTGTTTCAATTTATGTGCCAGATGGCGGAGGTGTTTATAATTATTCTATTGTTACGCCATCAAAGGCAGGATTGGCTGTATCAGGCATTCTGTCTAATATAATGAGCGTAAATGCAGAATATGAACTTATAGATTATACAAAAGGCAGATTAAGTAGCAAAGATGCAGGAGCGTTTAATGCGGCAAATCAAGCCATTAGAGAAAAGTATAAAATGTCGGGCAACTTAAAATTTGGAATTGAATTAAATACTAAACCTGTTATGTTCCGTGCAGGATGGGCATCTTACGGAAGTCCATTTGGAAATCAAATATCAGGTAATTATGTGCGAAATTCTTTTTCAATAGGATTTGGATTTAAAACAAGTAATTTCTATTACGATTTTGCGTTTGTAAAAACTTTTTCAGGAAAACAAGAGTATTATATGTATAATCCAAGATATTGTGATTTGACAAATATAAAATTGAATTTAACACAGATTGTATTTACTATTGGATTGATTGGTACTCGTTACGATGATAATATTGATTATTCAAAATATGAATCATCACCTTCTCAAAATCCTTCAAATAATAATGTGCCACCACCACCACAAAATAACAAACCTCAAATTCCCTACTAATGTTACAAGAAATATCGGTTAATGCTTGGAAAGATTATGAGTTGTTAGATATTGGAAATTTCAAAAAGTTAGAAAGATTTGGAAAATATACTTTGATACGGCCTGAACCACAGGCACTTTGGAAAGCCAAGTGGAATGAGAAAAAGTGGAAAGAATATGCTGATGGAGAATTTATTCAAAAAGGCAGTACAAGCGGAGAGTGGAAAAAATACAAACACATTCCTGATAATTGGAACATATCTTTTTCATTAGATAAAAACACGGAATTAAAATTAAAATTAAGTTTAACGGGATTTAAACATGTAGGCGTTTTTCCAGAACAATCAGAAAACTGGAAGGATTTATATCAGTTTTTGAAAAAACTACATCATCCAAATATGTTGAATTTGTTTGCATACACAGGAGCGGCATCAGTAGTTGGATCATTAGCAGGAGCACAGGTTACACATGTAGATAGTGTTAAACAAATTGTTACATGGGCAAATGCAAATGCACAATTGAATAACATTTCTACAATAAGATGGATTGTTGAAGATGCTTTGAAATTTGTAAAAAAACAAGTGAAAAAAGAGATACAATATACTTGCATTGTTTTAGATCCGCCTGCGTATGGGCATGGACCTAATGGAGAAAGATGGCAGTTAGAAGAATTGATTGATGAAATGATGGATAATGTTTTAAAGTTATTAAATCCTGAAAAACATTTATTGATTTTAAATGCGTATTCACTTGGGCTTTCGGCTATTGTTGCAAAAAATTTATTGAAAGATTATGCTGAAAAAAATCATTCACAATTAGAATACGGAGAACTTTACATTCCTTCGTCTACTGGTTATTCATTACCACTTGGGATATTTGGAAAATTAAGAAAGTGAAATATTTTTTGTAATACTTTAAACTCTAACTCTTTCCATTAGTTTTGTAATACTTTTCAAAGAATTGTTTGTAATCATTAAGGGCTTTTTCTTTAATAAGTGTTTTAAAATTTTCATCAGTGATAATGTAAAATTCTAATTCATTTTTTGGATAAAGATTAAATGTTTCTTCGTCATTGATAATAAGTGAATAATACTTTTTAGCTTTTTCGGCGTTTCCAAAGGATTTTACAAGTATCAATTGTTTTTTATCTGCAAAGATATAAGATGTGATGGAAAACTGTTCGTTTGAAAAATATTTTTGATTAAATGCATCTATTGAATTTTTTAAGTTATTAATTAGTTTTGGTTCGTCTGGTGTAATGACAATAAAGTAATGAAGGGCATTTGAATCATTTGTAAAAGTTATTTTTGATTGTTCTGAGATATTGGAAGTGGAAGTAGTATCCATTTTTTGTTTTCTGAAATTATTGATGGCTAATAAAATTTCATTGGCTTTGTCTTTTAGTTCAGATTTTGGATAAATGGCTATATATTTTTTCAAGTTCATTTCAAGGGTATCTAATCCTTTTAATTTTCCATGACACACGGCTTTGAAAAATTCTACTTTTTGTTGCATTTTATCACTTAAGCCCGCATTCAGCATTTCATTAGATAATTGATAGCATTGCTGAAAATTCATTGATGTATAAGCATTATAAAGATTTTCGTATGCTTGTTCGGTAGCATTCATTTCTTTTTGTTTGTTAATAGTGTAATTAGGATTTTTAATCAATTGAGCATATTCACTATTAGGATATTGATTGAGAATTTTTTCTTTGTATTCATTTGATTTTTGAGTATTTCCCACTTTTTGATATAGCAAGTATAATTGATAATATGATGATAATTTATATTTGTTATCAGGATATTTTGAGTTTAATTCTTCAAATGCCTGAATGGATTTTTGGTAATTGATTAAATCTTCTTTGTAGATAAGAGCCATTAAATAATAATCTTCCATAATTTTATTCGTGTATGCAGTATAAACAGAGTCGTTTGTAGGAAGTTTGTTTAAATAATATTCTTTAGTGGTTTTAGGGTCTATATTTGAATTGGATTTACTTGAAGTGTTATTAGAATTTGTTGCTGTGGTGTTGCTGGTAGGTGTAGAATTGTTATTAGAATTATTTTCGTTATTAGAGATGTTGTTTTTATTTTTCACACTTCTTCTCCAGTCGTCTTCTAATGGTCGTGGTCCCCACTTTTTGATGAAATCCTGAATACCATAATTAACTGCTGTTTTGTTGTAAAAATAAAAGGACGATGTTTGTGCTGCAAAAGGATTGTTATTAGGGTCATTAGGATTAGAAGGTCCTGGTGGTGTAGATTTTGCTTTTTCTTCTTTCTCTTTTTTAATTTTTTCTTGTTCAGCAATGTATTGTTTAATTTGTCTGTCTATTAAACGGTCAATTTCATCTTTACTGAATTTAGTCAAAGCAATCAAACTATCTAATTCATGAATTTCCTGAATATAGCGAATTAAATTTTGTAATACTTCTTTTCTTGCAACAATTTTATCATAATTTTTATGAGTTTTAGGCAAAGTAGTTATAGCACTATCGTAGTATTTTCCTGATGGCACATATTGTCCTTCTTCAAAAAAGATGTCTCCTAATTTCAAGTATGAATATGCTTTTTGCTTTGGATTAGCGGTGCTTGTTCGCACAGAAAGTGTGTAGTATTTTTTGGCTTGTTCAATGTTTTTTTGTTTTTCCTCTATTTGACCAAGTGTATAATAAATAACATCTAAATACTCATTGTTTTTTGTTTCAGATGTCATTTGAAGTAATTCCTTTTTGTGTTTTTGCAATTCAGAGGGATTAGATTCATCAAATAACAAAGAAGATTTCATTTTGGCATAAAAAGCCATTTCATAATCGGGTTTGAGTGAAATCGTTTTCTTATAGTATTCTTTTGCTTTTTTGAAATTGCCCTGTTGTTCACTTAATTGTGCTGCAACAAATGCACATCTTGCTCTTTGAAGATTTTTTTCTTTATCAAAATAATATTTTTGTTGAACGGCTTTTTCTAAATTTTTAAGTGCTTCTTTGTAGTTTCCCCTCCTGATGTAATAATCAGCATTCAAGGCATAAAGTTCTTTTTTGAGATAGGATGGTAATTTTTTTTCATTATTTAAATTATCTAATACGACTTCACTTTCAGAAACTGCACCTACTTCATTATATGCCCTAACTAACCAGTACATTGCAAGGTATTTGTCTTTTGATTTAGAATAATTTCCAGTAACATAATCTAATGCTTCTACAGCACTAAAAAATTCTCTTTTGTAATATCTTGCAATACCTATATTTATCCAACAGTTGTCAATCCACTTATTAGCCCCATGTTTGGTGGTTTCTACACTACTACCTTTTTCTTTAATAGCGTGTCTTTGAATCATTAATGAAGCTTTTTTTATAGCACGGTCAAATTCCTGATAAGTTTTTTTGGCTTCTTCATCATTTTCAGGAGAAATAAAAACGGGGAGAATTTCATCGTAGTTATCTTTATGTGCTGTGCGGATTTTGTAATAACCTTCTTTAATACTTTCAGTTGAATTAAATAGCCCGTTAAATCTTGTATTCATATTATGCCAGGTTCTATGAACAAGAGTATTCTTCTTGGTGCTACAAGATGTAACAATAATGACAACAAAACTAATGTATAGAAGTTTATATTTCACAATGGCAAATTTAAACGAGAAATAGATAAATTTAGTATAAGTTTGGCGAATTTACGGGATTTTATTTGAAAATTGAAATAATAATTAGTTAGAAAAATGTTTAAATAATACCCATTACTTTCTTAATTTTATTATTGAAAAACACATAAGACAATAAAAATATACAACTAAAATACACAAATTCATTTAGCCAAACTAAAGTAAGATTCCATTTGAAAACAAAAACGAATAGAAAACTTGTTACAATATACACTACAAATGAAATGCTTTCAATTAATAATGCTTTGGAAGTATCTCCAATTCCTGTAACAGCACTTATCCATGGCATAGATAAAGCAAAGTAAATAATTGCAAAAGCAATAATCTTCATAATTACCTTTCCACCTTCTATGAGTTGATTATCATTTGTAAAAATTTTCATTAAAATTTCTGGATAAAAGAATGATAATAATGAAAATGGCAATGTGAAAACTATTGCTAAAACTACAATTTTCCAAACTGTTTTTTGAATGTTCTGAAAATCATTTGCACCAAATAATTGTCCTGTTATAGTTACTGTAGAATGCGAAAATGCTAATATAGGCGACATAATAACCACATATACTGCTCGCACAACATTTGATATAGCCAGTTCTCTTGCACCCATTTTTTCAATAAATACAAAAAATAAAAACCACGAAAACACAGAAATGAAATGTTGAAATATCAATGGATACGATAATACTATGATTTCTCTACAATATTCTTTCTTGATTTTAGAAATAAACTTAAATGAATTTCTTCTGATGGCATAAAACAACATTATTAAAAACATTCCTAAAATTTCTGAAATAACAGAAGCCCATGCAGAACCTACATAATTCATTGCAGGAACAATGTTTTCATAACCATAAATCAATATAGGATTTAAAATCAGATTAAGAACAGTCATTACAATAATTACAGATGAAATAATTTTAGTTTGTCCAATTCCTAAATAATAAGAACGATAGGCATAAAATAAAAAGTAGGGTAGTAGCCCTAAAATTCTAATGAACATAAAATTATCTGTGGCAACTAAAACATTTTCATTATGCACAAAAAGTTTTAAAATTGATGAATGAAACAATAAATACATTATTGAAAAGAAAATAGCAATCAATCCTTGAATGAATATACCATTTAATAAATAATCTGATGTTTCTTTCTCTTTTCCCTCACCAACTTTTTGAGCAATAATCACTTGTAAGCCCGACGAAATTCCAAAGCCAATCATCATCAATGAAGCGTATAATAAACCAGCAATTGCCGAAGCCCCTAATGCTACTTCACCCAATCTCCCTAAAAATAAAATATCCGTTACATAAATTATACTTTGACCAAATCCACTAAATACAAGTGGCAAAGCAATACTTAAAATGTTTTTGTAAGAAAATTGCATTTAAACTACAAGCAATGTTTTTAATTTTGAGGATTATCTTGTCTGATTAATAATCCTAATTCTTCTAACTGCTTTTCATTAATAGTAGATGGAGCATCTATCATTGTATCTTTACCTGCATTATTTTTTGGAAAAGCAATAACATCTCTGATAGAATCAGAACCACAAAGAATGGCTGTTAATCTGTCAAATCCAAAGGCAATACCGCCGTGTGGTGGAGCACCATATTCAAAAGCATTCATCAAAAATCCAAATTGTTTCATTGCTTCTTCATCGGTAAATCCTAATAACTTAAACACTTGCTTTTGCACTTCTTTGTTATGAATACGAATACTTCCTCCGCCTACTTCTGTGCCGTTAATTACCATATCATATGCATTTGCTTTAATGCTTGCAATATCTCCACTCAAATCTCCTATGGGTGATGTAAAAGGATGATGCATGCTTACCCATCTTTTTTCTTCTTCATCATATTCAAACAATGGAAAATCTAAAACCCACAAACAAGCAAAAGTGTTTTCCTGAATTAAATTGAATTGCTTTGCTAAATGCAATCTTAATTGACCTAATGCTTTAAGAGTTTTATTTTTTTCTCCTGCAATGATTAGCAATAAATCACCTTCTTTTGCATTGGCTTTTTGTAAAATTTGTTTCAAATCATTTTCAGAAAGATATTTATCAATAGATGATTTAATTGTGCCATCTGAATTATACTTGATGTATATTAAACCATTTGCTCCTACTTTTGGATCTTTTACAAAATTTGTCCATTCATCAATTTGTTTTCTTGTTGCATTAGCTTGTAATGGAACATTGATACCAGCAATACATTCTGCATTATCAAATACTTGAAATCCTTTATTTTTTGCAATGTCTGTAAAGTGAGTAAATTTCAAATCAAATCTTAAATCGGGTTTATCAGATCCATAATAATTCATTGCATCATCATAAGACATTCTTTGAAAGGCAGGTAATTCAATACCTTTTACAGATTTAAATAAATGACGAATCAACCCTTCAAATGTTTGTAAAATATCTTCTCTTTCAATAAAACTCATTTCACAATCTATTTGAGTAAATTCAGGTTGACGATCTGCTCTTAAATCCTCATCTCTAAAACAACGAACTATTTGAAAATAACGATCATAACCTGCAACCATTAAAATTTGTTTGAATGTTTGCGGACTTTGAGGTAGAGCATAAAATTCACCTTTATGCATTCTGCTTGGTACAACAAAATCGCGAGCACCTTCGGGAGTTGATTTAATTAAAAATGGTGTTTCTATTTCTAAAAAATTCAAACTATCCAGATATTTTCTTGTTTCTAATGCTAAACGATGGCGTAGAATTAAATTGTTTTTTAAAGGATTGCGGCGTAAATCCAAATAACGAAATTTCATTCTCAATTCTTCGCCTCCATCAGTATTATCTTCTATTGTAAAAGGTGGTGTTATAGATGGATTTAAAATTTTTATTTCATCAACAACAATTTCAATTTCTCCTGTTGGCAAATTTAAATTTTTACTTTCTCTTTCTCTTACTGTTCCTGAAACCTGAATAACATATTCACGATGAACAGTTCTTGCTTTATCTAATAATTCAGAATTTATATCTGAACTAAATACTAATTGAGTAATGCCATATCTATCACGAATATCAATAAAAGTAAGATTACCTAAATCTCTTCTTCTTTGTACCCAGCCCGCAAGTGTAACTTTTTTAGATACATCTGAAATTCTTAATTCTCCACAAGTATGTGTTCTTAACATAAAAAATTTTTTCGGCGAATGTAAGGAAATAAACCGAGTTAAAAGGCGATGATTTTTAATTTAATTTTAAAGAAAACTTTTACTTTTCATTTTTCACTATTCACTTATCACTCTTCACTCTTTACCTCAATCCAGCAATTTTTCTAACAATGGAATAAAATCTTTGTAAGGAATATCGTAATAAATTTTTCCATTTTTACAAATTGATACACTTCCTGTTTGTTCGCTTACTGCAATGGCTACTGCATCTGTTTCTTCTGCTATACCAAGTGATGCACGATGTCTTGTACCAGCATGTGATGGTAATGTATTTGATTCGCTTACAGGCAAAATACAACGAGCGGAGATGATAAAATTATTTTTAATGATAACAGCCCCATCATGTAATGGAGCATTTTTGTAAAAAATACTTTCCAGCATATATTCTGTAACAGGAGCATTTACAGGCACCCCCGATTGTTCATATAAACTCAAATCATCTTTTTGATGTATAACAATCAAAGCCCCTGTTTTTGTTCTACCTAAATTATAACAGGCATCTTGTAAGATATTGATAGGAACATTTGATGTTGTGCTTTCTTTGAATGCTTCTTTAATTTTGAATATACTATAATGTTTTTTCCAGAAATCTGTTGACCCAATGAGCAATAAAAACTTTCGTATTTCTTGCTGAAATATAATGATGATGGTAATAATACCAAGATTGATAAATTTTCCTACAATAGAACTCAACAATTTGAAATCAAGAGCAGTTACTATTACCCAAACAATATAAATGATTCCTAATCCCCAAAATACTTTTACAGCAGATGTGCCACGAATAAGATTGTACAGTACATACAACATTATGGCTACCAGTGTAATATCTATTATTTCACTAATTCCAATATGCAGCATGTTTTCTTGATTCATTTTTAATTATTGTGTCAAAATTTTCTTTTCTTTTTTCAATGTTTCATATAATTGATGAACAACACCATCTGATAGCCCAATTTGTGGAACATACATTTTTTCAATATCAGCAGTTTTCATTGCTGTTAAGTAAATTTTTGCGGCGGGCACTATTACATCTGCTCTATCAGGTTTTAATCCTAATAATTTAATTCGTTCTTCATAGGTATATGATTGCAACATTTCATAAAGTCCTTTTAACTTATTATATCCAAGAGATTTATTTTCTTTTTTTCCACTCATTTTGTAAAGTTTATTGATGTTTCCACCCGAACCAATGGCATATAGTGGATAAATTCCCTGTGTGTTTTTTTTAATCCATTGTTTCATTTCTTCCCATGTTTCATCGTTTACTTTGTTGTATAAAAGTCGCAAAGTGCCTATATTAAAAGATTTTGAAGCAATGGCTTTATGTTTGTTGTAAATAGTAATTTCAGTGCTACCGCCTCCTACATCAATATACATATATGCTTTGTCGGGGTCAAGAATTTCTTCAATATGATTAGCAAATATAAGATTTGCTTCAGTTTTTCCATCTAAAATTTCAATATTTATGGATGTGGCTTTTTCTATTTCCTCAATCACTTCTTTTCCATTAGAAGCATCACGCATAGCACTTGTGGCCACTGCTTTGTAAAAATTAATGTTATATGCCTGCATTAAATGATGAAATGCCGACATTGCATTAGTAAGTCGTTGTTTTTTTTCATCAGAAATTTTTCCTTGCAAAAAAACATCTTCACCTAAACGAATGGCTACCCTTATCAATTCTTCTTTATGAAATAAAATCACATTTTTGTTTTCAAACACTCTTGAGATTAATAACCTAATAGCATTGCTTCCTATATCAATGGCGGCAAGCAATATACCTAACTGTTTATTAGAAATAGATGTTTCGCTCATACAAATGTTGTTTTTTTATTTTTAGAATAGGTTAAAGATTTTAGATAGTTGTATGTTTCATCTTGCACACGAATAGGTGGTTCTCCTTCTTTTGGTAATTTGTATTTGTTAGTTTGATTTCTATCTATAATTCTAACTTTTTGATTTCCGGATAATTGAATGGAAATAATTTTTTTAATAATATTTCTGATTTCTTCATCGTAAACTGGAGTAGCCACTTCACTTCTGTGGTCAAGGTTTCGGGTCATCCAATCTGCTGATGAAATAAAAATTTTTTCTTTTCCACCATTGTGAAATATAAAAACACGAGCATGTTCAAGATATTTATCTACAATACTGATGGCTTCTATGTTATCGCTATATCCGGGCAATTCAGTTACTAATGAACAAGAACTTCTTACTATCAATTTGATTTTTACACCTGCCTGTGATGCTTTGTATAAATAATCAATCATTTCTTTATCTACAAGATTATTGAGTTTTAGAATGATTTCACCTTTCAAACCTTTTTTTACATTTTTAATTTCTTTTTTGATTAAAGATATAAAATCGTTTCGCATATTAAAAGGTGAAACAATTAGATGAGAGTATTTTCCTATTTTCAGATTGTTTCTGTAAAAATTAAAAATTGTTTCTACATCTTTACAAATGCCTTTATGCGTTGTAACTATTGATAAATCAGTATAAATTTTTGCTGTTTTTTCATTGAAATTTCCAGTGCCTATATGAGCAATTTTAAATGAATGATTTTTATCTTTACCTTCAATTAAAAAAAGTTTAGAATGCACTTTCAATCCTCTTACGCCATAAATGACTTCTGCTCCTTCTTCTTTCAATTTTTCAGCCCAGTAAATATTATGTTCTTCATCAAATCTTGCTTGTAATTCTACAACTGCTGTTACTTTTTTGCCATTTTTGATGGCATTGATTAAAGCATTAGCAATGCGAGATGATTCTGCCAAACGATATAATGTAATTTGAATGGAATGCACTCTTGGGTCTATAGATGCTTCCTGCAAAATTTTAATTAAGTAATTGAATGAATGATAAGGAAAGTGTAATAACAAATCTTTTTTTAGGATGTAATCAATAATGGGAGTTTTAAGATTATCTAATTCTGGAATGTTGATGGCTGGCGGATTTTGAAAGGTCAAATCTTCTCTGCCAAGTGTAGGAAAGTTGATGAAATCTTTGAAATTATGGTATCTGCCGCCAGATATAACACTATCTTTGGTATTCGTCATTCCTAATTTTTTCATGATGAATTGTAGCATGTCATTTGGCATTTCTTTATCATACACAAATCTCACGGGTTTTCCTTTCTGGCGATATTTCAATCCTTTTGTAACTTTTTCTAAAATACTTTCACTTAAATCATTATCAATTTCTAACTCTGCATCTCTTGTTAATTTGATATTATATGCTCCAACACATTTAAATCCAAACACAGAAAATATCTCATTGATGTTGTAACGAATCACATCGTCTAATAAAATACAGTATTTTTTATTTTTTATTTCTGGTAAAATCACAAAACGTGAAAGCACTTTTGTGGGAATTTCAATTAACGCATATTTGAATTTTTGTGGATTATGAGTAGATTCAAGTTTGATATATAAATATCCGTATTTATCTTTCAAAAAAGGAAATGGCTTTCTGGCGTCTATCAATATTGGGAAAAGAGAGGGCATTACTTCATTATGAAAAAAATTAGAAATAAATTCTTTGTGTTCATTTAATATTTCTTTTTCGTTAATAATGAAAATGTTGTTTTCTTTTAATTCATCTAAAATTTTTAGATATAGTTCATCAAATTTTTGCTGTTGAGCAACGACTTTATTTTGCAATTGTTTGAGTAAAATTTCAGGATTTTCACCATAAATTTCAATGGCTTTGTGACCTAACTTTATTAATCGTTTTACGGTGGCTACTCTTACTCTGTAAAATTCATCTCGGTTGTTACTAAAAATTCCAAGAAAGCGAAGTCGTTCTAATAATGGATTTCTTTTGTCTTCTGCTTCTTGCAAAACACGCTCATTAAAAGATAACCAACTAATTTCTCTATTGATGTGTGGTATAAAATCTTTTTTCATAATTTTTTATTTACAGCAGGAATTATTTTTATTGCAGGATTTCTTTTTACTAAATCTGTAAATCAAATAAGCAATGGCTGCAATCAATAATGTGGTAGTAATAATTTTGTCAAGCATATTAAATGGCTGTTACTTTAAGTAATTCTTTAATAGTTTTGGCTTTTGCTAATGCGGCAGAAATAGTGTTATCTGTAATAGTAATATGTCCCATTTTTCTGAATGGTTTTACAGTTTTTTTTCCATAAAGATGAGGATAAACGCCGCTGTATTTGAGTGCCAATTCAAATCCAACATAATGTGCATTGCCTTCAAATCCTTCTGAACCAAGTAAATTAACCATCACAGCAGGGCGAATAATAGATGTATCACCTAATGGCCAATTGAGTATAGCGCGCCAGTGTTGTTCAAATTGTGATGTTATGCACGCTTCAATTGTATGATGACCAGAATTATGAACTCTTGGAGCCATTTCATTAACTAATAGTTTTCCATCTTTTGATAAAAAAAATTCAATGGCTAAAAGTCCAACAAGTTGTAATGATTCTGCAATTTTTTTGGCAATTTGTTCTGCTTGCTGTTGAATCTTCTTATTTACAGAAGCAGGACAAACTAAATAATCTACAAGATGTGCAGCAGGATTAAATACACTTTCTACAATCGGGAATGTTTTAATTTCTCCTGATTTATTTCTTGCCACAATGATGCTGATTTCTTTATCAATATCAACCATTTTTTCTAAAACGCTTGGTTCATCAAAAGCATTAGGGATTTGCGATTTATTTGAAATTTTTCTAACGCCTTTTCCATCGTATCCGCCTTTTCTTGTTTTTTGAAAAAAAGGAAGATATTCGCTGTATTTTTCAATTTGAGATTTTGAATTAATGAGAAAAAAATCTGGAGTAGGGATATTATTTGTTTGATAGAAAATTTTTTGTTTACCCTTATCTTGAATCATTTCAATAATTTCAGGTTGGGGAAATACTTCTTTTCCATCTTGTTGTAATTTCTTTAATGCTTCAACATTAACATTTTCAATTTCAATAGTAATAAGGTCTAATTTTTTACCAAAATGATAAACATCATCAAAATTTTTGAAATCACCTTTTACAAAGTTAGGTGTAAGATTTTTGCAGGGTGCAGAACTATCGGGGTCTAAAACATAAATGTTTAAATTAAAATCAAGTGCTTTTTGAATAAGCATTTTGCCTAATTGCCCTCCACCTAATATCCCAATTTTTTTTTGATGAAAATCAGCCACTTTTTATTAAATTTTTGGGGAGCAAGTTACATTATTTTTTGTTTTAGTGAGTTTAATTTTGTTTGAATAAATATGTGTAAGAAAATAAAAAAGGGGCACAAAGCCCCTTTTGATATATAATGCAAGAAAAATTAGATTGATGGAGACGGTGCTTTTTTGTATTCATCAGGAATATCAGCAGTGAGAGATTTTAAGAAAGTAAAAATATCATTCACTTCTTCATCATTTAAATCTTTATTGAGTTGTGCTTTACCCATTATTTTTATGGCTTCTTTTAAATCACTTACACTGCCATCGTGGAAATATGGATATGTTTTTTCAATGTTTCTTAATGAAGGCACTTTGAAAACAAATTTATCACCAGGTAATTTAGTAATTTTTACTTTACCGCTATCAATTTTTGCACTCTTTGTATAATCCCAGTAATTGCCATATACTGCAAATTTTTGAAACATTCCGCCACCTACGCCAGCACCATTGTGGCAGGTTGTGCAGCCTGTTGTAATAAATGTAAGTAATCCTTTCTTTTCTTCTGTAGTTAATGCGTTTTTATTACCTTTTAGATATTCATCAAAACGAGATGGTGTAATGAGTTTTCTTTCAAATGCACCGATGGCTTTTTTAAGATTGTTATATGTTATAGGGTCTTTTTCATTTGGGAAGGCCTCTTTGAAAAGTTTTTGATAAAGTTCTGATTTTTTCAATCTATCAATGAGAAATTTTTCGTTTGGAATGTTCATTTCAATAGGGTTCAAAATAGGCATTCCTGCTTGTTCTTCAACAGTAGCGGCTCTACCATCCCAGAATTGAGCAGTGTGAATAGCTGCATTTAAGGTAGTAGGAGAATTTCTATCACCAAATTTACCTTCTTCACCTTTTGATGTTGGATTATTATCTACACCAAAAGTTGATAAGTTATGACAAGTATTGCAACTCATTGTTTGCTTGCGTGAAAGTTGATTATCAAAATATAAATGATGACCTAATTTTACAAGGGCGGGATTAAGTGTATCTTTGATTTCAAGAGGTTCAAAAGCACTTAATTTATCTGCCAAAGCATCATCATATCTTTGGGATTCTTGTTGGGCGTTGTTAGTTTCTTGTTGTTTTTCTGAATTATTTGAACATGACATAATTATTGAAGTCCCAATGATGACAAATGCTATTTTTTTCATAGTTGTAATTTTTTGCAAATATAAATAAACTATTAGTGGATTTTAAAATAGAAAAAATTTATAGTGCCATCAAAAATTCTTTAGTAGAAATACCATCAGAAAAATCAAGTATATCAGGAAATTGTGATTTGCCAAAAGGAACATAATTTTTACCCACTATACTTTGTATATCGTTTGAATGTTTTTGAATATACTCGTTAATTTCATTTATATTATTGTATCTTTGAAAAAACAAGTTAGCAACAGGAGCATTTAATTCTTGACTTTCTTTTACAATTAAAAAATTATTTTCTAAAAAGTTTTCTCTATTTAAAAGATAGATGCTTCTGTAATAATCATAGTTATTCATATATTTATTGTGTTGAATAAAAAAGCCGTAATCATAAAATGCTTTGAAAATTCTTTGAATATCAAAATCAGATGGAATAAATATCTTTGAAACATTTCTACATCCTAAACCAAAATACAATAAACAATCATCACTTAATTTCTTTAAATCATCATCAGTAGTGGAATTATCAATGATAGCAATAGAGGTGCGATTATTTCTGATAATTTTTGGATAATTTTGAAAATAGTATTGAATATGCATTCCAGTGTTATTAGTGCCAGTAGCAATAACTGCATCTATTTCTTTTGTTTGTATAGTTTTTTCAACTATGAAAATTTTTTCTTTTAATTTTGGTTCTATATTTTTCAAAATGTTTAATATCATTTTCATTAAAATAGTATCTTTTGATGATGGTTTGAAGACAAGAAAATGCCCAGAAAGTAAGACACTCATTACATCGTGAAATGAAACCATAGGTATATTTCCTGCGGCAATAACAAGAACTTTTTTAGGATTTTGTGTTGATGTAAATTTATCAGTGTATTTAGCAATGCTTTCAGAACTTGTCAAATCAGAAATATGTGAAAACATGGTCAAAACAAATTTTTCAATGAACCATGGGTTTTGAATTTCTGCTTGATGAATGGATGATTTAATTAAATCTGAATAAGGTGTTGAGGTGTTATTAAGATAAGCTTTCAATATATCTGATAGTTGAATAAATGCGTGGTTATACATATTTGTTTTGTGATTTTAATGCACAAAGATACATTACTTTTATTTTTCTGCGAATAGATGTATATTTGCAAAAAAGTGGTAAAATGAAAAAACATATTGTAGTGTTTACAGGAGCAGGAGTTAGTGCTGAAAGTGGGTTGAAAACATTCAGAGATAGTGATGGGCTTTGGGAACAATATCCAATAGAAGAAGTGGCAACTCCAGAAGCGTGGGAAAGAAATCCAAAATTAGTGTTGGAATTTTACAATAAAAGAAGAAGGCAATGTATGGAAGCAAAGCCCAATGAGGCACACAAACTCATTGCTGATTTAGAAAAGAAATACAAAGTTTCTGTAATTACACAAAATATAGATGATTTGCACGAAAGAGCAGGAAGTAAAAATGTTTTGCATTTGCACGGAGAAATAATGAAAGTAAGATGTAGTGTTGAAGAACATTTGATTTATCCAATAAATAAATGGAATTTAGAATGGGGTGAAAAGTGTGAGAATGGACATCAATTAAGGCCGCATATTGTATGGTTTGGAGAGCCAGTTCCAATGATGCCAAAAGCCATTGAAATAGTTGAGAGGGCTGATATTTTAATAGTTGTAGGAAGTTCATTAGTTGTTTATCCTGCGGCAAGTTTGGTGTTTTATGCCCCAAGTGATATACCAAAATATTACATTGACCCAGGAGAATTAACAAATAGTAGTTTTAACCATTTAGTTCATATCAAGAAAAAGGCAACTGAAGGAATGAGAGAATTATATGATTTATTGATGAATAATGTTTGGGTATAGGTATGTAAATTTAAAATCGTATTTTAAATTTACATAGCTCCATTTTAACTATTTTATTGAAAAACAATTAGTTACAATCAATTACTTTTTCAACTTATCACGAAAAACTTTTTCAAACTTTTCTAATTTTGGTTTAATAACTAACTGACAATATGGTTTGTTGCTATTTAATTGATAATAATTTTTATGATAATCTTCTGCGGGATAAAAATTTGTAAAGGGTTCAATAGCAGTTACAATAGGATTATCATATACTTTTTCTTCATTTAGTTTTTGTTTATAGTATTGAGCTAATTTTTTTTGTTCATCATTATGATAAAAAATAACAGAACGATATTGATAACCAACATCATTTCCTTGTCTATTAAGAGTTGTAGGGTCATGGACTTTAAAGAATACCTCTAATAATTCTGCATAACTTATTTGAGTTGGGTCAAATATAATTTGGGTAACTTCTGTATGTCCAGTATTTCCTTCACAAACTTCTTCATAAGTAGGATTTTCTTTGTGTCCGCCAGCATAACCAGGAGTAACTTTAATAACACCTTTTAATTCTTGAAAGATGGCTTCTGTACACCAAAAACATCCCATTCCAAATGTTGCTAACTGATATTTATTTGAGTTTTGTGCTTCCATAGTTGTAATTACAAGAGTTATAGATAAAAATATTTTTAGCATTATTTTTTATCTTTGATTTTAGTTGCTTTTTCTTGCCCAGAAAATTCAAATTGTTTTTTCAATTTATCATTTTTCAAAATCTTAATTTCTCCATTGATAATTTCATTTTCTATTTTGCAGTAAAGATGTGTTTCTTCTGCATCTTGATTTTTAAATAATGCTTTCACTTCAAAATATCTTACTTCTGCTTCTGTGATTGAATCTGTAAATGTACTATCTTTTGTAATAGTATAGCTCATCCAGTTGATATTAAATTTATCATTCAAATATTTACTAAATACTTTATTGTTTTTAAACTCTAACTCATCTGATGCAGTTTTATTAGAGGGCGTTCCATTTTTTATTTCTGTAATAGTGGTTAAAAATATCCTTTTGTGAAGTGGGTCTTTGTCTTTATCCTTCAACACTGCATAAATACTTGAAATTACTAATGTTAATAACAAAAACTTTTTCATAACAAATTTTTGGGGTAAATGTAGTAATTTTATACCGAATTAAATTTATGCAACCACTAGCAGAAAGAATGCGTCCTAAAAAATGGGATGAAATTATTGGTCAACAACATCTTGTTGGCCAAAATGGAATTCTCACAAAATTTATTCAACAAAATTTTTTACCTTCAATAATTCTGTGGGGACAGCCTGGCGTGGGCAAAACAACTATCGCCTTGTTATTAGCACAATCATTGAATAGAACATTATATTCTTTATCTGCAATTAATTCAGGAGTTAAAGAAGTAAGAGAAGTATTAGAAAAAGCAGAGAAAAACTTATTTACTCAACAAAAATCTCCGATATTATTTATTGATGAAATTCATAGGTTTAATAAATCTCAACAAGATGCACTATTAGGTGCAGTAGAAAAAGGAGTTATAACTTTAATTGGAGCTACTACTGAAAATCCATCATTTGAAATTGTGCCTGCCTTATTATCTCGTATGCAAGTTTTGACATTAACTCCTCTGAATAAAGATGAAATGCAATTATTATTAGATAAGGCAATTAATGATGATAAATATCTGAAACAGAAGAAAATTAAATTAAAAGAAACGGAAGCATTGATGTCATTCAGTGGTGGAGATGCAAGAAAATTACTTAATGCTCTGGAAAGTGTAGTGCAACATTCTGATGATCCGGTAGAAATTACAAATGAATTGGTTCATAAAGTTTTACAAAAAACTATCTTGTATGATAAAAATGCTGAACAGCACTATGATGTTATATCTGCGTTTATAAAATCAGTGAGAGGATCTGATATTGATGCTGCCTTGTATTGGTTAGCAGTAATGTTAAAGGGAGGAGAAGATCCTTTATTTATAGCAAGACGACTTATTATTTTAGCTGCAGAAGATATTGGATTGGCAAATCCTAATGCTCTTTTATTGGCCAATGCTTGTTTTGATGCTGTGCATAAAATTGGTATGCCTGAAGCAAGAATTATTTTATCTGAAGTAACAATTTATTTGGCACAATCTCCCAAAAGTAATTCAGCTTATTTATCTATAGATAATGCTTTAGAGTTTATTGAAAAAAATGGAATACAACCTGTTCCTTTGCATTTAAGAAACGCTCCAACAAAATTAATGAAAGAATTAAATTATGGACTTGGATACAAATATCCTCACGATTATCCAAATCATATTGTAGAACAAAATTATTTACCTGAAAAGTTAATTGGAATTAAATTTTTTGATCCTTCTGTCAATGACAAAATAAATAAAAAATAAAATTCGTTTTTTGAATTAAAAATTAAGCAATTCTTTATACTTATATTTGCGGGTTTAATAATTTAGTAATGTTGTTTAGAAAATTATTTTTTTGGTGTGTTGTATTTAATTGGGGATTATTAATGGCACAACAAAATGAAGGTGCTGGTCAAAATCTTCCAAATTTTTATCATAATAGATTACACTTTGGGTTTACAATAGCTTTCAATTCAACCGATTTTAGAATACATACAAAGCCAATAGCAGTTTTGCCTGATACAATAATTGATACTGTAAGATATAATATGAAAAATATCTATCATAAATCTGCACCTGGTTTTGCATTAGGTATAGTAAGTGATTTCAGATTACACGATTATGTAAGATTAAGATTTACTCCAAACATTAGTTTTGCATCAAGAAGTTTAGAATATTATTTAAGAAATAAAAATGGGGATAGCACATTGGTTTTTCAAAAAAATGTAGAATCTACTTTTTTAATTTTTCCGTTAGAAGTAAAGATTCAATCTAAAAGAGCATTTAATTTTAGTGCTTATGTAATTGGTGGTGGTGGCTATGCAATGGATTTGGCAGGAAATAAAAAATCACAAGGAACATCTGGCAGTGGTAATGTTTTAGATAATGAGGCGGTAAAATTGTATAGAGATGATTATTTTTATAGTGGTGGAGGTGGGGTAGATTTTTATTTAAAGTATTTCAAATTTGGTTTAGAAATAAAAATTTTAGCAGGAACAAGAAATTTATTATATCAAAGGAATAATATCTTTTCTCAAAAAAGTATTGACAAGGTAAATTCCAGAATGGTAGTATTTACATTAACTTTTGAGGGATAAGTTATTAGAACTTACTTCTCAAGCGGCTTCTACCTCTTTTGTATTTAAATATATAACCTCCTTTTAATTGAACACTGAAGTAAGAATCTTTTTGTTTTGAATCACCTCTTTGTGCAGGGGTACCATCTGCCGCGGGCTTTGAAAAACCGGGAATAGTTCCCAAGCTTGGGTCAGCCATTTGTACTGACTTTGGGCCATAAGCTGCAGCGAGTGCAACTGGATCGTAATAATTAGTACTAACATCATCAATATAATCTGTAAATGTTTTTCTCCAATTAATTTCTATTCCTACTGACCACTGTCTTTTAATATACATATTAAAACCAATACCCATTGGAATACATACTGAAAAATTACTATATTGTTTAGGACCACCCGGTAACCCTTGCCCTTCTGTGTGTAAAGGTTTTAATGCTACCCAATTTCTACCATCATACCCTTTTGGATTATAGTAAAAACCACCAATTCCAATGAATGCTATCCATTCTGTTTGAACACCTTTCATTCTTCTACTAAAAGTTTTTTTGATACTATATCTGTTGGTTACTCTATTAGCAAAGTACGCAAATTCAATCCTTCCTGCTAATTCAAAGATATTACTTTTAAAATTCAGATTTCTTTCATGGCGAAATTTTTCTTGTGTTAATTTATCATCACCCCGAACAATCAACCAATTAAAAGTGCCTACTAAATTTAACCATCTTTGTAATTTATATTTATAACCAATGCCCATTGCAGTTCGAGTAATTTGAAAATCATAATCTACCGGACTGTAATCTGTACCAACTTTATCTAATCCTCCGAGGTCTCCTAAAAAACCAGAAGCCCCCATTTGAATAAAAACTTCCTTTCTTAATTTTTTCCAGTCATTTGGTCTGGCAAAATTTTGAGCCATTGAAACATTTATATAACCGCTTATAAAAAGCAAATAAAATAATATGTACTTTATTCTCATTTCTAAAATTTTTTTGCCCAAATGTACATAAATTTTTTTAAGATATTTACAAAAATGTTAATTTTTTAATACAGAAATAATTTTTCCTGCATTTTCAAGGGTTTCATTTTTTTTAGCAAAACAAAATCTTAATAAGTGATAATCTTTTTGTTGATGATAAAAAACAGACATAGGAATAGAAGCAATTTTGAATTGTTCAATGAGTTCTATTGCAAAATCAGTGTCTTTCTTATTTGAAATTTTTGAATAATCTAATAAAACAAAATAGGTTCCTTTTGTCGGAAAAATTTTAAAATGGGAATGTTTAATTTTTTCAATAAAAAAATCTCTTTTTTGCTGATAAAATGTTTTTATATTCAAATAATTTTCTGGATTTTTTAGATATTCTGCAATTGTTTTTTGTAAAGGATGATTAACAGCAAAAACAAGAAATTGATGTACTTTTCTTAAAAGGTTCATTAAATTTTCAGGAGCCGCTAAATAACCAATTTTCCAACCAGTTGTATGAATGGTTTTACCAAATGAAGAAACCATAATACTTCTTTGAAACAATTCTTCATATCTTAAAACTGAATGATGAATTTCATTGTCAAAAATAATATGTTCATAAACTTCATCGCTCAAAATTAGTGTGTTTGTATTTCTTGTTATTTCTGTCAATATATCAATATCTTCTTTTGAAAGAATACTTCCGGTAGGATTATGTGGAGAGTTGATAATGATAAGTTTTGTTTTTGGATTTAATTTTTGTTTCACATCATTCCAATCAATTTTAAATTCAGGATATTTTAATTCACTATAAACAGGAATACCTCCGTTTGCAATTATTGATGGTGCATAACAATCATAAGCAGGTTCAAAAATGATTACTTCATCACCTTTACTGACAAAGGTTGCAATGGCTGTATAAATGGCTTGTGTGGCTCCTGCTGTAATGGTTATTTCTGTTTCTGGATTTAATTTTCTTTGATAACAGTTCCATACTATTTCACTTACAGTTTCTCTTAATCCTAAATCTCCGGGCATTGGAGCATACTGCTGAAATGATGAATTTAAATATTTTGTGGCAATATCAATGAGTTTTTTGTCTGGTTCAAAATCTGGAAAACCTTGTGATAAATTGATAGCATTGTGTTTTTGTGCTAAAGCACTCATTACGGTAAAAATAGTAGTACCAAAAGCAGATAGTTTGTCCTGAACTTGAAGCATAAATTAATTTTCTACCAAATTTCTTTGATGAATAGAAGGAAATGGTTCTAAACCAAGAATTTCAAAAAGTAACTTATCTTGATTAATTTCATTATTTGGTGTTGTCAGTAATTTCTCTCCGGCAAAAATAGAATTTGCTCCAGCAATAAAGCACAGTGCTTGTGCTTCCATTGATAATTCAATTCTTCCTGCCGATAATCTTACCATAGATTTAGGAAGAACTATGCGAGTAGTAGCAATCATTCTTACCAATTCCCAAATTGAAACTTTTGGCTGGTTTTCAAGTGGTGTGCCTTTTACGGGAACTAATGTATTGATGGGAACTGATTCTGGATGTGGATTAAGTAAATTGAGTGTGTAAAGCATAGAAATTCTATCATCTTCACTTTCGCCCATCCCAATAATTCCACCTGAACAAATTGTAAGTCCTGCTTTTCTGACATTTTGCAAAGTGTTTAATCTATCCTGATAATTTCTTGTATGAATAATTTTGTTGTAATATTCTTCAGATGTGTCAATATTGTGATTATATGCATAAAGTCCTGCTTCGGCTAATTTTTTGGCTTGTTCTTCTGTAATCATTCCTAATGTTGCACATACTTCTAAACCTTCATTATTTATCATTTTAACCATTTCTAAAACTTTATCAAAATCTCTGTTGTTACGAACTTCACGCCATGCGGCACCCAAACACATTCTACTTACACCATTCTTTTTGGCATATTCAATATTTTCTTTAAGTTCTTCTGGTTCCATTAATTTATGAACTTTAATTTCAGTTTGATATTTAGCAGATTGAGGACAATATGCACAATCTTCAGGGCATCCACCAGTTTTAATTGAAACCAATGAACTAATTTGAACTTTATTTATTGGAAAATTTTTACGATGCACTTCTGCTGCCTGATGTATTAAATTAATCAAAGGTTGGTGGTAAATTTCTTTAATTTCTTCTTTTGTAAGTGGTTTCATAATGTTAGATTTTATTCTTAATATTAATATTAAATTTCTTCATAATAATCTAAAATAATTCCATCTAATGGATGAACGCGAATTACTCTCATTTCGTTGTTTTCAAAGTTAAGAATTATTTCATCTGAAAGATATTCATTAGATATTTTATCTTTAGTTAAGATAACTTTTGTTAGTTTTTGATTGATTACAGTATTCCACATTTCAGTGGTATTTGCAACTACTTTGAATACTTGTATTTTATTATCAAATTCTTTTTTTAATATCTCTTTTTGTTCATCTAATTTGTAGTGTATCATTTCTAATCCTTCCTGATGTTCGTTTCCTGATAAAGTAATTTTATCTCCATCTGAAAAAATAAATTCTACAGCATCTATTAAATGAATTGTTTCTTTTGGATTTAATTGATTTACCCACAGATAACAAACTACAGATTCTAAAGTTTTACTTTCTAAAGATTTTAATTTTTCTAATGTTTGATTGTCTATGATATTTTTTTTTGAAGTAGTATTCATTTTTATTTAGCAAATTTATTTTCAAATTCTTGCATTACTTCTACTAATACTTTTACACTTTCTAATGGTAAAGCATTATACAAAGAAGCCCTGTATCCACCTACATCTCTGTGGCCTCTTATACCACTGATATTTGCTTCTTTCCACATTTTATCAAATTCAGGTTCTAATTTTTCATCTTTTAATCTAAAACATACATTCATTGTGCTTCTATCATTTTTTTCAATTACTGTTCCTTCAAATAGAGAATTTCTATCTATTTCATCATATAAAAGTTTTGCTTTTTGCTCATTGATTTTTTCAATAGCACTTACACCGCCTATTTTTTTTAACCATCTTAATGTGAGCATTACTACATACACAGGAAAAACAGGCGGGGTATTAAACATACTTCCATTTTTTACATGCGTTTTGTAATCTAACATTGTGAGTAAACCGCTTTTACTTTTGTTTAAAAAATCTTTTCTAATCATAATCATTGTTGCTCCTGCAGGTCCCATATTTTTTTGAGCTCCTGCATATATTAAAGAAAATTGTTTAGCATCTATTTTTCTGGAAAAAATATCTGAAGACATATCGCAAACAAGTGGAACTTCCACTTTTGGAAACTCCTTAAACTGCGTACCGTAAATAGTATTATTTGAAGTGATATGTAAATAATCTAAATCTTTTGGAACATTAAAGTTTTTGGGAATGTATCCAAATTTTTTATCTTCAGATGAAGCCACTACTTCTACTTTTCCAAGTAGTTTGGCTTCTTTAATAGCTTTGCTTGCCCAAACACCAGTATTTACATATCCAGCTTTATTAATTAAAAAATTATAAGGCACCATTGCAAATTGCAAACTTGCACCGCCACCTAAAAAAATAACATCAAATTCATCTGAACTTACTTCAAAATGTTCTAAAACAAGTGCCCGTGCTTCTTCCATCACTTTTTCAAAATTCTTACTTCTATGTGAAATTTCAAGAAGCGATAAATTCATATTGTCAAAATTAATGCACGCTTCGGCGGCTTCTTGCAAAACTTCTTCTGGTAATATGCCAGGTCCAGCACTAAAATTATGCACTTTTACTTTTTTTGAAACAGTTATCATACATTTAAATTTTTGCTCAAAGTTAATAAATTATTCATCAATCTTTTTGTCAGGATTTTTTTTGTAATACCAAACAGGTTTTGTTTGATTTCCAACAAAAGCCGCACTAAAATATAAACTTATATTGATTCCTACAATCATTGTGTTATACTGATATTCTGCATAAATGCCGCTTCCTATGCCTAAATCATATTTAAATTTATAGAAATATTGAAATGAAGAATAAAAATTTAAACCAAAGTAGTTGTTCTGAACAATATTAGTAGAATCTTTGCTAATTTTACCCTCGTAATGATAGGTTTCATCTTTATATCCGCCGCCAAACGCAATTCCAATAGGGGTAAATATGAAAGCAAATTTTAAACCTTCTGTTTTAAAGACCAGTGGCGAAAACTGTAAATTAAAATAACTTATTGTTACATCTTTTCTTTCAGGAAAATAATAACTTGCAAAACCTTTAATTCTATTGATTCCTACTTGCATATATAAATCTTTGTATGTATGAAAATTAAAATGGGCATTTATTCCGTTCATATTATTATCCATAATATTAGAAAAATAATAACCAGCATTTACATCAAAAAATCCAGCATTGAGTTTGTAAATTTTTTTATCATAAATAATTTTTTTAGGAATACTATCTACATAAATTGTATCTACTAAATTTGTTTGCTTTTGAGCAAATACATTACTAATGGCTAATATAATAATGATAGATATTAAAGATAAATAATTTTTTTTCAAGAAAAATTTTTGTTCGCAAAATAAATAAACAAATTTCATAAACACCAATCAATAGGTTCAATATTGTGTTTTATCAGATATTCATTACATTTACTAAAATGTCTGCATCCTAAAAAGCCCGTTCTTGCCAGTGGTGAAGGGTGAGATGCAGTTAGAATATAATGTTTGGTTTTATCAATCAAATCCATTTTTCCCATAGCCCATCTTCCCCATAACATAAACACTACATTTGCTTTATTATCAGAAATAGCTTTAATGGTTGCATCAGTGAATTTTTCCCATCCAATATTTCTATGACTTCCTGGTTGATTTTTTCTTACTGTTAAAGATGTATTCAATAAAAACACTCCTTGTATAGCCCATTTTTCTAAATTTCCACTTTTAGGAATTTCGCAACCAATATCATCTTTAAGTTCCTTAAATATATTAAGCAAAGAAGGTGGAATCTTTACACCATCATTTACAGAAAAACATAATCCATTGGCTTCTCCAGGATTATGATAAGGATCTTGTCCCAATATTACAACCTTTACTTTATCAAAAGGAGTATAGTTATATGCAGCGAAAATCATATTGCCCGGAGGATATATAATATGATTGGCTTTTTCTTCAAGTAAAAATTTTTTTAGTTGAATAAAATACTCTTTTTGAAATTCAGAACTTAATATCTTTTTCCAACTTTCATCAATTTTAGGTTGAATAGATATATTTTCCATAAATTTAGATTTTGGTGCAAAATTGAAAAAAATTTGCTCAGTATTTTTTTTCTCCGTAACTTTGTCCTCTCATTTTAAATTTTTTACTATGAAAAAAAGTTTTTTTCTATTTACAATGATGATTGCAATTGCTTTTGTTGCCTTTACATCTTGCAAATCACACGAAAAGTGTCCTGCTTATTCAAAAGCAAACAGTAATGTAAATGCAGAAATTAAATCTGCTTAAAATTTTAGTAAAATGTTGGTGCAAAATTTTTTCCACAATTTTTTTTGGAAAAATTATTTTTTGGATAAAAATAAATTCCATATATTAGCCGCCAACAAAAATTTTAAAATTAAAGTTATGAAAAAACTTTCTATTATTTTAGGTTTAGTAAGTACAATTATCTTGCAAGCACAGCAAGACCCACAACTTACTCAATTTATGTATTCAAAACTTACCTATAATGCTGGATATGCAGGAACAAGCGATGCACTTTGTGCTAATGTTCTTTATAGAAAACAATGGGTAAGTTTTCCTGGTGCACCTTCTACATTTTTATTAAATGCTGATATGCCAGTAATGAATTTACCATTAGGAGCAGGATTAACTGTAATGAAAGATCAAATAGGGGCCATGAGTACATTGTATGCACGGTTAGCCGTAGCATATAATAAACAAATTGGAGCAGGTAAATTAGGCGTTGGTATAGATGCAGGAATTTTACAACATCAGGTGTCAGACACTTGGATTGTACCTGAGCCAGGAAAGGTAGATAATAGTATTCCCGGAAATTACACAAGTGGAACACAAAATATCACTAATCCTAATTTAAGTAAATTATCTTATGATTTAGGTTTTGGTATTTATTATGGTATTCCAAATAAAATGTATGTTGGAATTGCATCTTCACATTTACCAGCACAAACTTTAGCAAGCGGAGATATAAAATATATTTTAGCTAGACACTATTATATAATGGCAGGATACACATTTGAATTAAATCCTTTTAATAGTATTATTCCTAATATCAATGTAAAATCAGATGGTGCTACTTCTGTAATAGATGTGAATCTTACTTATATGTATAATAATACTTTTTGGGTTGGAGCAACTTACAGAGCACAAGATGCAATTGCTCCAATGTTAGGCGTAAAATTATTAAAGGATAAAAGTTTGAAAATTGGTTTTTCTTATGATTATACAACTTCTAAATTAAAAGGTTACACATCCGGAACTTATGAAGTAATGTTAGGTTATTGCTTTAATATCAAAAAACAAAAGACTCCTACCGTTTACGGAAATGTGCGGTTTTTGGATTAATTTAAATTTTTATTGTAACACATTTCACTATAATGCATTATATTATGCAAATACTTAATTAAAAGCAATCTTATGAAAAAGATATTTGTAATTTCTCTGTTGGTCGCAATAATAGCAGGGTGTAATAAACGAACTGCTGAGTTAGTAGGCGTTCAACCTCGCGAACAATGGTATCAACCTGACCCATTTGGAATGCTGTATATTCCACTTGGAAGTTTTCACATGGGACCAAGTGATGAAGAAACTACTATGGCTCATACATCCAAAAGTAGAATGGTGTCAGTACAATCTTTTTATATTGATGATTCTGAAATTTCTAATAATGAATACAGACAATTTGTTTATTGGGTTAGAGATTCTATTGCCAGAAGATTATTAGCAAATGGATCTAATGCCGATGCTCAGGAATACCAAATTCCTCAGGAAGATTTTTTAGCAACATGGCCAGAATATAAAGGTGATCAAAACTTACCCGAATTTTATATCAACTGGGAAACCAGAATTAAATGGGATAGTGATGATGAAGATTACAGAAACGATTTACAACCACTTTATATCCCAGAAGTAGAAAGATTTTACAACAGAAAACAAATTGATACCAGAAAACTAAATTATGAATATTATAGAATTGATATTCGTTTAGCCGCACAAAAATCTAACCGTTTTGTGCCTAATAAATCTCCTGATGTTTGGGATGCCGCTCATGAATATAAAAAAGCGGACTATAATAATGGAATAACTCTTAATGATGGACAAAACGGGCAACCCGGTACGCCTACTACTCCAGTTGGCGATCCATCAAAAGACAACAAAACGCTTGGTACATACAATGTGAAAGATCAGGTGTCTGTTGGTCAAGGAAATTATATTTTAAGAGAAAGAAATGGTGTAGACAGATCAGTTTTCATTGTAAAAGATATAATCAATGTATATCCAGATACCTTAGCATGGGTACATGATTACACTTATTCATTTAATGAGCCACTTACTAATATGTACTTCTGGCACCCTGCTTATGATAATTATCCTGTTGTTGGAATCACATGGAAACAAGCACGCGCTTTTTCAATTTGGCGTTCACTTTTATTGAATAATTATTTAATTGGAAGTGGTCAAAGTATTGTAAATGACTTCCGATTACCTACTGAAGCCGAATGGGAATATGCTGCAAGAGGAGGTCTGAAACTTTCTCCATATCCATGGGGCGGTCCTTATATCAGAAATGCAAGAGGATGCTTTTTAGGAAACTTCAAGCCAATGAGAGGATCATACATAGATGATGGTGGCTTTCATACAGTTTATGTTTATTCATATAATCCAAATGACTATGGAATATATTGCATGGCAGGAAATGTAGCTGAATGGACAAGCAATGCATTTGACGAATCTGCATACGATTTTTCTCATGACTTAAATCCTGACTATGTATATGAAGCTCAAGATAAAGAAGCAAATGTTTTAAAAAGAAAAGTAATAAGAGGAGGAAGTTGGAAAGATGTAGGGTTCTATCTTCAAACATGGGCAAGAACCTATGAATATCAAGATACAGCCAAATGCTATGTTGGCTTTAGAAATGTTATGACTTACCTCGGAAGAGCAAAAGGAGATGAGTTATAACAACTAAAAATGCTGACGATAAATGTCAGCATGCCGAACCCCAAGTGTCGGCACTAAACACTAAAAATTAAAAATTAAAAATTAAAAACTAAAAAATCACTAACCAAAAAAATCAAGTACTATGAGCAAACTACCAAAAGTAAAAGGGTTCAAAAGATTCTTACACATCTTTTCTTCAGCAGGTGCATCTGTTGTTATTGCAGGTGCTCTCTTTAAAATCATGCACTGGCCAGGATGGGATGTTATGCTGGTAACAGGGATGTTAACAGAAGCGGTGATATTTATATTATTTGCATTTGATATACCTCATGAAGAATATGATTGGACATTAGCGTACCCAGAATTAGCAGGAATGGGAACAGAACATGTTGAAGAGGAGACAACAGAGTCATTGTCGCCAACTCAACAATTAGATTTAGCACTTGAAAACGCTAAAATAGGACCTGAACTTTTACAAAGTTTAAGTGAAGGATTATCTAGATTATCTGAAACAGCTAAACAAATTAGCGACATTTCTAATGCACAATTAGCAACAAATGAGTATGTTGAGAATGTAAAATTAGCCGCTCATAATGTTGGCGAATTAGCAGATTCATATGCAAAAGCTGCTGATTCTATCAGCTCATTAGCCAACACAGATGCTGGAAAAATGGCAGATAATGTAAATGAAGTAAGTGAATCACTCAGTAAGTTTTCTAAAAATGTAGCAGCACTCAATGCAACATACGAATTACAATTGCAAACTACTAAAGATAGTTTAGAAAATGTTAATCAGTTTTATGGCAGCTTGGAAGATTTATTGAAAACTATAACAGACGCTTCTGCTGATACTAAGAAATATAAAGAAGAAATGAATACATTAGCTAACAACCTTTCTGCATTAAATACAATTTACGGAAATATGCTTAATGCAATGAGTTATAAACCTGTAAATCAGTATTAAAAAGAAATAAAGTGAAGATTTACAACTCAAAACTCAAAACTCAAAACTAAAAACTATCGAAAATGGCAGGCGGAAAAGAAACACCCAGACAGAAGATGATAGGGATGATGTATCTGGTACTTACAGCCCTATTGGCTCTTAATGTGTCAAAACAGATCTTAAGAGGATTTATTACCGTGAATGAAAGTATGGAAACTACCATAGCCAACTTGGATGAGAATAATAAACGAGTAATTGATGGATTTAAGGCAGCTGCAGATAATAATCCTGCTGCAAAACCCTACTATGATAAAGCATTAGAGGCAAAAAAATATATTGAAGAAGCGGTTAAGTATTTTGAAGAAACAAAATTAGAAGTAATTAAAAAAACCGAACAATTACCTAATATTGATAAGAACTATAAATTAGATCTTGATAAAGGTAAAATTGACGATTATGACACTCCCACTGGTATGCTCATAGGTTCAGACCCTAGCAAAATGATTGAAGGGGAACATACAGCAAGGGCATTAAGAAAGAAATTAGAAGGATTAGTTGATAAATTAACAAAGTTAATAGATGAAATGCAGCAAAATCCAAAAACTAAATTTTTAAAAGAGGATTATGAGCAAATTAAGAAAAAAATAGAAAATCTTAAACCAAAAGATAGTGATAAGGTTGAGGATGGATTAAAACAAACATGGGAAATTATGAATTTTAATCACTTGCCTATGGCAGCAGTTGTTACGAATTTGAACAAAATGATTGCTGATATGAAAAATACTGAAGCAGAACTGTATCAGGTATTTGCTGCTGCTTCTGGTAAAATTGCTTTAAAATTCGATAAATTATCTGCAAAAGTAATTGCTCCATCTTCATACGTACAGGCAGGACAAGTATACAAAGCAGATATATTTTTAGCTGCATCATCCAGTGCTATGACTGCAGATATGATGGAGGTATTAGTAGGTGCTGATTATGACTCAACTACAAAACAATTAAAATCACCCGGCAATCCAATAAAAATAGAAGATGGAATGGGGAGGTATGAAGTACAAACTGGTGGTCAGGGTGAACAAACCTTAAAAGGAGTTATTAAGTTTAAGAAACCAGATGGAACTTATGATTACTATCCTTTCTCTACAACTTATATGGTTGCAGCCCCATCGGTAGCAGTAGAGCCAGAAAAAATGAATGTATTCTATATTGGTGTTGAAAATCCAGTTGTAGTCTCTGCAGCAGGAGTTTCACCAACTGATTTACAAGTTTCTATAAGTGGCTGTGGTGGGAAAATTGTACCTAAAGGTGGTGGAAAATATATTGTAACAGTTACTACTCCTGGTGAATGTAAAATTAGCGTATCCGCCAAAACAAAAGATGGCGTAAAACCACAAGGGCCTCCTAAAGTATTTCGTGTTAAAAAAATACCAGATCCACAACCAAAATTGGGTGGAAAACCTGCAAATGGTGTAATTGAAATGCCTAAACTACAGTTGGCTTCAATTGGTGGTGTTGGAGCAGAAGTACCTGGTTTTGATTTTGATGTTAAATTTCCTGTATTAGAATTCACTTTTAGTGCGGTTGTAAAAGGCTCATTAAAAGAATTTAAGTGTAATGGTGCAAATTTATCTCCTGAAGCGAAAGCAGTACTTCAATCTTTAGCACCCGGTGGAAAGTGTTACTTTGAAAACATTAAAGTTAAAGCACCTGATGGTACAGTAAGAACGCTTTCTACGGTATCCTTAAAAGTAAAATAAAAATATATGAATGCTATTAAAAATTTTGGGTATGTAGTTTTAATAATGCTTACTTTGGCATATAACATCACACATGCTCAACAAGGTGTTTTTAAGCCAGGGGATTATAGAGACGGGGTATATGATAAAGAAAATTCTGTTAATAGAAGATTTATACCTTATACTTTCCTTAGAGAAGCTGATGTCGCTTACAAAAAAAGAATTTGGAGAGATATTGACTTAAGAGATAAGATTAATTTGCCATTATATTATCCAATCAATTATGAATCTTCTGAAACAAGAATTTCTTTATTTCAAGTATTAAAGAGATATGCATTAGCCGGTCAGATAATTACTTTTTCTGATGAGCAGTTTTTAATTCCACTTCAAATATCTGATGTGAAAACCAAGTTTTCAAAATGTGATTCAGTTGAGGAAAGTTCGTATGATGCGAATGGGAATGAAATTACTACTAAAACATGGCAATGTGATTCTCTTTCAATATTACGAAATATTCTTAAATATCGTGTTAAAGAAGATTGGTTTTTTGATAAACAAAGATCTGTTTTAGATGTTAGAATTCTAGGATTGCAGGCCAACCTTTATGTTGAAGAGAAAGAAACTTTTAAGGACTTATTTTGGGTATATTTCCCAGCATGTCGTCCTTTTTTTGCAAAACATGAAGTTTTTAACCCTAAAAACCCATCAGAAAATCGAACTTTTGAGGATATTTTTTGGAAAAGGCAATTTAATAGCACTATTGTAAAAGAAGAAAATGTTTATGATCGAATGCTTTTAGAATATTTAAGGGGAATTGATAATTTATTAGAAGCTGAACGAATAAAAAATGATTTATTCAGATGGGAGCATGATTTATGGCATCTATAAAAAATTAAAAATAATGATAAGAAGTATTATAGTAATATTAAGTTTTGCAAGTTTATTTATTGTAAATTGCAATGCACAAAAAAATCAAACAAAACCCGTGTCTGCTGAAACACCTACTAATCAAAGCCCTGCCACAAAAAAAATTAAATTTGCATTAATTATTTCTTTCACCAGTCATGCTTCGGGTATTGATGGAGAAAAATATGATGCTATTATAAAGTATATTAATAATCACCCTAAAAAACCTAAGTATAAATTATATGGCTGGGGTAGAGAAGGAGAAAGAGATATTTGTATGAATCTAAAAGAATTTAATAAATCACAAAGAAAGTCCTTTATTGAAGAAATTAAAAAATTAGCACAAGGTTCAGATAGAGTATTGATTAATGTGAATGTTGAGAAAGAATTTGTAGTGGATAGATTAAAAGACCCTGAGTAGGTTATTTGTTCAGGTTGTTCAAAGAGTAAAAAAATAACTTACATTTCATACAAGTATATTTTGAATATAAAAATTCAATGTTTAAGTTTATTATATTCTCGGAAAAAAGTTTGTTTTAATGTAAGATTCAGAATTTTTGTTGTTTTTATTGAGAATAACAACTCAAAATTAAAAACTCAAAACTATTTTTGCTTATATTCGCCTCAAAAAAAAATATGGCTGAGAAAAAAAGTGTTTTCAAAAAAGTATTGAAAATTACAGGGATTGTATTTGGACTGATATTTGTGAGTGTGGCTATATTGCCATTTGTATTCAAAGATAAAATTATTCAAAAAGTTAAAGATACTATCAATGAAAACCTAAATGCAAAAGTAGATTTTAGTCAGTTTGATTTGTCTATATTTTCCTCTTTTCCTGATTTCAAATTTGAAATAGAAAATGTTTCAGTAGTGGGTATTCAGGAATTTGAAAAGGATACGCTGGCTTACATTAAAAAATTAGATTTAAATCTCAATCTCAAAAGTGTTTTGAAGGGTGAGCGATATCAAATTAATTCTATTCAAATTATTCAACCAAAAATCAGAGCTATTGTATTGCCTGATGGCAAAGCCAACTGGGATATTGCAAAAACTGATACTACTGCAACTACTCAACAAGACACAAGTGCATCTACACCTTTTCAACTTTCTCTTAAAAAGTTTGCAATTGAAAATGCACAAATTATTTATGATGACCAGCAATCTAAAATGTATTCCAAAATTTCTAATCTCAACTATAATTTAAGTGGCGACTTTACACAAGATGTTTTTGATTTAGTTCAAAAATTATCTATTGATTCTCTTACTTTCAAAATGGATAACATTGCTTACTTAAACAAAGCAAAATTTACAGCAAAGGCAGATATGCAAGCCAATATGAAAGAAATGAAATTCACCTTCAAAGAAAATGAATTTGATTTAAATGACTTTGTTTTGAAGTTTGATGGATTTGTTGCAATGCCCAATGATAGCGATATTGTGTTGAACATTAAAACTTCTACTACAAATAATACTTTCAAATCATTACTTTCTTTGGTGCCTGCTATTTATAAAAAAGATTTTGCAGGATTGCAAGCATCTGGAAATGTTAGTTTTTATGCTGATGCAAATGGTACTTACAATAATCATTCTTATCCTGCATTTAATGTGAAATTAGTCGTTGAAAACGGAAGATTCAAATATCCATCACTTCCAAAATCAGTTGATAATGTGCAAATTGATTTGAATATCTCAAATAAAGAAAATGTTTTAGATAAGATGATAATTGAACTCAAGAAGTTTCATTTGCAAATGGCTGATAATCCTGTTGATATGAAAGCCATTGTGAAAACACCAATATCTGATCCTAATTTTGATATTGCTATTAAAGGAAAATTAGATTTATCATCTGTCAAAGATTTTGTGCCACTTGAAAAAGGCGATGAGTTGAATGGAAAAATTTCTGCAGATATTGAATTAGCAGGAAAAATGAGCGATGTAGATAAAAAGCAATATGATTCTTTCAAAGCCAAAGGAACTTTTGAAATTGATGAAATGAAATACAAAACAGCATCTTTACCTTATACAGTTAATTTACAAAAAATGCTTTTGAACTTCACAACTCAATTTGTAGAACTTAAAGAATTTTCTGCTATGGTTGGCAAATCTGATTTTAATGCGAAAGGAAGAATTGATAATTTGCTTCAATATGTTTTTAAAGATGATTTATTATCGGGACAATTTGATTTTACTTCTAAATTAATTGATGTAAATGAACTGATGGCTTCATCAACTTCTACAACCTCTACAACTAATACTACATCAACTGCTTCAAGCACTACAACTTCTGCAGTAGATATTCCAGGAAATATTGATTTTGTATTGAATTCAAAAATTGATAAAGTCATTTATGATAATATGGAAATTACAGATTTAAGAGGAAAAATAATTATTCGTGAAAAACGACTCACAATGGATGATGTAGCAATGAATGTATTAGGTGGAAAATTGACGATGGATGGATATTATGACAGTAAAGATATAAAGAAGCCAAAAGTGAATTTTAATTTCAAAGTAGAAAATTTTGATGTACAAAAAACTTTTGAAAATTTTGTTACAGTGCAAAAATTAGCACCAATGGCTAAATACACCAAAGGATTATTTACAGCAACGCTTGAAAACTTTAATGTGTCTCTTAATGAAAATATGGAGCCAGATTTAAATTCTGTTGATGCCCATGGAATCATTAAAACTAATAACATTGTTGTAAGCGGTTTTGAACCTGCTAATAAATTAGCCGAAGCATTAAAGAATGACAATCTTAAAACTCTGAACATTCAAAATCTTAATCTCTCTTACAAAATTAAAAATGGCAGAATGAGTTTTGACCCATTTACTACAAAAGTAAATCAAATCAACACTACTATTTCTGGAAGCACTGGTTTAGACCAAACAATTGATTACAAATGGACAATGGAAATACCCAAATCAATGTTTGGTAATCAAGCCAATAACGCAATGGGTGGATTACTACAACAATTAAATCAAAAAGCAGGAACGAATGTTCAATTGCCTGATAAAATTAATGTTGATGTGCTATTTGGTGGAACAGTAACTAAACCAACAGTAAAAACAAGTATAAAAGATTTTGCACAAAATGTTCAGCAAGAAGTAAAAGAACAAATTACTCAAGCCATTGTAGATAAAGCCGCAGAGGAAGCACAAAAAATTTTAGATGATGCTCAAAAACAAGTTGATAAAATTAAAGCAGAAGCCAAAGAAGCCGCTGATAAAGTTAAAGCAGAAGCATACAAACAAGCAGATGAACTTGAAAAACAAGGTGCTAATCCTTTAGAAAAAATGGCTAACAAAAAATTAGCTCAAAAAATGAGAGAAGAAGCCGATAAAAAAGCACAAAAAATAATTGATGAAGCGAATGCTCGTTGTGATAAAATTATGTCAGACGCCCGAGCAAAAGCAGATGAAAAGTTGAAGAAGTAATTCAAGTAGTTTTTTAGTTTTGAGTGTTTAATTTTGAGTTTTTAGTTATTTTAGATATACTAAACTTTTCATTTCAAATTAAAAACTTAACACTAAAAACTAAAAACTCATAACTCTTTATTATTGCTTATCTTTGCACACAAAATTATTTTATGATGGCAACAGAATTGGGAAGTAAATACTTTATTGAATTAGAGGAAAAATATGGAGCTCATAATTATCATCCATTACCAGTAGTTTTAGAAAAAGGTGAAGGTGTATATGTGTGGGATGTAGAAGGAAAGCGGTATCTTGATTTTTTATCTGCATATAGTGCTGTTAATCAAGGACACTGTCATCCAAAAATTGTAAACACACTTGTAAAACAAGCCCAAAAACTAACATTAACTTCTCGTGCATTTTACAATAATATTCTGGGAGAGTATGAAAAATATCTAACAACTCTTTTTAAATACGACAAACTTCTGCCAATGAATACAGGAGCAGAAGGTGTTGAAACAGCAATTAAACTTGCTCGTAAATGGGCTTACTTAAAAAAACAAGTTCCCGAAAATCAAGCACAAATAATAGTATGTAATCAAAATTTTCACGGAAGAACTACAACAATAATTTCTTTTAGTTCAGACCCAACTGCAAAAAATAATTTTGGTCCTTTTACACCTGGTTTTATGAGCATTCCATACAATGATATATCAGCATTAGAAAATGTTTTATCAAAACATCACTCTACTATTGCAGGATTTTTAGTTGAGCCCATTCAGGGAGAAGCAGGCGTGATTGTGCCAGATGATGGATATTTGAAAGCCGCATATAATTTGTGTAAAAAATACAATGTACTGTTTATTGCAGATGAAATTCAAACTGGATTAGGAAGAACAGGAAAATTATTAGCATGTGATTATGACAATGTTCATCCAGATATTTTGATTTTAGGAAAAGCATTGGGAGGAGGTGTGATGCCTGTTTCTGCTGTGTTGGCAAATGATGAAATTATGCTTTGTATTAAACCCGGTGAGCATGGATCTACATTTGGTGGCAATCCATTAGCATGTAAAATCGCAATGACAGCTGTGCAAGTTATTCTTGATGAACAATTAAGCGAAAATGCATTCAAAATGGGAGAATTGTTCAGAAAAGGTTTATTAGATATTCAAAAGAAAACTAATAGAATAAGTGTAGTGCGTGGAAAAGGTTTATTAAATGCCATTGTGATAAATGAAGATAAAGGAATAACAGCATGGGATATTTGTATGGATTTTGCAAAAAATGGATTATTAGCCAAACCAACACATGGCAATATCATTCGTTTAGCCCCACCATTAATAATTAATGAATCACAAATTCAGGAAGCATTACATATCATTGAAAAAAGCATAATGAACGATTAAATTATTCTAAATTATTTGTTACAATCATCAATACTTTATTACATTTGCCCCGAAAATAAAAGCGATTTTTGCGATTATTTTAATTAAAAATAAAACTAAAACGCCGACCACATCGTCGGTACTAAAAATTAAAAACTAAAAACTCAAAACTATGAAAGTATCTATCATTGGTGCAGGAAATGTAGGAGCAACCTGCGCAGAAGTTATTGCTTATCGCTCCATTGCAAGTGAAGTAGTATTGTTAGACATTAAAGAAAGATTAGCCGAAGGTAAGGCCACTGATATGGCACAGGCATCTAACATTACTGGTTATCAAACCAAAATTGTTGGAAGTAATAATGATTATTCATTGACTGCAAATAGTGATGTAGTAGTTATTACTAGCGGTATTCCAAGAAAGCCAGGAATGACAAGAGAAGAATTGATTGGCACCAACGCAGGTATTGTAAAAGCAGTTGTTGATAATGTATTAAAATACTCTCCAAATGCTATATTTGTTGTTGTTTCTAATCCAATGGATACAATGACTTACCTTGCTGTGAAAGAAAGTAAATTACCAAAAAATAAAATTATTGGAATGGGCGGTATTTTAGACAGTGCTCGTTTTAAATTTTATTTATCAAAAGCATTGAATGCATCTGCATTGGATGTAGATGGAATGGTAATTGGCGGACATGGTGATACTACTATGATTCCTCTTACTCGTTTGGCTACATACAAAGGTGTACCAGTATCACAATTTTTAGATGCAGAAACATTGAAAAAAGTAGCTTCTGATACAATGGTAGGAGGAGCTACATTAACTGCTATGATTGGAACATCTGCATGGTATGCGCCAGGTGCGGCTGTTGCAGCATTAGTAGATGCTATTTTAAATGACAGAAAAAGATTATTCCCATGCAGTGTTTATTTGGATGGAGAATATGGACAAAAAGATATTTGCCTTGGAGTGCCTGTAATTATTGGTAAAAACGGATGGGAAAAAATTGTAGATGTTAAATTGAATAAAGAAGAACAAGAGTTATTCAATAAGAGTGCAGAAGCCGTAAGAAATATGAATAATGTTTTGAAAGAACAAAACATTGTAGCATAAAATATTTTAGAATCATTGTTATTTTGAAAAACCTTCTGCTGAAAAGTAGAAGGTTTTTTTATTTTTTTGATTTAGTGTAAAAATTTTTCGCAAAGAGATTGTTGATTTATTATTATTAATGACTACTCTCAAATTCATATTTGTTTATGAAAAAATTGTATGAATGGCAAAAATGCACTTGAAATTATCTATTAAAATAAAAAGATAAACTATTCGTTTTATAGCTTATGCAAGAAAAGAAAACAATAATGCTGTTATGTGCAATGTCATTCTTTTTATTGTCAGTTCGTTCACAAGATAGTGTGCAAAATACGCAGAAAATTAAATGGGGAGCAACATACAATGTTCATAATGGACTTTTTTATGCTCACGCCGTTGGAGTTGTAGCAAATTTTCGTGACAAACATCAATTGGAATTAAATGGGCTTATGCTTCCGGAAGTGAATCCATTTAAAGATAAGAATCACTTTGGGGCTTCATTGAATTATATTTTTCTTCCAAACAAAGCAGATAAAACATTTAATTTAATATTTACATCTTCATTGTATTATTTGAATGACTCTTATGCAGTTAATTACGCAATTTGGAATAATTCAAATATATCACGAGTTGAGTATAATATTAATGCTTTTGCTTTGCTTTTAGGTTTTGGTTTTGATATAAAAATCACAAAAAGGATTCACATACCTTTATCACTTTCAAATTTTATTGTTGCCTATAGTGTTGAAACAGCCAAAAAAATTGATATCAATAATAAAGTTGTATCAAAAAATTCATCAAGTGAATTTATTTATTTAGAGCCTGAAGATTTTCTGGTAAATGATTTGTTATTGAGAGTAGGCGTGGTGTATTATTTTGGAAGATAGTTTCTATTCATCAGTGTGGTTAAATTTTTCTCGCAAGAATTATAGTATTTTTTTATTTGGAAATTTCAATTTTTATCATTTATCTTTGAAAATTAAAAGATAACTAAAATTTATATAAAATAAAATTATTATGAATGTAAAATGAATAATTTTTTTGAAAAAGATTAATATGAAAAACATTTTTAAGAGAGCATTAAAACGACTATTTATTTTTAATGCAGATTACAATCAACAATGGTATAAAATAATTTTTTGGTGGGAAATTAGACGAATACTTTATAATATTTTGCTTTTTGTTTTTGGAATTTTCTCATTGACAATTTTGTCTTTCATCGTTAAGGACTTAAATTCATTTTTTCCTCCACCAATTTTCACTTTATTTGGGGTAATCCTTTTCTTTTTTTTAGCAAATGTGTTTTATACAGGAGGATGGATATTTCATCTTTTAACGATAGACAGTAAGAATAAAGTAATCAATAAAATAAAACCAAAATTATTTGTTTATGGAATTTTATTTTCTTTTTTTATACAATTTCTACCCTGTCTTCTAACTGGTGGTTATACTATTGTGACAGGTAGAAGAATAAAATCTCCTTATGCAGATTTTACAACTGAAAAGCCTCAATTTAAAGACATAGTTGGAGAATATGAAATTTCAGAAATTAGCAAAAGACAATTAAACCTTCCTGACAGTATTAATAAAAAAGTTGTTATCCGATTCAAATCTGATTCAACTTTTGAATTTCAATATTTTCCAATGCATAATTTTGGAATGAGCTTAACTAAATATCAAATTGTTAATGCAAAAGGTAAGTGGATAATCACAAATGATGATGGAAGTTGGGTTATTACAATGTATTACAAGTCAATCACAAATGTTTTAACAGGAGAAATTGATGAAAAAGGTTTTTGTGACATTAATGGATTTCACTTAAACAATAATAAGCCACCTTATGATATTTATATAATAATCGGTGACCCTGACAGTTGGGAAGGTATAACTTTAAAGAAAAGATGAAAAAATTATATTTAATGTGTTACTTTACAAATAAATATATTTTTATCGCAAAGATAGCAAAGAATATTTCACCATTATTTGCTTGTGGTAAAATGTATATTATTAATTTTTTTCGCCTAATTAGTAACTTTTTTTGATATAAATTCAAACAAAAAACCAATCTATTACCTTAGCACCTCTTTTATTTGCTTTATATCAAGGGGGATTAGAATATGCTTGTGGCGTGAGGCCTTACCGCTTTTTAATTCTATTTGATTTGAGGGTATATTCAACAATTTTGAAAGATATTGCACTACGCTTTCGTTGGCTTTGTTTTTTTCGGGTGGAGCAGGCACTTCTACTTTTAAAATATCTTCACTCATCCATTGATATTTGAATTGTCGGGCATTTGGCTTAACAATAAGTTTTAATAATGTAGAAGCCATATTATTTTTGTAAAACAATTTTTCCTTCTGAAAAGATAGGCACAACTGGATATTTATCAATAGTCAAACAAAAATCTATGTCTTGTTCTAAATTCAAATTTTCAAGTCGTTTTTTGTGTGATGCCATATTCAAAAATTCTTTCAACTTTCTGCGAGAACGGTCAAATGTTAGATAACCTAACAATGCCGAATCTGAATCTAATTCAAAATGATGTGTAGCATATAATTGATAAGTCAATGAACCTGCAAAAACAAAATCTTCTAAATTGAATTTATTTTTCCATCCCGCACACAGCATAATCACATCTTTGTTTTTTTCAATAATATAATCTGCAATGCTTTTCAAATTCAAAAATGAACCGATGATAATTTCCCCTTTGCCTTGTGCAATCTTAATTGCGTGAGTGCCATTTGTAGTTGTAATTACAATTTCTTTATCTTTAATTTTTTCATTTAAAAATTCAAGAGGACTGTTTCCAAAATCAAAACCATTGACTGGAATGCCGTTTTTTTCGCCTGCAACAAGGTAACCTGATAATTTATATTTTTTGGCGTCTTCAATAGTAGGTACGGGAATGACAGATTTTGCACCATTGGCCAATGCTGTTACAATAGTTGATGTAGCACGAAAAATATCTATCACTACAATGACAGCATCGTTGCTTTGAAAATTATAATACTCAAACTCAGCAGGAGTAAGGACTATATTTATTTTGGGCATAATTAAAATAACTTATCAAGAATTTGCTTTGTAAAAAGGAATCTTTACAACCTTTGCTTTAATGGGCTTTTCACGAATAATGATAAATATCTCTGTATCTGGTTTTGCAAATTCTGTTTTTACATAACCCATTCCAATGGCTTTGTTTAATGAAGGCGATTGTGTGCCTGATGTTACTTCTCCAATAATGTTTTGATTTGCATCTGCTATAAGATAATGTTGGCGGGGAATACCGCGTTCAATCATTTCAAAGCCCACTAATTTTTTACTAACACCTTTTTCTTTTTGTTGAAGTAAAATATCTTTTGCAATAAAATTTTTGTTGAATTTAGTAATCCATCCAAGTCCTGCTTCAATGGGCGATGTAGTATCATTGATGTCATTGCCATATAAACAAAATCCCATTTCTAAACGAAGCGTATCGCGAGCACCAAGTCCGCAGGGTTTAATTCCAAATTCTTTTCCTGCTTCCATTATAGCATCCCACATTTTTTCAGCGTCTGCGTTTTTAATATAAATTTCAAATCCGCCTGCACCTGTATAACCAGTATTTGAAATAATCACATCTTTTATTCCTGCCATTGTTCCAATATCAAAGTGATAATAAGGAATTTTTGATAAATCAATATCTGTGAGTTTTTGGAGTGTATTAATGGCTTTTGGTCCTTGCACAGCGAGTAAACTTAATTCATCGCTGATATTAGAGAGTTCTGCATCAAAAGTATTGTGTTGTTTTATCCAATTGAAATCTTTTTCAATGTTGGAAGCATTGACTACTAAAAGATATTCATTTTCAGATTTTCTATAAACTAGCAAATCATCTACAATTCCGCCATTATCGTTCGTCATACAGGAGTATTGAACTTTTTTATCGTAAAGTGCAGATGCATCATTAGTTGTAACTAATTGTATTAAATCCAGTGCTTGCTTACCTTTTACAATAAATTCGCCCATATGTGATACATCAAAGATACCTACTGCGTTTCGCACAGTGAGATGTTCATCATTAACACCTGTGTATAACACAGGCATTTCATAACCTGCAAAAGGCACCATTTTTGCACCTAATTGAATGTGTTTATTGAACAATGAAGTTTTTTTCAAAGAAGCGGTTGTTTCCATAAATTTATTTTGGTTGGCAAGGTAGTAAATTTAAATGTGTAAGGCAAAGAGAGGTATATTTGTGGCATATATACCAAATCAACTTTGATTTCCTGAAAATTTTATATTAATAACTTTTTTCTCTTACTTTTTTTAGAAAAAAGTAAGCAAAAAATCTGCTTTTAGAAGGCAATCTGCCTTCGGCAGACCGCCATTGGAACTTGCCCCCATTCCTTCGCCTTGCTCGGAATGGGAGACCCCAACGCAAGCTTCCAAAGGCTTTGCTGACTAAAAGCATAAAAGCGGAATTTTTTTGGTAATTAAATTAATGTATGCATAATAATAAAAAGATTATCATTCAAAAATTTGTTGGTTCTATTATCACATCGCTTGGATTTGTGGGCTTTATAGTATTTGGGCAAAAATTTTTTCAACAACAAATTTTAATTAAGGAATGTGTGATAATGTTTTTGATTGCATTTGGGGGATATGTATATTTTAGATTATCCAAAAATAAATGGATAAAAATTTTGAGTGTTTTTTTAATGTGTGTGACAATGTATTTGTTATGGCAAAACAGAATTTTAAATCCAGAAAGAATTATCATTATTATTTTCAATGGAACAATAATGTTTTTGTATCATTCTTATTTTAGAAAAATGATTTTTGTAAAGCCCTTTATTATTGGGCTTTCGTGGATAAGTTGGTTGTATTTTTTTACATTGAATTTTCACTTTTGGTTTTATCTGCAACAATTTATTTTTATTTCATTACTTACCATTCCATTTGACATTAGCACAATTGATAGGGATAAAATTTTTACTCTTCCCAAAAAATATGGTAAGGATAAAGTTGTGGTGTTATTAAGAATAATGAGTGTTTTGTATGTTCTTTTATCATTTGAATTTCCTTTTCATTTCACAATAAATGCTTTCATTATTACAGTAATCTTGAATGTATTTTTATTTTTTAATTTTACTTTTCAATTGCCTTATGTGTATATTTTTTATGATGGAATTATTTTTTTACAAATGCTTGTGTTGTGGGTTTTGGAAAAGGTTTGGGTGTGGTAATGAAGGGAAGGAGGTGGTTTAATTAATCAAAACCTTCTTCAATAATGCTTCTCTAAAGCATTTTGCAGATATTCTTTAATGGTTTCTTTGAAGGATGGTGGACTTATTACTTTGTAACAATCTATATTAGACAATATCTCTGAAATAAAATCGTAAGTAGGATAAACTTTTATTTTAAGATGTGCAATGTTGTTGCCTTTGTATTCAATTGTTTGCGAAGGATGTAAAGGTAGTGTTTCATAATACTTTATCTGATAATCATTAAATTCTAATACAATTTCAGGTGGCGGTTCATCATAATTTTCGGGAATTATAATACCATAGCAGTTTTTGAATAATTGCTGGATATTGTCATTGTGTTTTTTGAATGTTCTTTTTAGAGTAATCAAGTTTGACATTCTGTCTAATCCAAAGACCTTTAATTTATAATTTTCTTTTGCAAGCAAATACCATCTTAATTTGAATTGTTTAAGTGCTACAGGTTGTACTATTCGTGTAGTATAGTCAAATTCTTCATCATAAAATTTTTTGTAATCAAATTGAATATAATTTTTGCTGATGATACTTTGTAAAATTTTTTGAATGTAAGCAATTCCTGCAAATCCTCTGTTTTCAAGATAAATGTATGGTTCAAATTGTTTCCTTGTTTGAAAAGCACTCATCAATTCAATGGATTCATATAAAGCAGCATAATAATTTTCTGAACCTTCATCTTCAATTAAACGATATTTTTTTACACTTCTGTCAAAAACAATTTCATAATTAAAAATGCTGCGAATATCTTCAAAATCCCTTTCTAATGTTCGTTTGCTTAATGATAGTTCTAAATTGTTGTAGTTATGACTTTCAATGTAATCAATAATTTCTTCATAAGTAGCAGGCGACCTTTTAAGACAACTGATAATTTGAAAAATCTTAAATAAACTATCTCTTTTAGCCATACCATTTTTTAGCAAAAATAGTGATAAATTTTTTGTTTGTAATTATTTTTAATGCTCGTCATTGCGAACTTGTGAAATGTCCGTCATTGCGAGGACGACAGTCCGAAGCAATCTCGTAAGAGATGCGGAATATACATTTGAGATTACTTTGTTTCGCTCGCAATGACGAGATGTAATATACATTGCACATTGAGGAATTATTTTAATTTGCATAATCCTATACTTTTTATCAACTTTGCTCAAAAATTTTTTATGAAAAAAGTTTTAATGTTAATTGGTATTTCAGGTTTTATAGCATCCTGTGTGCCACATAGAGTATTTGAAGAAACTGAAAATAAACTTAAAACCTGTCAGAGTGATTTAGATAATTGTAAGAAAACTCAACAAGAATGTGAAAAGCAACTTTCTGCTCTCAAAGAAAAAATGTCTGTAATTGAAAAAGAAAATAACACTTTAAAAATTGATTCAACTTTGCGTGGAAGCAGTTACAGAGAACTCAATATGAAATATCAAAAGTTAAGTGCTTTGAATGATCAATTAATTGCAAAACTTGAAAAATTACAAGCAGGGCTTGAAAAAGACAATGCTTTATTAAGTGGAGATTTGCAAAAAACAAAAGAAGATTTGATTCGTAAAGAAGCAGAACTAAAATTATTAGAGCAACAATTATTAAAACAAAAAAGTGATTTAGATAAATTAAATGATGAATTAACTAAAAGAGAAGCTCGTATAAAGGAATTAGAAAATATATTAAAACAAAAAGATGAAGCAGTTAATCAATTAAAGAAAAAATTACAAGATGCATTGTTTGCCTTTGAAAATAAAGGATTAACCATCAATATCAAAAATGGAAAAGTATATGTAAGTATGGAGGAAAATTTATTATTTGATATAGGTAAAACTAATGTAAGTCCTAAAGGAGTAGAGGCACTTAAAAGTTTAGCCAAAGTGTTAGAACAAAATCCTGATATTAACATCATGGTAGAAGGTCATACAGATGATATTCCAATGAAAGGCAGTGGAGATATTAAAGATAACTGGGATTTAAGTGTAATGCGTGCTACTTCTGTTACCAAAATTATTTTAAGTAATGGAAATATAGATCCAAAAAGAATTACAGCCGCAGGTAGAGGAGAATTCTTGCCTCTTGACCCATCAAAAACACCAGAAGCCCGTAAGAAAAACAGAAGAACAGAAATTATCCTGACACCAAAATTAGATGAACTTTTCAAAGTATTAGATAACAATTAGCGTATGTCTGTTCAAGTAGGAATAATAATGGGAAGTATTTCCGATTGGGAAATTATGAAAAATGCCGCTGATGTATTGTCAGAATTTGGTATTGAATATGAAGTAGATATTGTATCTGCACACAGAACGCCCTTAAAAATGGTAGAATATGGACAAACAGCGGCTCAGAGAGGTTTGAAAGTGATTATTGCCGGTGCGGGAGGAGCGGCTCATTTACCCGGAATGGTAGCATCACTTACAACATTACCAGTGATTGGAGTGCCTATTAAAAGTAGTAACAGCATAGATGGTTGGGATAGTTTATTAAGTATTGTTCAGATGCCAAATGGAGTGCCTGTTGCTACAGTAGCCGTTAATGCCGCACAAAATGCTGGAATTTTAGCCGCACAAATAATTGGAAGTTTTGATAAAAACATCGCAGATAAATTAGCCAATTTCAAAAAATCACTTGCAGAAAAAGTTGAAAATTCTTCAAAGGAGATTAAAAGTAAAAAGTTGAAGTAGAATATATTTTTTCTAAATTTTGTAGAATAGTAATAAATTTATTATACTTGCACCCTCCAAAATTTTAAAGAGATGAAAAGAACTTATCAACCATCAAAAAGAAAAAGAAAAAATAAACACGGTTTTAGAGAAAGAATGAGTACTGCTAATGGTAGAAGAGTATTAGCGGCTCGCAGAAAAAAGGGCAGAAAAAAATTGACTGTTTCTGATGAAAAGACACATAAATAAAGGTGTTTTAAATACTCAACTCTTTTTAATATGCTGATGAAAGATTTCGGCATATTGTTAATTGGTGTTTTTAAAGGCAAACTCTCTAATTTGTCCATTTTAAATGGATATAAAAGCATGAAAGTTATTTTACACAGTTCTCTTATCTCACTATTTCATTTTAATGCCATCCAACAAAAAACATGATTACCATCAGCCCGCTTTGTCTTTAGCGGGTCTTATTGTATCACTTGGTATTGTTTATGGTGATATCGGTACATCACCACTTTATACTTTAAAAGCCATTATTGGTGAAAATTTCATTTCCGCTGATATTGTAAAAGGTGCACTGTCAGCGATTTTCTGGATGCTTACTTTGCAAACTACCATTAAGTATGTTATTGTTACATTAAATGCAGATAATAAAGGTGAAGGTGGGATTTTTGCATTGTACACGCTGGTAAAAAGAAATAAATTTAAATGGCTGATAGTACCTGCTATTATTGGCGGAAGTGCTTTATTGGCGGATGGTATTATTACACCATCTATTACTGTAACTTCTGCTATTGAAGGTATTCAGAATGTTTATTATGAAGTGAATGTTATACCAATCGTTATTTTTATTTTGATATTCCTTTTTACCTTTCAAAGAGCAGGAACTGACCTTGTTGGTAAATCATTTGGTCCTATTATGCTTATCTGGTTTTTGATGTTAGGTTTTTTGGGAAGTAAGGAAATTATTAAAGAATGGAGTGTATTTGAGGCATTAAATCCTGTTTATAGCATCAAATTAATAAAAGCCCACCCGGAAGGTATTTTTGTATTAGGTGCTGTTTTCCTTTGTACAACAGGTGCAGAAGCATTGTATTCTGATATGGGGCATTGCGGAAGAAGAAATATCAGAATTTCATGGATTTTTGTAAAGTTAATGTTGATATTAAATTATTTTGGTCAAGGTGCATTTTTACTTCAACATCAGGGATATAAATTGTCAGAATTAGGAACAAATGGTAATCCGTTTTTCTTAATAGTGCCATCTTCATTTTTGATAATGAGTATTATTATAGCCACATTTGCGGCAATTATAGCATCACAGGCATTGATAAGCGGGTCATTTACACTTGTCAATGAAGCTATGCGTTTAAACATCATGCCAAAATTATTAGTAAAGTATCCAACAGAATTACGAGGACAACTTTACATTCCAGTAGTGAATTGGTTGATGCTTGCAGGATGTATTTTTATAGTATTATACTTTAAGGATAGTAGCAAAATGGAAGCCGCTTATGGATTGGCTATTATTCTTACAATGCTGATGACAACCACATTACTGAATTTTTATATGCACATGAAAAGATACAATATTGTTTTCATTGTTTTATTTATTGGTTTTTATCTTATCATAGAATTGATTTTATTGTATGCTAATTTAAATAAATTTTTTAATGGTGGGTATATTACATTAACTATTGCGGGTGGCTTGTCCTTAATAATGGGTATATGGTATACAGCCAAAAAACTTTCTGAAAGATATATTGATACAGTTAATTTAGATGATTACAAACAATACATCATTGAATTATCCGCAGACACTTCTATTCCAAAATATGCGACACATCTTGTTTATTTGACTTCAGTAAATGATCCAAAACTTATTGAACAAAAAATTATACATTCCATTTTACAAAGACGCCCCAAAAGAGCAGATATTTATTGGTTTATTCATGTCAATGTTGTTGATGAACCATATAGAATGGAGTATAAAGTTACACATATTGCAAAAGATGATATTATCAGAGTAGATTTTTATTTAGGATTTAGAATTGCCCCAAGAATTAATTTGATGTTTAGAAAAGTAGTAGAAGAATTGGTGAAAAATAAAGAGGTAGACATTACTTCAAGATATGAGTCATTACAAAGAAATAACATTAGTGGAGATTTTAAATTTGTAATAATTGAAAAATATCTCTCTTACGATAATGAATTGCCTTTCTTTGAAAAAATAATTTTTACAAGTTATTATATTCTGAAAAGATTTTCATTGAGTGAGCCAAAAGCTTTTGGACTGGATATGAGTACAGTAAAAATTGAAAAATATCCAATGATATTTAGAACACCTTCTTTAATTAATTTAAAAAGAATTGAATAATATGAACACGAACGAAATTTTAGAAGCACTAAAAAATGTTATTGATCCAGATTTGCAAAAAGATATTGTAACATTAGGAATGGTAAAAGATTTAGAAGTAGAAGGTAATCTTGTCAAATTTAAATTAGAACTCACCACACCTGCCTGTCCATTAAAAGAAGTATTGAGAAATGCTTGTATCAATGCTATTAAAGAATTTGTTAGCAAAGATGCACAAGTTGAAATAGAAGTTACATCAAGAGTAAGAACATCAATAAAAAAAGAAAATAGTACATTAAGAGATGTCAAGCATATTATAGCGGTAGCATCTGGCAAAGGTGGGGTAGGAAAGAGTACCATTTCGGCTAATCTTGCATTGGCATTGCAACAGTTAGGTGCAAAAGTAGGATTATTAGATGCAGATATTTATGGTCCTTCTCAAGCCATTCTTTTTGGTGTAGAAGAAGAAGTGCCCGGTCCTGCTGAATTTGAAGGTCAAAAGAAAATGGCACCTGTTGTGTCTTATGGAATTAAGATAAATTCCATTGGGTTTATGGCAAAAGAGGATCAACCTATAGCATTGCGAGGGCCAATGGTTTCAAAAGCATTACAACAATTATTTTACGATACAGTTTGGGGTGAATTGGATTATTTGGTTGTGGACTTACCACCGGGTACTGGAGATATTCAAATTACATTATGTGGTCAAATTCCATTGAGCGGAGCCATTGTAGTTTGCACACCTCAAAAAGTGGCTATTGCAGATGCAAAAAAGGCAATTGGATTGTTTCAGTTACCACAAATAAACGTTCCTATTATTGGACTTGTTGAAAACATGGCGTGGTTTACACCAGAAGAATTGCCAGACCACAAGTATTATATTTTTGGAAAAGAAGGCATTAAACAATTAGCAGATCAAACAGGTATTCCATTATTAGCACAAATACCACTTGTTCAAAGTATTCGTGAAAATGCAGATGAAGGCGTTCCTTCAGTTATTAAGAATGATAAGTTAGCACACTATTTTATTGAATTAGCACAAAAAGTAGCACAACGAATTTCAATTTTACATTCTGAAAAAGCAGAGGCGTGAAAAAGTGAAGAGTGAAAAAGTGAAGAGTGAAAAATGAATAGCACTGACATTTATGTAGGTGAGAAGTGAAGCGTGAAAAGTTTTTAGTTATTTTCTTTTTCAAATTATCAACTCAAAGCTAATGAAATTCGTGCTGTTTGTGATAAAAAATTTCCATTTACATTGAATTATAAACATTTATTTTTTTCATTGTATATTTGTGGTCTGTAATAAAAAATGTATGACAACACAAAAGGGTTTTTACAGTAGTTTGTTTAATAAAGTGGTTATTGTAGCCGCATTGGGGTATTTTGTAGATATTTATGATTTAGTGTTGTTTGGAATGGAAAGAGTGGCTTCATTGAAAGATATTTTGAGTAAAACATTGCCAGCAGAGGAATTGGTCAATATGGATAAATACATAGAGGAAATTGGCACCAAACTTTTAAACTGGCAAATGTTTGGTATGCTTGTAGGAGGAATAGTATGGGGAATTTTAGCAGATAAAAAAGGAAGGTTATCGGTATTGTTTGGAAGCATTATCACTTACTCTATTGCTAATATATTGAATGGAATGGTAAATGATACTGATACTTATGCCATACTACGCTTTGTTTCAGGATTTGGTTTAGCAGGAGAATTAGGTGCAGGTGTTACATTAGTTTCTGAAACAATGTCAAAAGAAAAAAGAGGAATGGGTACTACAATGGTTGCTTCTATTGGTTTGCTGGGAGCAGTATTTGCGGGTTTAACAACTTACTATGTCAATAATTGGCGAATGTCTTATTATATTGGTGGTGTGTTAGGAATATTACTGCTTTTATTGCGTATAGGTGTATACGAGTCAGGAATGTATAGTGGCATTAAGGAAAGTAAAGTAAAGAAAGGTAATTTTATGTATTTACTTTCTCATCATAAAGTATTGATAAAATATCTTTCAGTTATAGTTATTGCATTGCCTGTGTGGTATGTTACTTATATGCTTATTCAATTTGCACCTGAAATGACAAGAGCATTAGGAATGCAGAATTATCCAAAAGAAGCAAGAATACCTATTATGGTAGAATATATGGGTGTGGCATTGGGTGATTTATCAAGTGGTTTATTAAGCCAAAAATTAAAGAGTAGAAAAAAAGCACTTTATATTTTTATACTTGGTACAATGCTGGCAACAATTGTTTATTTTACTCTGGTGCATGATTCATTATTATGGTTGTATTCAATTATTTTTGTATTAGGTTATTTTGCAGGTTATTGGGCTGTTTTTATGGCAACAGCAGCAGAGTCATTTGGTACAAATATTCGCGGAACGGTAGCCACTACTGCACCAAATTTTGTGAGAGGTTCTGTACCATTGATGTCTATTTCACATTTGTATTTGAAAGAATATGTTGGACCAGTTAATTCTGCTGTTATTATTGGTGTTGTCATTTTTGCACTGGCATTATTATCTGTTGCTAAATTAGATGAAACATTTCATAAGGAATTAAATTATGTAGAAGGTGAGGAATTAGTTCCATAGTGTTGTTCTAAAACAAGTGTGATTTAAATAAAGTTTTATCACAAAGAAAACTCAAAGTTAATAAAGAATGAAGTGCGAAGAGATTTTAGTGCTGACCAGTAGTCCCGACGACATAAAATGTGTCGGGACACTGACCGCAAGCGTCATGTGCGTCAGCACTCAACACTCAAAAATATTGAAAATATTTGGGTTCTTTGTGAAAAATTCTTAGTGTGCTTTGTGTTTAAAAATATGAACATTGAACATTAATTAACTAAAAACTAAAAATTCAAAACTATTTACATGCCTACTTTCTAAAAAAGAAAAATATCGCAGCAATTAAAAATGCAAATCCAATAATATGATTTAATCTTAACTGATCTGTTTTGAAAAATATCAATGTAAATATAACGAACACTATAATTGAAATACTTTCCTGAATAATTTTTAATTGCCACATATCAAAGGGACCTCCATTAATTTTACTGCCAATTCTATTAGCGGGAACCATTAACATGTATTCAAATAACGCTATACCCCAACTTACAAAAATAGTCCCCATCAATCCCAAATTTTTGAAAAATGAAATGTCTTTGAATCTCAAATGTCCATACCACGCCAGTGTCATAAAGGTATTTGAAAGTATCAGTAATATAATGGTGTAAAGACCTTTCATAATCCGGTATATTTTCTAAATAATTTAATGGCTAATGCTAATAAAATAATGCCGAAAACTTTTTTCATAATTGCTATACCACTTATTCCAAGAATTTTTTCTAAACGATATAAGTTTCTCAAAACAATATACACAATTAAGATATTAATAACAATGGCAATTAAAATAGATAACAAACTATATTCTGCACGAATTGATAATAAAGTAGTAAGAGTACCTGTACCAGCAATTAATGGAAATGCTACAGGTATAACAGTAGCAGATTGTGGCACTTCATCACGGGTAATTCTAATGCCAAGAATCATTTCAAATGCTACAATAAAAATCAATATAGAACCTGCAATGGCAAAATCAGATATTTGAATTCCAATTAAATCTAATATAGATGTTCCTAAAAATAAGAAAACAACCATAATAAACATAGACACTAATGATGCCTTTAAAGCATTGATTTCACCCACTCTTTGACGCAATGAAATAATTACTGGGATGGAACCAATAATATCAATGACTGCAAACAATACTGTTGTTACTTTAAAAATTTCTACCCAATCAAAATACCAGTTATTATTCATATTAATTCATTTTTAATGTTAGTGATGAGAGATTTAAATTCACTTATTTCCTTTAAATTGTTTTTTTCTAAAGCAATTTCTAATCCTTTTTTCAAATATTCTAATGCTTCTTGTTCTTTATTTTGTTCAATTAAAATAAGTCCCAATTGGTAGTAAGCAGATGTATAATTTGCATCTATTTGAACAACTTTTTTCATTTGCTGTTCTGCAAGATTCAAATTATTTTCAGAAAAATATTCTAAACCCAGTGCATAATTTAGAAATACATCATCAGGATTTTCTTTCAATAATTCCAATATCTGATCTTTTCTATGAGACATTATTTACCTCAAATAATTTTCAGGGCAAAATAAAGGAAAGAATTTTGGATAAAAAAATAACAATAGATCTCTTGTCTAAAAAACAATTTAAGTAATGGAGATATTAAAAACTATAGAATTTGTGAATAGGCAGAATGAATTTTTTTAAGTAGGATATTTTTTCTGTATTCTCTTGAATAATAATCATTGTCAACAATTCTAACTTTTTTGATATTTGTTTTTACAAAATCTTCAAATGTTTGTTCTGAATTTTTTGAATAAATCCATAAAATTGGTTTGGGATCAACACTACCAAGAGCTATCCGTAAAGTTTTAGAATTATTTTCATAGGACATTGCAATAGTGAGCGAACTAAAATCAATACTTTCTCTTTGTCTCAATTTAAAGTAGAAGAATTTTCTTTTAATTTTTGGTAAATGAAAGGAAACTACTAAATCATCATTATTCAAATAATGTGGTTTTATACCATCTCCCGAGTATATTTTTTCAAGATCTAATAATTGAATTCCTTTTTTATTTACAATTTTTACTTTTGCATTGCAAACTAATAAAGCAGGTGAAAGGTCTGATGAATGTTTAGAAAAACAATTTTTCTTCCCTCCTGTTGCAATACATATATCACCATTGCATTTTAAGCAATTTCCTATCGATTCTCTCCACCACTCTGATTGATTATAAAAAACGCATCTGTTTTCACAAAGAACATTTCCACCAATTGTGGCACTTTTTCTAATAACTGGAGATGCTATACTTTTTGCAGATCCAATAAGTATTTCAAAATATTTTTTCACCACTTCGCTTTTTTCTATCTCGTATAAAGTTAATGCAGCTCCAATACTTACCTCTTCATTAGTTTCTACAATTTTTGTAAGTTCTGGTATTGATTTTACATCTATGAAAGCACTTGCTTTTACATTTTTTTGTTTAAAGTTAGGAATTAGATCAGTTCCGCCTGCAATAAATTTTGCATCAGGGTTGGTCTGTATGATTTCAAGTACCTGATTTAATGAGTGGGGATAAAAAAAATCTATTATCATATTTGCTGTAATTTAATAGTTTGATTTTTTTGAATTGCATCATATACTTTTTCAAAAGTAATAGGCAATGAATTTATTCTAACGCCAACAGCATTAAAAATTGCATTAGCCACGGCAGGAATAGAGGGGTGTAAGGCACCTTCTCCACACTCTTTTCCTCCAAAAGGACCTTCCGGATCTATGCTTTCTATTATATTAGTATGAATATCAGGGGTATCTAATGAGGTAGGTATTTTATAATCTAAAAAATTATTTGTTAGTAAATATCCATTGTGATACTTCATTTGTTCACTCATTGCTTGACCAAGTCCCATGTGCCAGGATCCTTCTAATTGTCCTTCTACAGCCAATGGATTTATTGCCTTTCCACAGTCATGTGCTCCCCAGATATTTAATACTTTGTATTCTCCTGAATCAGGATTTACTTTTACTTCTGCAACTACTGCTCCAAAACTATAAGAGGGACTTAAACCTGCACCTGCTCCTTTATATTTTCCGCCTAATTTTGGAGAAATATACCAGCCACTTATTGAAATGGCACCTCTGTTTGCCAACGCAATATCAACGGCTTCCTGCCATGAACAAATTATATTTCCTTTGTTATCAATAATGCGATTTTCAAGTATATTCAAATTTTCTTTTGGAATATCTTTTCTAATGGCAATACATTTTAAAATTTCGTCTTTCATTTTTTTAGCGGCTTCAATGGTTGCATTACCTGCCATAAATGTTACTCTGCTTGAATAACTTCCTAAATCAACAGGAGTTAAAAGTGTATCAGCCATTACAACTTGTATATGTTCTTTATCAATACCTAGTATTTCTGCTGCCATCATAGGAAGTATTGTATTTGTACCCTGACCAATATCACTTGCTCCAGATGTCAATAAAATTCTTCCATCAAAATCTAATTTTAAATGAACAACAGATTGAGGATATTCGTTCCAGATGATAGGCAACAAACTTCCACTAATATACCAACTGCATGCTACACCTAATCCGTGTCCAAAAGGTAATTTTCCGTATCTTTCTTTCCATTTGGATTGCTCCATTACCGCATGTAATGCTTCTTTTAGTCCATTGCTTGTAATTCTGAATTCGCCGAGAGTAGTTGTATTAGGAGGAAGTAAATTTTTTAATCTAAATTCAATAGGGTCCATTTTTAATTCATGAGCAATTTCATCTATTACACACTCTGCAACAAATCTTGGGTTAACCCCCCCATGACCTCGCATAGCCCCACATTGAGGTTTATTAGTATATACTCTTGTAGATTTATATCCGTAGTATTCGGTTTTATAGGGACCTTGCAATAATGAACCATTGTAATAAGTTGTAACTACTCCAAAACTTCCATAAGCACCTCCATCAATATACATTTCTCCGCCTATGTGTTTAATTTGTCCATCATTATTTGCGCCTATAGTTATTTTAATTTTTGATGGATGACGACCATGGTTTGTTAAAAAAACTTCTTCTCTTGAAAGACGAACTTTCACAGGTCTTTTAGTTTTAATGGCTATGTAACTGGCTATTATTTCATGAGGGAAAGGATCGCTTTTTCCGCCAAAACCACCGCCTACATAGGGCTTAATTACTCTAATTTTATGCAGCGGTATATGCAGCACTTTAGACAATGCACGATGTAAATAATGTGGTACTTGTGTTGCAGTAACAATTGATAAACCGTTTTCGTCATACCATGCAGTGCAAGCGTGAGGTTCTGTGAATCCATGGTTAATCCCTTCAAAAGTAACTTCCATTGATTTTAAAATATCAGATTTCTTTAATGTATTTTCTCTGTCTCCAATTCGTATTTCGGCTGTTTTATGGATGTTACATTTGTATTTTTCAGAAAAGGGATGAATAAAAGTTGATGTTTCTGATAAAGAATCTTCTATGCTTAAAAATGCAGGTAGTTGTTCATACTCTACTTTTATAAATTGTAATGCATGTTCTGCAATTTCTTCACTTTCTGCGGCTACAGCGGCAACTATCTCACCAACATATCTTACTTTTTCTATTGCCATTGCTGTTTCATCTTGCGATATTGGCAATACTCCGAATGTTTCTTTAAGTTCATTACCAATAGCAATGTATTTTACACCATCAATTTTTAATGCTTCACTATAATCAATTGATTTTATCAATGCGTGAGGATAAGGACTTCGTAAAAATTTACAATACAATGTGTTTTTAAAAACATAGTCATCTGCATAGTCGGCAGTACCTTTGGCTTTTTTTTCTGCTTCAATGTAAGGTTCTGGTTTCCCAATAATTTTTAAATTCTGATTTTCTTTTTTTGAAAGAGAAACAATTTGAGCATTTTTTTCTCTTTTTATATTAGCATATTCAGCTATGGCATCAATAATTTTTTTGTAACCTGTGCATCTGCATAAGTTTCCAGATATAGATTCTTTTATTTGATCTATACTGCATTTTGGATTTTCTTTTACAAAAGCGAGGGCAGTCATAATCATACCCGGTGTGCAAAATCCACATTGAATAGCACCGTGTTTTACAAAAAGTTCTTGTAATTTTGAACCTTCCTGTAATTCAGAAATACCTTCAATGGTAGTAATTTTTTTACCAATGACATTTAATGTTAGTGTTATACAAGATAATACAGGAACATTATCTACCCAAACTGTACATGCACCACAGCTTCCCTGATCGCACCCAGTTTTAGTTCCTTTTAATAATAATCTTTCTCGTAATGTATAACTTAACATTTCATCTTCTTTAACTACTAATTCATAGTTTTTGTTGTTGATATTTAAACAAATATGTTTCATCTGATTTACTTTTTTAATTTTTTAAAACTCTACTTTATCTAGCATTTATGTATTTTTTTTCGTTATTCAAAGATATATTGTTTCTCCTGTGTAATTTTTTATATTCCTTGTCCGATAGAACGTCCGCCATCTACATAAATTAGTTGTCCATTTATAAATTGTGTGTTTTCATTTAATAAAAATGAAACAACATTGGCTACATCATCAGGGTTTCCTATATTATTTTGAGGTTGTAAATTCAGTAATTTTTGAAAGACCTCATTGGGTAAGGATTTAGTCAGTTCTGTTTCTATTAATCCAGGAGCGACTACATTTACAGATACATTATATTTCCCTAATTCTAATGCTAAAGATCTGCTTAACCCAATTATTCCTGCCTTAGATGCACTATAATTTGTTTGTCCCGGATTGCCTAACCATGCCCGAGATGAGATATTGACAATTCTTCCGTAATTTTGATTTCGCATAATTTTCGCAGATTCTCTGCACATCAGCCAGGTTCCTTTTAAATTAATATTTATAACTTTTTCAAATTCATCTACGCTCATTTTCCATATTACTTTATCACTTATTATTCCTGCATTATTTACAACTCCATAGATGTGTTTGTATTTGCTAATTACCTTTTCAAAACTTTGAATTACATCTTCTTCCTTTGAAATATCGCATTTAATAAAGTCCGCTTTATCATTAGATGAATTTGAAATATCAAATATAATAACAGTATATCCTTCATTAATTAATTTTTGTACAATGGCATTTCCAATTCCTTTTGAACCGCCGGTAACTATGACATTTTTTGATAACATAAATTTAAATTTTCATTTAACTCTTGTTCGCTAAGTTTTGGATGATTATTAGATTTATGACTATTCTTTACTTCAATAATTTTTGCTAAAATTGAAATTGCAATTTCAAATGGATTTTGTGCATTAATATTTAAACCAATTGGCATATCAATTTTTTCAATAAATTCTTCAGATACATTGTTTTCTATAAGATATTTTTTAGTGAAAAAAACTTTTCTTTTACTACCTATCATTCCAATATACTTAAAGGGTTTATTTACTGCTTTGAGTAAAATACTTCTATCTAACTGATGGTCATAAGTACAGATTATACAAAATATATTAGTGTAATTACCATCATATTCTTCAACAAAATGTTCTAATTTTTCTGAGTAGATTAAATGTAATTGTTCGTTATTAATATTGGTTGATGCTTGCTGCAGAATATCATTTCTATTATCAATTAAAAAAACATCAAATTTATCAATTAAAGCAATTTTAGCTAAAGATGTTCCAACATGACCTGCTCCAAAAATTAGTAATTTATTTGAATCTGTAATTATATCAACAAATACCCAAACAGTGCCACCACAACACATTTGATGGTCTTTTGTTAGATGGTGAGTAAATAATTGGCATTCTTGTTTTTGAATGCATTTTACTGCATCCTCTATTACTTTCTTTTCAAACGCTCCTCCGCCCAATGTTCCAATTATTGATTTATTTGGTAAAACAATCATTTTAGCACCAGATTTTAATGGTGTAGAACCTTTGGTTTGAACAATGGTACAAATAGCAATGCAATTATATTTTTTAAGATAATCTTTGATATTATTCAATTCCATTTTTCTTACTTTTCAGTTGGCTTTCATTTTTTCCATTTTAAAATACTTTTGATAATCTTCTGGTGTATTAATATTTGCAAGAATTTTATCATCTAAAACAGGAATTTTTATGCATTGATATTTGTTTAAAAAATATGATAAAGAATCTAATTTAGATGATAAATAATGATAAATAAACTCATCTTTTAAATGTTTTCCAAGTAATATGGGATGCCCACCTTTGTTTTGAAAGATGGGTTTTACATATGAATTATTATCTGAACTTTGAATCATTTGCAATAATAGATTCTTTGAAACAAATGGATTATCAATATTTTGAATAAAATTAAAATTCTCATTACTTCTTAGTAATCCTAAATACAATGAATATAATTTTTCTTTTTCTGGAGAGTGATTAAAAACGGGAATTACATCATCGTTATTAAGAATATGAGATGATTTTATTGTCTTATAATTTTCAACGCTTAATACAACATATATTTTTGAATTTATACTTTTGTATACATTGATAAGATGTTCTATAAATGTCTGATTATTAGCAAACAGGAGATGCATTTTTGGAGTATGCATTCGAGATGAATTTCCTGCACATAAAATAATTGTTCCTATTTTCATAGCAGGACAAGAATAAATAAAACATTAAACTACAAAAATGCTTTTTAAATTATTATTATATGCTTTAAAACATATAATTATATTTCGTAAAGCATATTTAATCTATATCTGATAGCATAACTTTGCCCCATCACTAAACAATTACATCAATGGAAAAATTAAATCAAATAATTCAAACTTGTGCAGCAATAGCATACGATATAAATTATACCTATTCTAAAAATTGGAAATCTAAAAGTAAAGATAGGGTTTTAGTTGGACATTTTCCAATTTATTTTCCAAGAGAAATTGTGTGGGCATGTAATGGATTAGCAATAGGAATTTTAGGTGGTAATGATTACAAAGAAGTGGTGAAAGGAGATGCTTATTACCAATCTTATATTTGTCATATACCACGCAGTATAATTGACTTGGCATTAGACGGACATTTTAATGGTATAGATGGATTTGTATTTTCTTCTATATGCGATGTGATGAGAAATTTATCAGGTGTATTTCAAATTCATAATATTGGAAAGTTTTCAAAGTATTTAGATTATCCACAAAATTTCAAAAAAGAAATTGGAGGAGAATTTTTAAAAAGAGAATTAGAAGATATTATTCAAAAAATAACTGCCATTAATGGAATTCGTCCTGATATTAAATCCTTAAATAATGCTATTAAATTATACAATTACAATCGTTCTCTTCTTTTTGAAATTTACGATATTCGTCAAAAATATCCATGGCGATTAGAAGCTCATGAATTATACACGATAATAAGAGCAGGACTTTACATGCCAGTTGATGAACATAACAAGATATTAGAAAATGTTATAGAAGAAATTCAAAAAGATAGAAATCAACCCGTTGATAAAGTTCGTGTGATAGTATGGGGAGCGTTTTGTGAACAATTACCAATCAACTTAATTAAATCAATTGAATTAGCAGGATGTTTTGTAGTAGATGATGATTTTCTATTAGGTTCTAGATGGATACTAGGAAAAATTGAAGACAATACAGATGACCCATTAGGAGCAATTGTAGAAGCATATCTTCAAAAGAGTATTTTTTCTACATCTGTTTATGATGTCAATAATCCAAAAGAAAAAAGATTGGTTGAATTAGCCAAAAAGAGAAATGCAGATGGAGTTATTTTTGTAGCTCCAAGTTTTTGTGACCCTGCATTGTTAGATATTCCGCTTTGTCAAAAAGAATGTGAGAAAAATAATATCCGTTTTGTGTTCTTTCAATACAGTGAAAACACAGGACAATTTAAGCCAATAAAAGAACAAATTGGCGCCTTTGCCGACTCTATTAAACTTTGGGAAGGTGTGTCTTAATAAAATTTAAAAATTAATTTACTATGAATAAACCAGAAGTGAAAAAAGATAAAAGCATGATTCTCCAAAAAGAGATGATTGCAAAACAATTTCAGGATTTAGCCACTGCAAAAGAAAAAGGCAAAAAAATAGTGTACACTTTTGTGCCAGGAAATTTATCAGAATTGATTCATGCCTTTGATATGATTCCTGTATACCCAGAAATCAATGCATTACAATCTGGAATGAGAAAAAAATCCGGAAGTTTTATCAAAGACGCTGAAAAAATTGGATATTCCGAAGATATTTGTACTTATGTGAAGTGTGATATAGGAATGATGCTAAATGGAAACATTGGTCCTTATGGTGAAAAAATTCCTCCGCCAGACTTACTTCTTCTTAGCTATACAGGGTGTTTTACATTTATGAAATGGTTTGAAAATCTTGAGAGATTATATCCGGGAGTTCCTGTAGTAATGATACATACGCCATATCAAGAAGCAGGCAAAATTACTCCGGAGATGGTTGAATATATGGTAAAACAACTTCGTGATGATGTAATTCCTGCAATGGAAAAAGTATCAGGAGTAAAATATAATGAAGATAAACTAAAACAAATTCTCAGTTATGCTCGTGAAACTCAGGAACTCATCCATCAGATTTTTGAAACCCCTAAGAATATCCCTTCTCCTATTGATGCTTACTTCGCAGGAGTATATTATATTGGCCCAATAAATACTGGTTTTAGAGGAACACCAGAAGCAGTTGAGTATTACAAATTACTTTTAGAAGAAATAAATGAAAGAATAAAATTAGGATTAGGACCAGTTACACCCGAAGGTGAAATGTCTGAAGAAAAATTTCGTCTGGTGGTAGAAGGTCCGCCAAACTGGACAAGTTTTAGAGAATTCTGGAAATTGTTTTATGATATGGGAGCAGTCATTGTAGCATCTTCTTATACAAAAGTTGGTGGCTTATATGATTTAGGGTTTAGACACAATCCGGAAAAACCTCTTGAAAGTTTAGCAGAATATTGTATGAACTGTTATACAAACTTTAATTTACCTCAAAGAATAGAAATATTAAAAAAATATATTACAGATTTCAAAGCAGATGGCTTTCTTATTCATTCCATAAAAAGTTGTAACTCATTTTCAGCAGGCCAATTAGGAATGATGAGAAAAATTGAACATGACCTTGGAATACCTGTAGGGTTTATAGAATCAGATTTGGTAGACCCCAGATATTTTTCATATTCAAATATCAAAAACAGATTGGAATCATTTTTTCAAATGCTTTCTCAAAGAAAAATGCTGGTAAATCAATAAATTAAAAATATATGAAATACTATTTAGGAATAGATTTAGGTTCCACTACTTCAAAAGCAGTAATTATTGATGAGAATGAAAAACTCTGTGGCAGAGGAATAACCAATACTAGAGCTAATTACGAAGTAGCCGCTGAAATTGCTAAACAACAAGCCATTTATAATACAAGATTTACATTACTCAAAGAAAAGTTTTTAAAAAATTTATTACACTCATCAGAGTTTCAAAAATTCTTTAATGATTTAGAAAATACTTTTCAGTATATTCAATTTAAAGACAGATGGGATAAATTAAAAATTGAAATGATGAAGCAGGTTTCAACCCTGTTTTTTACTGAAAAAGAAAAATTAAAAAATATACTACAAAATATCTTAAATGAATTAGATGGTGAGTTAAAACACAAGTACTTCAATGAAAATTTAGGGGCTAAAAACCAGTTTTTTAGAGATATTGTCAGTGAAGTATATAATCAAAAATTAGAAACAACAGATAAGCAGTATTTTGAACCATTAATGAATTGTTTTGATAAAAGTATAAATTTTGTAGAAAATGAATATGTAGATTATAATTTTGAAGATGTTTTACTTCAAAGTATTGATATTTTGCAAGACCACTATGAATACCTGCTTTCAAAAGACCTTGACGAAATTAATACTGATTTTAGAACTGAACTTGAAATTCTTTCAGGAAACTATAAAGAATGGAAAGAAGATGTTTTGTCTCACATTAAAAATATCTCTAATCAAAATATAGTCATTGCAAATATGGTAGGTACTGGTTATGGAAGAGCACTACTTCCATTTCCGCAAGACTGCATAAGATCGGAAATTTTATGTCATGCCTTTGGCGCTCATTTTATTTTCCCAAATACAAGAACTGTTTTAGATATCGGTGGTCAGGATACTAAAGCCATACAGGTAGATAAATACGGAATGGTTACAAGTTTTCACATGAACGATAGATGTGCTGCTGGATGTGGAAGGTATTTAGGGTACATTGCTAATGAATTTGGTTTTTCGCTTAATGAATTGGGGCCTATGACACTTCAGGCAAACAGAGAAACAAATATCTGTTCTACTTGTACTGTGTTTGCAGGTGCAGAAGTAAGAGAACTTTTAAATATGGGTGAAAAAAAAGAAGATATTTTAGCAGGGCTTCATAAAGCCATTGTTTCCAGAGCAATGTCTTTAATAGCAAGGTCAGGTGGTGTATTTAATGAATTTACATTTACGGGTGGTGTTGCCAGAAATCAAGCCATCGTTAAATATGTTTCAGAATTTGTGAGAAAAAATTATGGAGAAGATATTAAAATCAATATCCACACTGATTCTATTTTTATGGGTTCATTAGGTGGGGCATTATTTGCTAAAAGAAATCTTAATGTATCATTAAACTCTAAACCTGAAAAAATTAAAAATTAAAAAATATGGATTCAATTTACACAATTGGCGTAGACATCGGGTCTAGTTATATTAAGGGTGTGCTGTTGCAATATACGGTTGATAATCCGAATTCATCTAAAATAATTAGTAAAAAGATTGAAAAAATAAGAAAAAGGAATCCTGCTGATGTTGCTAATATTGTATGCAATAGTTTATTAGAAGAATCAAATCTTTCTCAAAAAGATATAAAATATACTGCGGCTACTGGTGAAGGCGATCAAATGCAAAATAAAACCGGTCACTTTTATAGTATGACTACCCATGCACGAGGTGGAATTTTTTTGTGTCCTGATGCAAAAATGATTGTGGATATGGGGGCATTGTATGTTCGTGTGATGAAAGTTGATAGCAGAGGTAAAGTTTTAGATTATCAAATGACAAATCAATGTGCTTCAGGTTCTGGACAATTTATTGAGAATATTGCAAGATACCTCGGATTAGCAATTGAAGAAGTCGGCGATTTGTCTCTTAAATCTGAACAACCCGAAGAACCATCAGGCATTTGCGCAGTGTTGGCTGAAACTGATGTTATCAATTTTGTATCAAGAGGTGTAAGTATTCCAAATATCATCATGGGCATTCATTTATCTATTGCTAATAGAATTGTTCGTCTTATTACTAAACTGAAACCGGAATATCCTGTTGCACTTGTAGGAGGAATGGCAGAAAATAAAGGAATGGTACATGCTGTTAAAACATTATTGAAAACATCTAATCCTGAAAAAGATATTATCGCTCCACCAGACGCTATTTATTCTGGTGCTATTGGTGCTGCTATTTGGGGTGGATATAGATATTTTAAATTAAAGGAAAAAGAAATTATGATTTAATACTTCATTAATACAAAACAAAATATAAAATAATGATATATTATCATACGATTTTTCGCTCATAATTAAACTATTATCAGATGAAAATACTAAATTCAAATCCACTAACTGTAAGAAAATACCTTACTATAAATCATCTGATAAACGATATTTGTGATAAATACAAACATCAAACAGTATTCTGTTTTAAAAAAAATGCCACTTACCAATCTATCACTTATTCCACTTTGTATTCTGATATTTTACAAGTTTCTAAATATCTAAAAACAATTGGGTTTCACAAGAATGATAAAATGGTCATTTATTCCCCTAATTGCTACGAAATGTTGGTTACAGAATTAGCCGTTATGTATTCTGGAGGAATAGCCGTGCCTATATTTGCTTACTTTAAAAAAGAAACTGCTAATTATTTAATATCTTTTTGTGATGCCAATTATTTATCAATTTATGGTGAATTTCAATTTTCTCAATTATCTGAAGATTTAAATATTAAACAATGTATAATATTTGATAACACTTTTTATCCTAAAACAAAACAATCATTTAATATTATTCATCTTTCAAAGATACTTTCACAATCTTATGATGATAGATTAATTACAGATGAATCTTGCAATGAGAATGACATTTGTTTAAATATGTACACATCGGGTACAATGGGCACTCCAAAATGTGTTCAACTAACACATAAAAATATTTTATCACAGCAGGATGCTCTTTCTCAGTTATGGAATGTAAATTCTTCAGATAGATTCTTAAGTTATTTACCATGGCACCATAGTTTTGGAGGTATATTTGAAATATTTTCAGTGTTATATAATGGTGCTTCATATTGGTTGGAATCCTCTTATGGAAAAGATATTCAAAGTATTATTGACAATTGGAAAATAGTTAAACCCACTGTATTTTTTAGTGTCCCTAAAATTCACAAATCTCTTGTAGAACATCTTTATATAGATAAATCATTTGAAAAAGAACTCTTTCATCCAGAATTTAAGTTTATTTTTACTGCAGCAGCACCATTGCCAATAAATGTTGCTAATGAATATATTCAAAGAAAAATAAAAATTTTAGAAGGATGGGGATTAACGGAAACATCTCCCTGTTGTACAATTTCTGAATTTGATGGAAAAAAAGAAATTGGTACAGTTGGATTTCCAATTCCTGGAGTAACATTAGCAATTGATGAGGATGGCGAAATTTTAGTTAAAGGTGATAATGTGATGAAAGGGTATTACAAAAATGAATCAGCAAATAAAGATGTATTTACTGCTGATGGCTGGTTTAGAACAGGTGATGTAGGAGAAATTACCCCTGATGGATTAAAAATAATTTCCAGAAAAGACAGAATATTTAAACTTTCAAATGGTGAAAAGGTCATTCCTTCTGATATAGAAAAACTTCTTGAAAAGAAATGTCATTATGTTGCATGTTCAATAGTGTATGGTAGTGGAAAGGAGTATCCAATAGCACTTATTTTTCCTAACAGTAAATTTTTTCAAAATCCAATTTATGACAAGACACCTGAAGATGGATGTTTTTGCCCTAGAAATATTAATGAATTAGGTAGATGCTTATCAGGTTGTTTAAACGATGTAAATTGTGATATTCATCAAAAATTTTCAAAAATAAAAATAGCTGCAATCATCAATAAAGAATTGTCAATTGATGATAATACTCTTACTCCATCATTAAAACCATCTCCAAAAAATATTATTCAAAAATACTTTGACCTTATTTCAAAATTATATTCAAATAAAGTACCTGATGATAAAGACATTTATGTAATAATACTTGACCCTTTAATTAAAAATGCAATTAACTATGGCGGAAATTAAATCTATATCTGCACTGAAAAATGTGATGAAAAATTATTTCAAACGATTAGATACTGCTCCATTAGTAGCGTGGTGTACCAGTGTTGGGCCCGCTGAAATTCTACGCTCATTTGGATTTGAAGTATATTTTCCGGAAAATCACGGTGCACTCTTAGGTGCTACTAAACAAGCAGAAGAAAAAATAAATTATGCTGTAAAAAAGGGTTATTCTCCTCACATCTGTTCTTATACAACGGCAGATATTGGTTCTTATTTATCTGGGCATACCCCTCTTTCAGATCACTATGGTATCAAGGGTATTCCAAAACCTTCATTGATAGTTTATAATACTAATCAATGCAGAGAAGTTCAGGACTGGTTCAATTTTTTTGGAGAAGAATTTAATTGCCCTACTATTGGGATTTATCCGCCAAGACATCTTGATGAAATTGGCAAAGAAGATATTGAGCAAGTAAAAAAACAGTTTTTAAAATTAATTCAATTTTGTGAAAATGTTACAGGTAAAAAATATGATGAAGAAAGTTTTAAAAATGTTGTAAAATTAAGTAAAGAAGCCACTCTCTTATGGCAAAAGGTTTTAAAAACTGCTGCTCATTCGCCTTCACCAATTACCTTTTTTGATGGAGTGATATTAATGGGACCAATTGTAGTATTAAGAGGCACTGAAGAAGCAAAGAATTTGTATGCTCAAATACTTGAAGAATTAAAATCACATATACAAAACGGGATGTCAGCAGTGCCAAATGAAAAAATACGAATTTTCTGGGATGGAATGCCACTTTGGGGAAGATTAAGAATGCTCGCTGATTTATTTCGCGATAACAATACAGCCATTGTTGCGTCTACTTATTGCAATAGTTGGATATTTGATGAATTTGATGAAAATAATCCTTTAGAATCAACAGCACTTGCTTACACTAAAATTTTTATTAATAGAAGTGAAAAAGTAAAAACTCAAATGTTACTCAACTGGGCAAAAGAGTATAATGTAGATGGAATAATTTTTCACGATACAAAAACATGTTTTAATAACTCTAACGCAAAATTTGGACTACCTCAAAAAATACAGGAAAAATATCATATCCCAACTTTAATTATTGAAGGTGATTTATGTGATATGAGAATGTTTTCTGAGGGACAATCTATTACCAAAATAGAAACTTTTTTAGAACAAATTGGTGATATAAAAAAACAACTACATGAACCCGTTAAATAATATTCTTATTGTTGGTGGAGGACCAATTGGATTACTTCTTAGTAACTATTTTTCAAAATCAAATTCAAATATATTTTTGTTAGATACTGATAAAGTAAAGGTAAATTTAATCAAAAGTGAAGGAATCATAATTGAAAATGGAGATAAAAAAGAAAAAATAATTTTAAAGAATGTTTATTCCTCAATAAGTGAAATTGATTCATCTGCAACTATTGACATAGTTATTTTTTCTACAAAATCATACCATACTTTCAATGCTGCAAAACAAATCAAAGAAAAATTTGGAGTTTTACCCGTTGTGAGTGCTCAAAATGGGATTGAAACAGAAAACATATTAGCAAGTGTTTTTGGAGAAAGTAATGTATTAAGATTGGTTATCAATTTTGCAGGCAATTTACTTGCTCCCAATGTTGTCAAACAATCATTTTTTATTCCTCCAAATTATATTGCATCTATTGATGACAGCAAAACTCATATTGCATCTCAGTTTGCTCAAAAATTAACATCAGTACAAATTACAACAAAAGAAATTGATTCATTTCAACTTATAAAACAAGTTTGGGAAAAAACTATTTTAAACTCTGCATTAAGTGCTCTTTGTGGAATCACTAAAATGACGATGAGTGAAGTAATGAATAATCCTGATTTAGTAGATATTGTTGAGCAAACAATATACGAAGCGGTAGAAGTTGCACAGGCAGAAAAAATTATTTTTGACAATGACTTTATTAGAAAGTGTATACGATACTTAAAAAATGCAGGCAACCATTTTCCGTCTCTTGCTATTGATATGATTAATGGGCGAGAAACTGAAATTGATTATTTTAATGGTAAAATAATTCAGTATGGTAGAAAACATTACATAAAAACACCAATAAACCAATTATTTTATACTATCGTCAAAGCATCTTCTCTAAAAAATTTATCAAAAATATCATCTTCAGAAAAGATATTAAAAGTTCAGGAAAACGGTGTTCCAGTTTCAAAACATTTACCTCATTATTTAGGTGTAGATCTGGGATCATCTTATACAAAATTAGTTGTCATTGACCAGAACAATCGTGTTATATATAAAAATACTTTGAAAACATTTAATAAAGACAAAATATCTATTCAACATGTCTTAAATGCTATCCATACAGAATTTAATATAGTGGCAAGTTGTGCAACAGGATATGGAAGAAAATTTTTCCCTCAATCTAATATCACTAAAACAGAAATTAATTGTGCTGCTAAAGCGGCAAATCTTTATTTGAAAGGTGAAAAATGTATTATAGATATTGGAGGTGAAGATATTAAAGTTATTAAATGTGATAACCAAGGTAATGTTGAAAATTTTTATCTCAATGATAAATGTGCTGCAGGAACTGGTTCATTTATAGCAGAAATTGCTGAACGAGTTGGAATTGATATAATTGAACTTAACAATCTTGCGAAACATTCAAAATATAACAAACCATTGAATAGTTTTTGCACTGTATTTGCAAAAACAGAAATTATGAACTGGATTTTTGAAGGTGTTCCAATTCAAGATATTGCAAAAGGTATTTATTTATCAATTGCTTCAAGGGTTAGTAAATTAAGAATTGATACTGGAACTCCTGTGATTTTAGTTGGAGGATTAGCCGCTTATCATCCATACTTAAAGGAAATTTTAGAACAAACTTTAAACACTAAAATTTTAGTTACAGAACACCCTCAGCATATTGTTGCTATAGGTGCCGCAATAATGGCAAAAGAACATAGCCAATATGAAACTAATTTAAAAAATCAAACAGTATGAAAGGATATTTTAATTCAGAAAAAGGTATAGGAATTATTTTTGACGACATCTATCTTGTAAATGGAATAAGAACGCCATTTGGAAAATTATGTGGTACATTAGGTAATCTTTCTCCTACTGAACTTGGAATTATTGCCGCTAATGAATGTCTGAAAAAATTAAAATTTTCTTCAAAAGATATTCATCAAGTAGTTGCTGCAAATATTGGACAGGCCTCTGCAGACGCTTATTTTTTACCCCGACATATAGCATTATATACTAATATACCCGTCAATGTGCCTGCTTTGATGGTACAAAAAATTTGTGGTTCTGGACTGGAAACAATTATCACTGCTGCAGAACAAATTACACTACAGAAGGCAGAAAATGTTTTATGTGTTGGAACTGAAAGCATGTCTCAAATGCCCACTTCCGCTTTTGGTAATCGAATGGGATATCCACTTGGAAAACCTGGTTTTGTAGATATGTTATGGGAATCATTAGATGATACAGCGGCTGGCTATTCAATGGGTGAAACTGCAGAAAATGTTGCAGAAAAATTTAATATCACTCGTAAGGAATGTGATGAGTTTGCTCTTTTATCTTTTGAAAGAGCCATTAAAGCAAAACAAAATGGTTTTTTTGAAAACGAAATTGTCAAAATTCCTTCTGAATTAATATATGAGCGTGAAGGTATTCAACCTAAAAGAATTAGAATAAAAACAAAAGATTATTTTAATACAGATGAACATATCAAAGAAACTTCATTAGAAAAATTATCTAAATTGCCAACGGTATTCAGGTCTAATGGTGTACAAACCGCCGGAAATTCAAGTGGAATGGTTGATGGTGCTGCGTCAGTTTTAGTATCTCATAAAAATCAAATTAACTCTAAAAACCAAAAACCACTTGTAAAAATAGTTGCAGCGGCTTCATCAGGAATAAATCCCAAATATATGGGTTTAGGACCCGTTCCTGCAATTAAATACTTATTGGAAATTACAGGTTTAAAAATAAGTGATATTGGTTTGTTTGAAATTAATGAAGCTTTTGCTGCTCAGGTTTTAGGTTGTGTTAAGATATTAGATTTAAATATAAATCAATTAAATATCAATGGCGGTGCTATTGCTATTGGACATCCACTGGGTGCTACAGGCATAAGAATTTCACTAACTCTGGCAAGAGCCATGCGACAAAATAAAGTTAAGTATGGCATTGCTTCTGCTTGCATTGGTGGCGGACAAGGAACTGCAATACTTTATGAATTAGCATAAAAATTAATAATATGACAAAAATAATTAAATGGAAATTCAAAGAACTCAACAAAGCGTTTTTCAAAGTAGAAGAAGATATTCCAAAACTTAAAGAAAACGAAGTACTTGTAAAAGTAGCAGGATGCGGTGTTTGTCATACAGATATTAGTTTCTGGCATCATGGAGTAAAAACAAGAAAAGAATTACCATTGACTTTGGGACATGAAATTAGCGGAACAGTTATTGATGGTGATGAAAAATGGAAAGGAAAAAAGGTTGTTATTCCTGCTGTTTTGCCTTGCGGAGAATGTGAGTTGTGTAAAAATGATCGCTCTAATATCTGTCAAAAACAATTAATGCCCGGTAATGATTTTGATGGAGGATTTGCTACCCATATTGTTGTGCCTTCTAAATTTTTATGTGAAATTCCTGAAGATGCATTAAACAAGAGTAATTTATCATTAGAACAACTGGCTGTAATAGCAGATGCTGTTTCAACTCCTTATCAGGTAATAAAAAAATCTCAACTTAAATCAAATGACTTTGCTATTATTATTGGAGCAGGTGGAATTGGAATTTACGCTGTTCAAATTGCAAAATTGTTTGGAGCAAATGTACTTGCATTAGATATTAGTGATGAAAAATTAAAAAATGCAACTATTGGAGGTGCAGATGAGATATTAAATATCAGCAATCTGGATTTAAAAACAATCAAAAGCCATGTCAAAAATATCTCTACTAAATTAGGTGTATCTCCATATATGTGGAAAATATATGAAATGTCTGGAACAACAGCAGGACAGGAATTAGCTTTCAATTTAATTACTTATGCATCTACTTTATCAATAGTAGGTTTTACAATGGATAAATTAGAAATCAGATTGAGTAATTTGATGGCGTTTGACGCCTCTGTAATTGGCACATGGGGATGCAAACCAGAATTATATCCTGAGATTGTAAAACATGTGTTGGATAATAAAATTCGCATTACAGATTTTATTGAAATTCATCCATTAGATGAAATAAATGAAGTATTTCAAAACACATTAAAACATATCTATAAAAAAAGAATAATACTAAAACCATAAAACTATGAATTCACTTAAAAATCATGATTTAATAGAAAATTATAACAACAGCGGGCAGGTTATATATGAAAAAAGGCCTGTATTAGATAATAAGGGCAATGCCGTTAAAGGATTGTATAATGCATGGATTATACTAAATAATCCTCAACAACTTAATTCATATACAACCCAAATGGTCAAAGATGTAATACTTTCATTTAGCAAAGCATCAAATGATAGAAGTGTAGTTTGTGTGATTTTTACTTCTGAAGGAGACAGAGCATTTTGCACTGGTGGAAACACAAAAGAATATGCAGAATATTATGCTGGCAATCCTCAGGAATACTCTCAATATATGCGACTATTCAATGATATGGTAAGTGCCATTTTAAAGTGCGAAAAGCCCGTAATTTGTAGAGTTAACGGAATGAGAATAGCAGGAGGACAAGAAATTGGAATGGCCTGTGATTTTACAATTTCTGTTGATACAGCAAGATTTGGACAAGCAGGTCCAAAACACGGTAGCGCTCCAATTGGTGGTGCAACAGATTTTTTACCTCTTTATGTCGGAATTGAAAGAGCAATGTATTCATTGGTTTTATGTCAGCCATGGACAGCACATCAGGCCTATTATTATGGATTAATAACCGATATTGTTCCATGTTTAAAATTAAATGGTAAATTTATTCCTAATCCTATTGTAATAACTGATAAAATGTTTGATGAATTTGGCAGAATAATTTATGGCAAACAAAAGGAAGGTGAAGAACTTTCTAAAGCAAAAGATTTAATGAAACAATGTACAATTGATTTAAGTTTACTTGATGCTAAAGTTAATCAGTTGGCAACATCTATTCTGTATACTTTTCCTAACTGTACTAATAAAACAATTTCTGAGGTCAGAAAATTTAAATTAGAACATTGGGATAAAAATAAAGAAGGTAGCAGAGAGTGGCTGGCACTGAATATGATGACAGAAGCAAAAGCAGGATTTAGAGCATTTAATAATAAAGCAAGTGAAACAAGAGAAGTGGATTTTATTAAATTAAGACAACTACTGGCAGAAGGAAGGGAATGGAATGATGAATTAATAAAAGAAATTACTCCTGAACCAAAATTAACTATAAAAAATTAAAACTATGGAAAAGGTAAATCAAATATCACATTTTGATGGGCAATGGCAACAACTTATTATCAATGACGGTAAAGGAAATATTGTTGATACACAAGTTGTACATCAATTAATACAACTTTTGGAAGAATTTAAATATAGACCTGAAATAAAAGTAATTTCAATTGAAGGTGCTGGAAAAAATTTTTCTTATGGTGCGAGTGTAGAAGAACATAAGAAAGAAAAATCTTATGAGATGATTAAAACCTTTCATCAGTTATTCTATAAGTTTTTAGACACTTCAATTCCCACTATAGCAAAGGTTTCTGGTTTTTGTTTAGGAGGCGGAATGGAGTTATCACTGATTTGTAATCTTATCTTTGCCGATAAATCAGCAAAATTTGGACAGCCAGAAATAAATTTGGGTGTATTTGCTCCACCGGCTTCTATCATCTTACCAGAAAAAATTGGGTTATCTCGAGCTGAACAATTATTGTTAACAGGTGAAATAATTGGTGCTGATGATGCATTTAGATTAGGAATTGCAAATAAAGTATTTGAAAACAAAGAGGAGTTGGATAAAGGCACAGAAGAATATATTGCAACACAATTTCTTACTAAAAGTGCTCTCTCTTTGAGATATGCCGTAAAAGCCAGTCGTGTAAAATTTAGTCATGTATTAAGAAATTTTTTACCCTCATTAGAAAATTTATACTTGATTGATTTAATGGAGAGCAAAGATGCTAATGAAGGTATTCATTCATTTCTTGAAAAAAGAAAACCTGTCTGGACAAATCAATAAAACTAAAAAACTATGAAAAAGATAAAATTTGTAGGTATTGCTGGTTCTGGAACAATGGGTTCTGCATTAGCCCAAAAATTTGCACAGGAAAATTTTATGGTATATTTATATGATGTATCTACACAAAGTTTAGAAAGAGGATTTAATAGCATTAAAAAAAGTTTGTCAGAGGCCATAGAGAAAAAAGTATTTACTGAAAATAAAGTTCAGCAAATACTTTCTAATATAAAATGTATATCAGATATTAACTTATTGAAAGGGTGTGATTTAATTATAGAAGCTGTATTTGAAGATTTTAAAGTTAAATCAGAGTTGTTTAAAAATCTGTCTTTTATTGTCCCAGCTGATACTATATTAGCCAGCAATACTTCTTCTTTTTCAATTACAGAACTCGCTGAAGGTATTAAAAATCCTGAACGATTTATTGGATTACACTATTTTTATCATGCTGCAAAAAATCGTCTTGTTGAAATTATACCTTCAAAATACACTTCAGAAGATGTGATAAAATCAGTATATTATTTTTCATTACAATCAGATAAAGTTCCAATCTTTACAAAAGATAAATATGGATTTGCGGTTAATCGCTTTTTTGTACCCTGGTTAAACGAATCAGTTAAAATTGTTGAAAGTGGGTTAGGCACACCATACGAAGTAGACGAGGTTGCCAAATCAGTTTTTGGAATTGGAATGGGACCATTTGCTTTAATGAATGCTACAGGAGTTCCTATTGCGTATCATTCTCAAAAAACATTAGAAAAATTTGGTAGTTCTTATAAGGTAGCATCACTTTTAAAAACACAGGCAGAAAGCATACAAAACTGGCAGATAAATAGCATTGAAAATATTAATTTAGATAATCCAAGATATAAAGAGATTGGTGAAAGATTGTTGGGTTGTGTGTTCTATGTATGCGCTCAAATTTTAAACGAAGAAGTATGTACACCTGCTGATTTAAATAAAGGTGCAAGAATAGGATTAAAGTGGAAAAAAGGCCCGGTAGAATTGATGCAGGATTTTGGAATTGAAAAAGTTAATCAATTGATAAAAGCATACTATCAATTATATCAAGATAATCCATCAAGCATATTACCAGAACATTTGCATTTAAATTATTTATCAGAAAAAGTAATAGATTCAACTGCATATATATTCTTTAATAAACCAGAAGATTTAAATGCATTAAATGAAAAAGTAATAAAAGAATTAGATAATTTGTTTGAAAAATTTAATCAAAATAATCAAATTAAAAACATCATTATTACTTCAACAGGAAAGTATTTTGTGGCTGGTGCCGATATTAAATTTTTTGTTGAAAACATTGAAAAAGGATCAATTGATAAAATAATTCAATTTACAAAATATGCTCAATCAGTTTTTAATAAAATTGATTGTTCATCTAAAAGAGTAATTGTAATAATGAATGGAGTTACTTTAGGGGGAGGACTTGAATTAGCGCTTTGTGCAGATGAAATTTTTGCTCTTCCAAATGCTTCAATGGGTTTTCCAGAAACAGGCATTGGCATTTATCCCGGACTTGGAGGCACACAAAGACCTCAAAATAGAATTGGAAAAGAACTTACAAAATATCTTGTTTTCACAGGAAAAATCCTTAGATCTAATGAAGCATTAGAAATAAATTTAATAGACAATATTATTAGTTTAGATGATTACATTTTAGTATTGGAAGGCAATTTAAGTCCCTTAAAAAAATCTGAAAAAAAGAATTTATCTGAAAATTGGGTAAAGATTATTAATTCTTTTAATAAATTAAATATTCAGAATTTATCTGAAAGTGATGAATTAGGAAAAATTATTTTACAAAAAGCCCCACTGGCAATTTCTTATGCAAATAAACTAATTGATGAGTCAAAAGGACCTGAATCAGAATTAAAATACCTAAAAGACATTTTTACATCTAATGATGCTTTAAAAGGATTAAAAAACATTGGTAAAAAAGTATCATTTGAAGGAAAATAATAATGAAACGGGTATGATGGTTTTAAAAATATTACAAATAAATAATCATCATGCAAGTTTCAATATCTAAATCAACAAAAACTACTTACAGATGAAAACAATTGAAAAAATTCAAAAAAAGAGCGTTGTTATAAAATTTGCAGGAGATTCAGGTGACGGTATGCAACTTATTGGTTATCAATTTACTTACAATTCAGCATACAATAAAAATAAATCTTTAAACTTTCCAGAATTTCCGTCTGAAATACGTGCACCTCGTGGAACAGTGGCTGGGGTATCAAGTTTTCAATTACAATTTGGTGATGAGAATGTGTTAACGCCTGGAGATGAATATGATGTTTTAGTAGTGATGAATGCCGCCGCTTTAAAAGTGAGTTTAAAAAATCTCAAAGAGAATGGAGTGATTATTGCCAATGAAAACGGTTTTGATTTGAAAAATTTAAAATTAGCAGGATATGAATCCAACCCATTAGAAGATGGTTCACTTGAAAATTTTCAATTATTCTCTGTTCCAATAGAGGAACTAACTATTGAAGCATTAAAAGATTCTCCTTTATCAAAACAAGATAAAGAGAGATGTAAAAATATGTTTACTTTAGGGTTTGTATGTTGGCTTTTTAACAGAACACCTGATAACATTGTAGAATTTATAAATTCTACCTTTTCAAAAAAGCCCGAAATCCGTGATGCAAATTTAAAAGCATTAATGGCAGGGTATAACTATGGTGAAACAAGCGAATCAATTTTAATTCAATACGAAGTGCCTCCTGCTAAACTTGGTAAGGGTACATTCAGAGGAATTATGGGTAATCATGCAATGGCACTTGGACTTGTTACTGCGTCGCAAAAAGCCAACTTACCTTTAGTATATTGCTCATATCCAATTACACCTGCAACAGATATTCTAAAATACCTTTCTACTTACTTGAATTTTGGAGTTAAAACATTTCAGGCAGAAGATGAAATTGCTGCCATGTGTGCGGCTATAGGAGCATCTTACGGAGGTGCATTGGCAGTTACAGGAACATCAGGGCCAGGAATGGCATTAAAAACAGAATCTTTGAATTTAGCAGTTATGCTTGAATTACCTGTTGTTCTTATAAATGTTCAAAGAGGAGGCCCTTCAACAGGATTACCAACAAAAATGGAGCAAAGTGATTTGCTTTTTGCAATGTATGGTCGCCCAGGAGATTCACCGGTTCCGGTGCTTGCACCATCTACTCCATCCGATTGCTTTTACATAGCATTTGAAGCATGTAAAATTGCTACTTCATTTATGACGCCTGTTATTGTATTATCAGATTCATATCTGGCCAATGGAGCAGAGGGATGGAAGTTCCCAAAATTAGAAGAACTCCCTGAGATTAAACACAAGCAACTTTCTTCATCTCAAAAAATTGATAATTACTATTCTTATCTTAGAGATGAAAATATGGTGAGATGGTGGGCAATACCCGGTAATCCTTTTACAATACATCGTATTGGTGGCTTAGAGAAAAACCCAGAAACAGGCAATGTATCTTATTTTCCAGAAGATCATCAAAGAATGACAGAAATAAGAAAGAAAAAAATTCAAAATATCGCAAAACAAATTCCTCTACAAACTACAGAAAATAATATCAATGAAGGTGATGTGCTTTTAATAGGTTGGGGTTCTACTTATGGTGTTATTGAAACAGTAGCAAGAGATTTGAATGAAAAAGGTTACAAAGTTGGCCATGTGCATCTCAGGTATATTCATCCTTTTCCGTCTAATCTTCAGGACATTATTAAAAAATTTAGAAAAGTAATTATTCCTGAATTAAATACAGGGCAACTTGTAAAATTAATAAGAGATCAATTTCTTGTAGATGCAATTCCATTCAATAAAGTTCAGGGTATTCCTATTAAACATCAGGAATTATTAAATTTTGTATTAACTCAATTAAAATAATAAACATGGAAAGTACTCAAATAAAAAATCAGGTATCGCCAAAGGATTATGCCAGCAATCAAGAAGTTAAATGGTGTCCTGGTTGTGGCGATTATGCCATTCTTGCTCAAATTCAAAAAGTTCTTTGTGAATTAGGTAAAAAGCAAGAAAATATTGCATTTATTTCCGGAATTGGATGTTCATCACGATTCGTGTATTATATGAATACATACGGTATTCATAGTATTCATGGTCGTCCTATTGCAGTAGCTACAGGATTAAAAATTGCCAGACCTGAATTAGATGTTTGGGTAATAACAGGAGATGGTGATTGTCTTTCTATTGGTGGTAATCATTTTATTCATGGTTTAAGAAGAAATATAGGACTTAAAGTAATTATGTTTAATAATAGAATTTACGCACTTACAAAAGGCCAGGTTTCGCCCACTTCTGAACAAAATAAAATCACTTATTCAACACCTTATGGTTCTATTGATTATCCTATAAATCCCTTATCTCTTGCTTTAGGCAGTGAAGCAACTTTTGTAGCCCGAACTATTGATAGAGATCTAAAACACATGAATGAAATATTTAAAAATGCAGATGCTCATAAAGGGACTGCTTTTGTTGAAGTATATCAAAACTGTAAAATTTTTAATGATGAAGCATTTCAAAGATATACAGAAAAGGGACAGAAAGAAAATAATACAATATATTTACAAAATGGCAAGCCGCTAATATTTGGTGAAAATAATCAGTTTGGAATTATATTGAATAACACAAAACCTGAAATTATTAATTTAAACGATAATCCAATACCGCATGAAAATTTATGGATACATGATACAAAAGATAAGACAAAAGCATTTATTCTTTCACAATTTACATTTCCGGGCTATGAAAATTTTCCATCACCTTTAGGTGTTATTTATCAGACTGAAAAAGCAAGTTATGAAGAACTGCTTATTCAGAAAATGAATGAAGTTTCTCAAAAAAGAAAACCTGTATCTATCAATAAACTATTATCTGGAACAAAAACATTTTCTTATGACGAATAATAAGATAACAAATATACTTTATTCAGAACACGATAATATCTTAAAATTAAAAAATATTGTTGGTAAGTTGATAAATTTATGGAATGAGAACACTCAGAATGATGAATCTACCTTACAATCAATTATTGAAATATGTAAAAATTATGCTGATAAAATCCATCATTTTAAAGAAGAACAATTATTATTTCCAACATTATGTGAATATAATCCGGTATTAGAAAATGGAATAGTAAGTGAAATGATAGAACATCATGAATTATTTAGAGAAATGCTACAAAGAGCTGGCGACAAACTATCAAAAAAAGATTACCACAATGCTTTACTTGATTTAAAAAAATATTTTGAACTACTTGAAGACCATATTATTATTGAAAACAATGAACTTTTCCCTATGGCAGAGGATTCATTAAATTCAAATCAACTTGAAAAATTATTTTTTCAAGCAATAGATTTTGATGCTGAATTTTCTGAACAAAAAAAAGAATACGAAAATAAAATTAATAGTTTGTATAATAAATTTAATCATTAGAGAAACTATAATTCTGCTATTTCTCTCAATTTTTTAGGGTTTAAAATCATTATTCTTTTTTTGTCGCAGAATATAATTTTTTCTTTTTCAAAATCTCTTAATGTTCGAATAACATTTGCTGTAGTTATACATGATAATGCCGCAATGTCTGACCTTTTAAGTGCTACACTAATAAAATTATCAGAAGACAATCCATAAAAATCCTGTAACTTTAATAAGGTTTGTGCTATTCTGGATGATATATGTTTTTGCGTAATATTTAAATACCATTCATTACTTTCAAGAATACTTTGCGACAGGTATTTTAAGATATTCATTGCAAAAATTGGATTTTTACTTAAAACATTAAAAAAATTCTCTTCTCTGATAATGCAAATACTTGTGTTTTCAAATGCAATTGCAGAATGATTATAATTTTGTTTTGCTAATAAATTTTCTACATCTAAAAAATCAACAGGCCTTTTCAATCCAATTATTACTTCATTTCCCTTATCTGAATATTTTACTAATTTTACTTTTCCTTCATTTAAACAATATAATCCATTTGGTTTTGAATATTCTTTATAAATTGTTTCTCCTTTTTTAAAATTTACTACAACCCTGTTCTGATTCAATGTTTCTAATTCTTCATCGCTTAATCCTTCTAACAATGACATTTTTCTTTTAATACAATCAGTACATGATCCAATCTTATTATTTGCACAAATTTTCATATATTTTTTCCTACAAATATCCTTACTAATTATCCATTAAAAAAATGATATTTGTCATTTTTTTACTATAATAATCAATATATTTTTGCATTGTCAAATAAAAGAAAACAATGCAACTAAATGATAAACTACCAATAAATTCAAATATTGAAAATAATTCAGAAGAAAATAAAAAAATACCTGTAAAGCGATTAGTATCAAAAAGAGATATTGGTATTGAAGCATTTGAATTAGTAAATAATCATTTGTTATTAGAATCTACTCTTTTAGACCCTTATCACCTCATTAAGTTAATCATTCAAATCAATCCTCATGATAAAAAAATTGTTTTTGCTCAATGTGAATTTAGTAACTATCCCCACTCACTATGTAGTTTAATGGTAGAAAAAGCAAAATTACTGATTGGTCTGAAAATTGAAAGAGGTATTAGCAAACAAATTATTCATAAAATAGGCGGTAGTGAAGGATGTGTGCATTTAAAGGAACTTGCATTAGAAACAATAAATTTTGCTGCAACTGTTCTTATTGGTTACGACCAGGGATTTGGATTAATGAGCAGAGAATTTAATCTGCTACATGAAAGTAAAAAGTATGAAATTGCCAAAGATGTATTGCGAAACACATGTTTTGTTTATAAATCTGACAGGCACAATGAAAAATAAAATTTAAAATTTACCGCTTTAACTTAAACCCATTTTGTATTATTTCATCTGATAGTTCCTGAATACTTGTTTTTTTGAACATTTGATATAGTTTTTCTCTAATCTGGATAAAAGTATTATGTAAGGGACAGGGATTTTTATTTGAACATTCAGATAATCCTAAACCACAATTTACAAAAAAATCAAGTCCATCAATTGATTTTACTACATCTAAAACTTTCTTTTTCTTATTTGATGCAGACAAATAAAATCCACCGCCCGGACCTTTTGCTGAACTTACAATATCATCATTTACTAATTGTTGAAGTATCTTACTTGTAAATGCTTTGGGAATTTTCAAGTATTCTGCAATTTCATCTGCACTCTTTTTATCATTCTCTGAATGTATAGATAAATACATTACACATCTTAAAGCATATTTGCATTTTTGCGAAAGCATATCAAAATATTGAAAATCCTCTTGAAATTAATATTCCTAATACTAAAATAAACAATGATAAAAGCAAACTTAAGTATCCGGTAATTTTAGCAAATCTATTGGTGTTTTTATCAGATTGGTTTGAAACTGCTTTTTCTCCATAATAAAAATCGTGTATGGCTAAAATGCTAAGCATTACAACATAAAGTAATATCTTTATAAATAAAGTTTTACCAATTGAAGTTTGAGTAAAAAATTCCCAACTGAAATTCATATTTCTGTAACTCATATTTATCAATCCTGTAATGAATAATCCTAATAAGGAAATCCAACCAAAAAATCTAAACTTTAATCCTGTTTTGTATAAAATTTCTTTTCTATCGGGACTTTTTTTAATAGAAGGCACAACTACAAAAGCCAGATATAACATACCTCCTACCCAAAATGTTGCAAATAAAATGTGTAAGAAAATATTAAAGATATATCCAATCATTTTATGATTCTAATGCAATGGCTTTTGGGAAAAGAATGTTATTTTCAAGATGAATGTGAAGTAACAAATCTTCATGAAATTCTTTTAATTTTGCATATAATACTCTGTATGTATTGCAGGCATGAGTTGGTGGTATATAATGATTACTAAGCAATTCAATTTCTTCAAATTTTTTTCCAACAAATTCATGTTCATGCAACATCATATTGATAGGATTATTAACTGTTCCAAATGGTGCTAATGGGGCTTGTTCTCCATTCTTTTTTGCCTTTTCTAAATTTCTTATGTATGGAAATAAAATCAATTCTTCTTTTTTCATATGAGGGACTAATTCATCTACACAATCTTGAAATAGATCATTAATTTTAATTACTTCTGGATTAGAATTTCCATGCACTTTTGCAACCTTTTGTGAAAATTCAAGTAAAATGGGAATATTTTCTTCAACATACCTGTGATGTGTGTTTTCAATATAATCGGCTAAAAAACTCAAACTCCATTCATCATAATTATGACTTGTGGAATTAGAAGCATTTTCTATCTTTTTTAATTCCTGCACTAATTCATCAGGATTTACTCCATTTTTTTTGCAGGCATCTTCAATGCTTTTACCACCACCACAACAAAAATCTATACCATATTTTTTGAACACTGTGGCAGTTCTGTAATCTTTTGATACCAATTCTCCTACTTTTTGTTTTAATAATTCATTTGTTTCCATATTTTTAATTTTTGGCACAAATATACATACTTTTTTAATAACGGACAAAAAAGTCCTTTATTTTTTTATTTAATTAGAATTATTAACAAATTTGAAAAATATCAGTTTTTTGAAATTGAATGAATTACATTGTTTTAATCAATTAAAATACAAGTTACAAAAATAATAATCAACAACTTTAATCCATATTCTATTTAATAAGATATACCAAAAAATTTATCTTAAGTGCTTTTACTCAAAAATATTCTGAAATTAGAGTAGTTTTGGTATAACAATACTAATCCAATTGAAAAATAATAAATGACCTGTAAAAAATATTGAAAAACAATAAATACTTGAGCCCTATTTCTTCTTATCTATTTGTCTTTTCAATGCTTCTAATGCTCCATCTACTGCGGCTTCAAAAGATTTTTCTTGTTTTTTGGCAAATAAATCACCATTGTTTGTATGCAATTTTATTTCTGCAACTTTATTGGCAGTATCAGAAGAATTCTCTAATTTTAATATCACATCGCTGTGGATAATACCATTGTGAAAGCGAGTAAGTTTATTAACTCTTTCTTCAATGAATTGAATTAATTTTTTGTCTGCATCAAAGTGCACAGATTGAATTTTAGTTGTCATAGTGGTACATTTTAAAGGTTAGTGATGTTATTAATTATCATCGCCCGAACGGGGATGAGATTGTTTGTATATTTTTTTTAGTTGTTCAATGTTTGAGTGTGTGTAAATTTCTGTTGCTTTTAAATTAGAATGTCCTAATAATTCTTTAACGGCATTGATATCCGCTCCATTATTAAGTAAATGCGTTGCAAATGTATGCCTTAATATATGTGGATGTTTTTTTTCTTGTGTTGTAATTTTAGATAATTCTTTTTTCACTATGTAATACACTTGAAATGAAGATAATTGTTTTCCATTTTTATCAACAAGCAAATAATCACTTTTAATGTTCATATCATATAATACGGAAAAATATCTATTTAGGTTATCGGCTAATTGTAAAGAAAATGGGATAATTCTTTCTTTATTTCTTTTACCTAATACTTTCAAATTCAAATTATTCAAGTCAATATCATTTTTTTTAAGATTAACTAATTCACTTCTGCGAATACCTGTTTGATAAAGAATATCTATAATCAATTTATTTCGGATGCTTTCAAAATCACTTTCTGTATTTTCATTTAAATAATTCAATAATGGTTCTGCATCTAAAAATTCAGGAATAGATTTTTTGATTTTGGGCAATACTAATCCCCTGCATGGATTTTGTGAATAAATTCCTTCTTTAATTAAGAAATTAAAATAAGAACGAATGGATGAAATTTTTCTGCGAATACTTTTTACTTCTAATTTTCTTTCAGATAAATAACCAATGTATTGGCGAATAATTTCTTTATTAGTTTCGGATATATTTAATGAATCAACAAATTGCATAAATTCCTTTAAATCATTTTCGTAAGCAAGTATAGTATGGGCAGAAAAATTTTTTTCATACTTCAAATAATCCAAAAATTCTGATACTTTGTTTTTCACACTACAATTATACGGACAATTTTATTTTTTTGCAAGTTATTTTTTACTAATTTTATCTAAACTGATGAAAATCATCAAAAATAAAATAAAAATCTTTTCAATCTTAAATAAAACTAATACACCATTAGCAAGCCAAAATTATTTTGTAAATTTGTGAGCCAAATTTTAGTCAATGGATAAATTTTCTTTTTTAAGTAATGCAGATGTTAGTGCAATAGAAGAACTTTACCTTAAATATCTATCAAATCCAAATGAAGTTGACCCGTCTTGGCACGATTTCTTTAAAGGGTTTGATTTTGCACGAACAAATTATTCTGAACTTCCAACTGAAAGTTCGCAAATCCCTGAAAACATTTCAAAGGAATTTAAAGTTATTACACTTATCAATGCTTACCGTTCCCGTGGACATTTATTTACAAAAACTAACCCTGTAAGACAAAGAAGAGTTTATACACCAAATTTGGATATAGAAAATTTTGGTTTATCTCAACAAGATTTAGATACTGTTTTTCATGCAGGAAATGAAATAGGTATAGGGCCTGCACCATTACGAAAAATTATTGAACATCTTCAGCAAACTTATTGTAACAGCATTGGGGTAGAGTATGCTTATTTAAGAGACCCTAATGTATTCAAATGGATTCAGGAAAGATTAGAAAAAACTAAATCTACGCCTAACTATACTCAGGAAGAAAAAAAGGAAATTCTCAAAAAACTCATTCAAGCCGTAAATTTTGAACAGTTTTTACATACAAAATTTGTTGGACAAAAAAGATTTTCATTAGAAGGAAATGAAGGATTTATCCCTGCTTTGCACAATATCATTCAAACAGGCGCAAATCTTGGCGTAAAAGATTTTGTGTTAGGAATGGCACATCGTGGAAGATTGAATGTGCTTGCCAACATTATGCAAAAAGGATATTCTGATATTTTTACTGAATTTGAAGGCAGACCATCAGAAGACCCATCTTATGATGGTGATGTTAAATACCACATGGGCTTTTCCTCTGATTTCACCGATAAAAATAATAATAAAATTCATATAAGTTTAGTGCCAAACCCTTCGCATTTAGAAGCAGTGAATGCTGTTGTTGAAGGGATTGCTCGTGCAAAAATGGATAATTTACACAAAGGTGATTTAAATAAAATTTGTCCAATTCTTGTTCATGGCGATGCTTCTATAGCAGGACAAGGCGTGGTATATGAAGTGGTACAAATGAGTCAATTAGATGGATATAAAGTTGGTGGCACTATTCACATTGTTATCAATAATCAAATTGGTTTTACTACTAATTATACCGATGGTCGTTCTTCTATTTACTGTACTGATGTTGCAAAAGTAGTATTAGCACCTGTTTTTCATGTGAATGCAGATGATATTGAAGCATTGTGTTTTGTTGCACAATTGGCCATTGAATTCAGGCAAACATTTCATCGTGATATTTTTATAGATATTTTAGGATACAGAAAATACGGGCATAATGAAGGTGATGAACCAAGATTTACTCAGCCCGTTTTGTATAAAATTATTGCTCAGCATCCTAATGTAAAACAAATTTACCTGAAAAAATTAGAAGCAGAAAGGAATACAGAACTTTTAGAATTTGCAAAACAATATGAAATTGAGTTTAAAAAAGAATTAGAATCAAAATTGGAAGAATCTAAAAAAGCCAATGCGACTAAAATGACCTCCTTCTTACAAGGATACTGGAATAATCTTCGCATGGCAACTGATAAAGATTTTGAAACATCACCCGATACTACAAAAGTAGACAAAGAAACATTTTTAAGCATCGCAAAAAAAATAAATACATTACCAAAAGATTTGAAGTTCTTTAATAAAACGATTAAACTCTTTGAAGAAAGATTGAAGATGATAGAAACTGATAGTTATGACTGGGCAATGGGCGAACTAATGGCTTATGCTACCTTAATGAACGAAGGCCACAATGTTAGATTTAGTGGGCAAGATGTAGAGAGAGGTACTTTTTCGCACAGACATGCCGTACTAAAAATTGAAGATAGTGAAGAAGAATACACACCACTTAATAATGCAGGACTTAAAGGTGAATTAAGAATATACAATTCATTACTTTCAGAATACGCAGTGCTTGGCTTTGAATATGGTTATGCTTATGCCGCACCACATGATTTGGTAATTTGGGAAGCTCAATTTGGAGATTTTGCTAATGGAGCTCAAATTGTATTTGACCAATATATTTCATCTGCTGAATATAAATGGCGTAGAATGAATGGACTTGTTGTATTACTTCCTCATGGTTATGAAGGACAAGGCCCTGAACATTCATCGGCTCGTATAGAGAGATATTTACAACTCTGTGCAGGTAATAATATGCAAGTTGTAAATACAACAACTCCTGCTCAACAATTTCATGTATTAAGAAGACAATTAAAAAGAGATTTTAGAAAACCACTTATTTGTTTTACACCTAAAAAACTTTTACGCTATCCGCTTGCTGTAAGCAAATTATCTGATTTTACAAATGATAAATTCCATGAAGTATTAGATGATACATTTTTATCAGTATCTCCTTCAAAAGTAAAATATGTTGGTATTTGCTCAGGTAAAATTTATTATGATTTAATTGAATTCCGTGAAAAGAATAATATTGAAGATATCGCATTTATTAGATTAGAACAACTTTATCCTTTTCCTAAAAAACAATTATTAGATTTAATAAGCAAATATTCATCAGCAAAAGAATTTTACTTTATACAGGAAGAAACAGAAAACGCAGGAGCATGGCAGTTTGTATTCTATCAATTAAAAGATGATATTTCTTTGAAATATATTGGTCGTCCTGCGTCTGCATCGCCTGCCACTGGTTTTTCTAAAAAACATGAAGAAGAAACAAAAACATTATTATCAAAAGTATTTGAAAAATCATTATCTAAAACCATAAAACAAATTTAAATTAAAAAACTATGTCTGTATTAGAATTAAAAGTTCCAAGTCCTGGTGAATCTGTAACAGAAGTAACTATTGCAAGATGGCTTAAACAAAATGGTGATATAGTAGAAAAAGATGAAGTAGTAGCAGAAATTGATTCTGATAAAGCCACACTTACGCTCAATGCTGAAGAAGCAGGAAAACTTGAAATCCTTGTTCCAGAAGGAGAAGCCGTAAAAGTCAATTCAGTAGTAGCAAAAATTGATACTTCTGTAAAACCAACCATTACCACAAAAACTGAAGCAAAGCAAGAAAAACAAGAAAAAGTTTCTGAATTAAAACAAGAACCAAAAACATCTGCTTCTGTTGAATCAAAAACATCACAAAAAGAACCAAGTCCTGCCGCCAAAAAAATAATTGCCGAGCAAAATATAGATTTGTCGCAAATTCAAGGTACAGGTAAAAATGGAAGAATTACAAAACAAGATGTTCTTAAATACATAGCATCAGGATTTCCAAAAGCACAAGAAAGTATTTCTAATTATTGGACTGGTTCAAGAGAAACCGAAAGACAAAAAATGTCTTCGTTGCGTAAAGCAATTTCTAAAAGATTAGTTTCAGTAAAGAATCAAACTGCTATGCTCACCACTTTTAATGAAGTGGATATGAGTGCAGTTTATGAACTTAGAAATAAATACAAAGATAAATTCAAAGAAAAACACAATGTTAGTTTGGGCTTTATGAGTTTTTTCACAAAAGCCGTATGCGAAGCGTTGTATCATTTTCCTGCTGTAAATGCAATGATTGATGGAGATGAGATTGTGTATCATAAATATTGTGATATAGGTATTGCGGTAAGTACACCAAAAGGATTGATGGTGCCTATTATTCGCAATGCTGAAAATATGAGTTTGGCTGAAATAGAACTAAAAATAAAAGAATTGGCAATTAAAGCACGAGATGGAAAATTGACAATACCTGATATGGAAGGAGGAACATTTACTATTACCAATGGTGGCGTATTTGGTTCAATGCTTTCTACACCTATTATTAATCCGCCACAAAGTGCTATATTAGGTATGCACAATGTGGTAGAAAGACCTGTGGCTGTTAAAGGCAAAGTTGAAATTCGTCCCATCATGTATGTAGCATTGAGTTATGATCATCGTATTATTGATGGAAGAGAAAGTGTTGGATTTTTATACAAAGTAAAAGAATTAATTGAAAATCCTGTACGATTGATATTTAATGGAAAAGAACCAGAAGAAGTGCTGTTGGGGCTATGACCAGCCCTTTGCGGCAGTAGCTCAGTTGGCAGAGCATCAGTTTCCCAAACTGAAGGTCGCGGGTTCGAATCCCGTTTGCCGCTCAAAATCTAAAATCTAAAATTATGAAAATTAAAAAAGTTGCTGTTATTGGAAGTGGTACAATGGGAAATGGCATTGCTCATGTATTTGCACAATTTGGATATGATGTAAATCTCATTGATGTTCAGGAAAGTGCTTTACAAAAAGCCCTTCAAACTATTTCAAAAAATATGGATAGACAAATAGCAAAAGGAAGTTTGACTGAACAAGATAAAAAAGATGCTCTTAATAGAATTAAAACATTTACAAGTATTGATAATGCTGTTACAGACAGAGATTTAATTGTAGAAGCCGCTACAGAAAACCCAACTATCAAATTAGATATTTTCAAAAAAATTGATGCTCTTGCACCTGAACATTGTATTCTTGCTTCTAATACTTCTTCAATATCTATTACAAAAATTGCAGCCGTAACAAAAAGACCAGAAAAGGTAATAGGCATGCACTTTATGAATCCTGTACCTGTAATGAAATTAGTTGAAATAATCAATGGATTTAAAACTTCCGAAGAAACAAATGCTATTATTACCGATACTGCAAAATCATTACAAAAAGTACCAGTAACAGTAAATGATTTTCCCGGCTTTGTATCAAATAAAGTATTGATGCCTTTGATAAACGAAGCTATTTATACCTTATATGAAGGAATTGCGGGCGTTCAGGAAATTGATACAATTATGAAGTTAGGAATGGCTCATCCAATGGGTCCATTACAATTAGCAGATTTTATTGGATTAGATGTATGCTTATACATAATGCGTGTGTTGTATGAAGGATATGGAAATCAAAAATATGCACCTTGTCCTTTACTTGTAAAAATGGTAGATTCAGGAAATTTAGGTGTAAAATCTGGAATGGGTTTTTATGATTATTCAAATAAGGATAGCAAAGAACTAGTAGTAGCCCCACAATTCAGAAATAACAAAAAGGAGTTAGTTTAAATAAAATTTAATCAAGAATAAGAGTATTTCTACAAACTGATTGATTATTGCTTTTAATGAAAAAAATTCAACCGCCATTTTTAAAAGAAGGTGATGCTATTGGTATAGCGGCTACAGCCAGAAAAGTTCAATTTGAAGAAATTTCACCGGCTATTCAAATGCTTGAAAACAAAGGGTTTAAGGTATTAACTTCATCCAATCTATTTTTATCACATCATCAGTTTGCAGGAACAGACGAAGAAAGAATAAAGGGCTTACAGGAATTATTAGATAATCCTGATATTAAAGCGATTTTAATTGCTCGTGGTGGTTATGGTACAGTAAGGATATTAGATAAATTAGATTTTACTGTATTCAAAAAATATCCAAAATGGATTTGTGGATTTAGTGATGTTACAGCATTATTAGCACATTTATACAATTTAGGTTTTCAAGGCATTCATTCTACAATGCCTATATTATTTTCTAAGTCAGAATTGTCTTTTAATTTATTAATTGATACTTTGAAAGGTAAAAAAATTACTTATCAAACACCAATTCATCCACTTAATAGATTTGGAGAAGCACAGGGAGATTGGATTGGTGGAAATTTGTCGGTATTGTATTCATTGATGGGAAGTGTATCTCAACCCGATTATTCAGGAAAGATATTGTTTATAGAAGACATTGATGAATATCTTTATCACATTGACAGAATGATGATGCAAATGAAAAGAAGCGGTATATTAAAATCTATAAATGGCTTAATAGTAGGAGGATTTACTGATATGAAAGATAATACTATCCCTTTTGGAAAAACAGCAGAAGAAATTATTTATGATGCAGTAAAAGAATATGATTATCCTGTGTGTTTTAATTTTCCATCAGGACATATAAAAGACAATTATCCATTTATTTATGGAAGTAAAATAAAATTAATAGTTTCAGAACAATCTGTAGAGATTGAACAGGGTTAATACATGAGGTGCATTTTACTTTTATTTTGCCAACCCGCATCACTTTTATATTCAGAGAAATAAATTATTAAATCAGCATCACTCTTGTAATCTACAAAGTAAATTTTCTTTTTAGCATCGCTCTTGTAGTTGGCAAAATACCATAATCCCTTATTACCTTCTGCATCACTTTTGTAAGCACATTTATATACTACTAAATCGGCATCACTTTTATATTTGCTAACGAATACTTTTACATCAGCATCACTTTTGTATTCACAGCTGAAAACAACTTGTGAAAGTGATTTGCTATAAGCAAATACTAAAAATGGCAGTATGAGTAAAAAATGTTTCAAAGCAAAAAATTTTACTTGCCAGCAACAGGTGGTGTTACGCTAATTACTTCTAATGTAAATACAAGGGTAGAGTATGGCGGTATAGGCCCTGCTTGTTGCTTACCATAAGCAAGAGAAGAGGGTACGATAATTTTTGCTTTAGTTCCTTTTTGCATCATTTGAAGCGCTTCATCCCATCCGGGAATTACTTCACCAGTTCCAACAGTAAATTCAATAGGGTCCTTTCCTTCTGAAGTATCAAACAAAGTACCGTCTGTTAATTCCCCACGATAATGTACTTTCACAACAGAGTTTGGAGTTATTTTTTCACCACTTCCTTTTTTAAGTTCAATATAATACAAACCACTATTGGTAGGTTTTACAGTAATTTTATTTTTTAGAATATAATCATCTAACTTTTTAAGTTCTTCTTCTTTTAATTTTGCAAGTTCTTCTTCTTGTTTTCTTTGATTTTCTTCAAGTTCTTTTCTAGTTTTAATATCAACTAATTTCATATAGATGTTTAGATATTCGCCGGGTCTTATAAAATTAGGTAATTCGTTCATCTTATTAGTTTTCAAGAAAAATGAATCTGCACTGATAATAAATGAAGCACTATCTCCTTTGTGCATCATTAAAATACCATCTTCTATACTTCCATGGAATGTTGGGGCTTGTAATAAAAACTTAGCAATACCACTACCATCTCTACTAACATCAGAACTATTCACTATTGTAGAGTCATTACTTTGTTTTTTGATAATATATTGAATGGCTATTCCATCTCCAACTTGTGGTGTTATGGTTGTATCATTTTTTACAAAGAATTTGTAATACAAACCTCTGTCAGATTCTTCGTAACCCTTGAATTTACTTTGTTTACAAGATGAGATGAGTAATGTTGTTCCCGCAATGAGTAGTAATTGTTTTTTCATTGTTATTTAATTTGTGTTAGTTTAATTTCGTATAACATTGGTGTAAATGGTGGAATTGTTTTATTAAAGCTTCCATGTTTACCAAATGCAAGGGGCGAAGGTATAATAATTTTTGCTGACTGCCCAATATTTAGTTTTTTAATAACATAATTTAACCCTTCAATAAGTTGAAGTGTATCATTATAGCGAATTCCCAAACTATCACAATGGTCAATCATTCTGCCGTCTAAAAAATATCCCGAATAAGCCACTGTGGCTTCTTTTACATTTTTTCTGTTCTTAAATTCTGGAATTGGTAAGGGCTCTAACCAAACTATTCCATTTTCATCTTTTTGATGTAATGTTTTTGTTTTTTCTAAAAAATCAGCAATCATTTTTTCTTCATCCTTTTCAAAATCCTCAAAGTAGGCATTTTCTAGTGATTTCAAATGTTTTTTTATTTTTACAAAGCATTTAATAACACTATCATTCTTTAAGAAATTAGGGCAAATTTGAATATTGAATACATCTGACAATACTGTTTTTTTATCTGCAATGATGAGTAAGCTATCTTTTTCAGAAGATAAGTAAAATGGATAAAAAAATGGATATTGAGTAGTATCTAAAAGTTGAATAAAGAATTTATCATTGCCTTCGTGATGTGAGTTCCAGAAAACAGAATCGGCAGAAGTAAGAAATTCAGCATCTAAATGAAGGAAATCATTGAGTTGAAATTTTTTTATAGTATCTTCAAATGCAAAGATTTGCCAGCGAACGCCCTTGTAGTGATTATTATTTTCAGGTATTGTTGAATGAGTACATTGATAAAAAATTACTGGAAAAACTAAAATAAGATATTTGTAAACATTCATTTATTTAGATATTCAAAAAATGCCATAATTCATCTAATCTTCTTTTTAAATCAATTTCACTTTCGGAAGATTGATAAACAGTTTTCACCTGATAATTGTATCTGTAAAATGTTTGTAGAATTCTGCTTACATCTTCTACATTTACTTTGATTGTAATTTCAAGTGTATTGGCATTGACGCTTTCTACATACATGCTCAAAATTTTTGCATCATTGCCTTCAATAATGTTTGCTATTTGAACTGCAGAATAATCTTTGTAAGGAACTACTAAAACGATTATTCCACCTGTACTTTGTAATGAAGTAATGCGGGATAAATTTTGAACAATACCTTTTGCACTTATACTTCCAATGTATTCATCTTTTTCATTAAGCACGGGCATTACTGTTACATTGTATTTAGTCATTAATCTGAATAATTCATAAATGTGCTGATGAACATATACAAAGGGCTTTTCAAGATGAATTTTAGATTCAGAAATTTTTTCGTTTAATTTATTGTAATCTAAAATATCTGATTCAGATATAATTCCAATGTATTTTTTATTGTCTGTAACAGGAAGGTCTGATACTTTAAATTGTGCCATCCATTCAAGTGCTTTTTGGAGAGTTTCATCAAGATGTATAGGTGGCACATCATTAGTTATAAATTCATTAACAATCATTGTAGGGCTTTTGTGTGCAAATTAAAGAAATTAAATTCTAACAAATGATGGAAGTGGAAAAAATTTTAAAAATTTTTGACTTGATATTTCTACAAAACAAAAGTGATTAATGCATCATATCTTCTAACTGCTTGCCAACATTAGGTGCTTTTTCTGCACCTGCTTCTGCTTCAAAATATGGCAATGGTGTAAAACCAAAAATTGCTGCTACGATATTTCCCGGAAAATATTGAATTGACTTATTGTATTCTTTTACTAAATCATTGTATTTCATTCTTTGCACAGCAATTCTGTTTTCTGTACCTTCTAATTCTGTTCTTAATTCTGAAAATGCTTGATTAGTGCGTAATTCAGGATAGTTTTCTGCAACTGCTAATAATCTACCTAATGCTCCGCTTAATTCTCCTTGTGCTTTTTTGAATTTTTCAATACTTGCTTCGTCTAAATTATCAGCATTGATTGTAACCTGTGTGGCTTTTGCACGAGCATTGATAACTTCTTCTAATGTAGATTTTTCAAAGTTTGCCTGTGCTTTTACAGTGCTTACGATATTTGGAATTAAATCCATTCTTCTTTGATACTGTGTTTGTACCTGTTGCCATTGGGCTTTGGCTTCTTCCTTTTTAGACACGAATTGATTTCTTTTGCTGCATGTCCATACCCCACCTAATAATAAGAAGATGATTAATCCAATTAAAATTGTTTTTGTATTCATAATTTTTGTTTTTTTGATTATTAATATTTACCCCCTGAAGCACCAATGTTTTCAATAGGATGCCAGGTTGTTTTTATTTCACAAGCATCTAAAATCAAATAAGGGTTTTCAACATCTTTATCATTCCACCAATCTTTTTTATTCCATAATATGCTTCGTTTTACATTTAATGGTGCTAATTCCATTATAGTTTGAATAGATTTTTGATTGTCACGAGCATACACAATAGCATTTACATCCATGTGATTAGCAAAGTGTGAAACAAGTTCACTTTCAAATCCAGTTAAGATATTCACAACACCTGCGGGCAAATCTGATGTAGCAAGCATTTCGGCAAATGTAATAGCATTCAATGGATATTTTTCTGATGCTAAAACCACGCAAGTATTTCCCGATGCAATAACTGGGATAATCACAGAAATTAAACCTAAAAAAGAAGGTTCTTCGGGTGCTATGATGCTCACTACACCTGTTGGTTCTGGTAATGAAAAATTAAAATGTGAGGATGCTACCGGATTTACAGTAGAAAAAATCTGAATATACTTATCAGCCCAACCTGAATAGTAAATAATTCTATCAATAGATGTTAGAACTTCTTGTTTGGCTTTTGCAGGTGAAATTCCCTGTATTTCTAATTCTTCAATGATTTGATCTTTGCGACCTTCTAACATTTCAGCCAAGCGATAAAGTATTTGGCTTTTATTCAATGCTGATTTTGATGCCCATCCAGATTGAGCAGAACGGGCGGCTACTACTGCATTGCGAAAATCTTTTCGTGATGATCTGCATACATTTGCAATGACTTTATCTTGTTTGTTTTTAACGGTATAATATCTGCCACTCTCTGTACGAGGAAATTGACCATTGATAAATAACTTATAAGTTTTTAATATACTTAATCTTGACATAGCATTATTTACAAACCGCAAATGTACAAATAATTTCAATTAAAATTACATTAAACCCATTGGGGTTTTTATGCCTTTTTTACCATTGCATTTACGAGTAGGTTGATGAGAATTACAAGCAAATGATAAAAAGGTAATGAGTAAAACCCAGAATCCTATTTTTTTCATCACAAAAAATATTTATGCTGCAAAGATAAAGGAAATTTTTTGAATAATTGGAATTTTCTTTGTTCAATTTTTATTGCTTTTGTTTGAAATTTCTCAATAATATAAAAAAATATAAATTTTTGTTTTGAGTTTGAAAAAATGATTAAGAACCTCACCCCAGCCCCTCTCCTTACAAGGAGAGGGGTATAAAAGGAAATAAAAATTTTTATGCTTTACTCCTTTCTCCTTATGAGGTGAAAGGATGTGGATGAAGGTTTAAAAGTATTGTCGTATTTTATTTTTTACTTGTTCAATATCTGATAACTCTTCATTTTTTATTCTCAATAATTTTAATCCAAATTCACGAATGATTAAATCTCTCTGATAGTCATAGTCCGCCTGATAATCATGAATTTTTCCATCTAATTCAATTACTAATGATTTTTCTGCCGAATAAAAATCTGCTACAAAGAAATAAAATCTTTTGTAAAATGAATAAATCAACGGTCGTTGTCTGTAAAATTTTACTCCGTCCAATTTTCTATTTCGCAGATGTTCCCATAAAATCTTTTCGCTTTCTGTCTGATTTCTCCTTAAATTTTTCACTATTTTGTTAATAAGCTGTTTTTGTGTCATAGGCATGTTAGTTTATAAAACAGAGGTTAAAGACATAGTTTTAAGAGTTATTAAAAAAGTGAGTAAAATAAAAGTGTAAATATTCTTATCTTTATCTCAATAACTTTCCCATTCTTTTTCTTATCGAGAGAGATGTAAAAATAGAAAAACAATTTTGCGAGATTCCCCCTTCTCCTTGTGAGGAGAAGGGCAGGGGATGAGGTTATAATTCATTGAAATATTTTTGTGGGAAAGATAAAGGAAATTTTTTGAATAATTGGAATTTTCAGTATTTGTTTATACTACATCAGATATCTATCTTCTGCATTAAAAACTAAAATAACTTGAGAATTGAAAATTGAGAATTGAATATTTTCTATAATATCTACAAAATAAGGCGTAATCACATCTTGAATATACTTTAATAACAAAAATCTTTATCAGTGTTTTATTTTTCCTTACTTTTATGCGGCAAAAAAATCAATGGATATTATTCAACTGCACGATAAAAAATTTCGCTTGTATATTTCTGAAAGTGAAATTCAGGAAATTGTAAAAAAAATTGCCCAAGAATTAGAAAAGGATTATCCAACTTTTAATAATCCACTTTTTCTCGTCATTCTTAATGGATCTTTTATGTTTGCTTCTGATTTAATGAAGTATTTTAAGTTTCCTTGTGAAATATCATTTGTTCGTTTTGCATCTTATCAAGATACTCAAAGTACAGGTATTGTTAAAGAACTAATTGGATTGAATGAAGATGTATCTAATCGCACGGTTATTATACTTGAAGACATTGTAGATACTGGACATACTTTACAAAAGATTGTTGAAACTTTATCTAAACATAATAATTCTGATTACCGCATTGTATCTGCATTTTTCAAACCTGATTCTTACAAAATGTCCTATCCTATTCATTATATTGGTAAAAAAATTCCAAATGATTTTATTGTTGGTTATGGATTGGACTACAATGGATTAGGAAGAAATTTACCCAATGTATATGTTCTTCATCAATAACTCAAAAAAATCAAACTATGTTACACATTATTTTAATCGGACCTCCAGGATCAGGAAAAGGCACACAAGCCAAACAAATCAGTTCTAAATATCAATTGACACATATTTCTACAGGTGATTTATTACGCAATGAAGTAAAACAACAAACGCCTTTGGGAATACAAGCAAAGCAAATAATGGACAGAGGAGAACTTGTAAGTGATGAAATAGTTATTGGAATGATTAAAAATTTAATTGAAAACACAGATGACACAAATGGATTTTTATACGACGGTTTTCCACGCACAGTAGCACAGGCAGAATCATTAAATAAATTATTGATGCAACGCGGTGATACGGTGAATAGTATAATTTTTATGAGTGCTCCTGATAATGTATTTATCAATCGTTTGCAAAAACGAGCTGAAATTGAAGGCAGAAGTGATGATGCAGATATTAATGTTATCAAAAAAAGATTAGCGGAATATTATGAAAAAACATTTCCGGTAAAAGAATATTACGAAAAACATTTTACTAATGTTTTTCATACAATCAATGCCGCACAGGATGTAGATGCGGTGTTTGCGGATATATGTAAAGTTCTTGATAAGATTTAATTTCAAAAATTAAAAAAGAGTGTGGAGACGAATTTTGTTGATTATGTAAAAATTTGCTGTAGAAGCGGCAAAGGTGGAGATGGTGCTGTGCATTTTCATAGAGATAAATTTACAACTAAAGGTGGGCCTGATGGCGGAGATGGCGGAAGAGGCGGACATATTATTTTAAGAGGAAATAAACAACTCTGGACTTTGTTACATTTAAAGTATCGTAAGCATGTTATTGCAGAAGATGGCGAAAATGGTTCAAAAGCAAATTGTACTGGAAAATCAGGTAAAGATGTTATATTAGAAGTGCCGCTTGGCACAATAGCAAGAGATGCAGAAACAGGTAAAATTGAATGTGAAATTACAGAAGATGGGCAAGAATGTATTTTAGTAAGAGGTGGAAAAGGAGGATTGGGCAATGCTCATTTTGCAACACCATCAAGACAAGCACCAAGATTTGCTCAGGAAGGCGAACCAGGCAAAACAGAGTGGAAGATATTAGAACTTAAAGTACTGGCAGATGTAGGTTTGGTAGGTTTTCCAAACGCAGGAAAATCAACGCTTTTATCGGTATTGACTGCAGCCAAGCCCGAGATTGCTAATTATCCATTTACAACATTAGTGCCGCAATTAGGTATTGTGCAGTATCATGATTTCAAAAGTTTTATTATGGCTGATTTGCCCGGATTGATAGAAGGGGCACATGAAGGAAGGGGCTTAGGTCATCGTTTTTTAAGGCATGTAGAAAGAAATTCTGTTTTGTTGTTTGTTATATCTGCTGAAAATGCGAACATTTTTGAAGAGTATAAAATACTATTGAAAGAATTAGAATTATACAATCCAGATTTGTTATCTAAAAAAAGAGTATTGGCTATTAGTAAAGCAGATTTATTAGATGAAGAATTGATGAGTGAAATGTCAAAAGAACTTAATAAAAAATTAAAAGGTAAAAATAAACTGCCATATATATTTATTTCTGCACATACTGGGTACAATTTGAATGCCTTGAAGGATTTATTATGGAAGACATTGAATGAGTGAATAAAAAGTGAAAAATGTATAGTTTTTAGTTTTGAGTTTTTAGTGTTTAGTTTTTAATGTTTAGTTTTTAGTTATTTTTTATATTTCAAATTATTAACTCAAAACTAAAAATTCATAACTAAAAACTCTTTTGTATAATTGCATAAAAAAAAATAAAATGATGTTTGTTTTATATTTATTACTGATTATTGCTGTTGTTGGGGTAGTTGTGTTTTATATTCAGTATAAAAATGTAAGTGAAAAAGTTAATTTATTATCTAATGAAAATAATATCTTGAAAAATCAAAATGAAAAATTATTACAAGAAAATAAAAATTTAAGCAGCGACTTGGCATCTGTAAAAGTATTATTAAATCAACTTGAAAATAATTTAAATGAGATTAAAACTCAAAAAGAAATATCTGAAAAAAACAATCATCAATTAGTTTCTGAAAATTCTACATACAAAGAAAGAATCAAAAACCTTGAAGAACAATTGCAGGAAAAATCAAAACTTAATAATGAAATAGTTGAAAATCTTAAAAAAGAATTTGAAATTATTTCATCTAATTTAAATCAAAAATACACGCAATTACTCTCTGAAAAAAATAAAGAAATACTAACTAATACAATTAGCCCCGTCAAAGAATATCTCTCTCAATTAAAAGAAGTTGAACAAAAAATTCAAAGATATTATGATAATGAAAATAAAGAAAGGTCTTCTTTAAAAACGATTATTGATAATTTGATAAAACAAAATAATGAAGTACAACAAACAGCAGAAAAATTAGCTACTGCACTGACTACAAAGCCCAAACAACAAGGTAATTGGGGCGAAATGGTTTTAGAAAATTTATTGGAACTTTCAGGATTAGAAAAAAACAGAGAATATTTTATACAGCAAACTCAGCAAAGCAATAAAATTCCTGATGTAATTGTTAAACTTCCTAATGAGAGAGTAATTATTATTGATTCAAAAGTTACATTAAATTCGCTGACAAATTATTTTTCTGCCACAACTCAGGAAGAGACGGATTTACAAGGTAAAAGCATTTGTCATTCAATAAGAGAACATTACAAAAATTTAAGTGAAAAAAATTATGAAAAAGAAATTGGTGCAAATACACTTGATTTTGTGTTGATGTTTGTGCCATTAGATAGTGTGATGGCTATTGTCAATCAATATGATGCAAATTTATTCAATGATGCCGTGCGTAAAAAAGTTTTAATTGTAACACCAACAACATTATTAGCCACACTAAAAACTATTTACTTTATGTGGCAACAAGAAAAAAGACAAAAAGAGTTTGAAGAAATTTTAAAATCTATAGAAAAGTTATATGATAAATTATTTGTATTTGTTGAAAAATTTAAAGAAATTGATTCTAAATTAAATGCACTTCATCAAACTTATGAAAGTGCTAAAACAACACTATATTCTGGCAAAGGAAATGCAATAAATATCCTCACAAAAGAAATTCAGCCATACATTCATTCAAAGAAAAAAATAACAGATATTTTACCTGATAATTTTTCAAACGATGACAATTAAGGAACTTATTTATCAATCACTCATTAGCATAAAATCTAATTTACTTCGTTCTTCATTGACAATGCTTATTATTGCTATTGGTATAATGGCATTGGTAGGAATACTTTCTGCCATTGATGCCATCAAAGCGAGCATTACAAGTGAGTTTTCAGATTTAGGTGCAAATTCTTTTTCAATTGTTGAAAAAACAGAAACCATTAGAAAAGGCGGAGGTATTAGAATGAGAAAAACTGGAAATCCTATTACATACTATCAGGCCAAGCAATTTAAATCTTTGTATCAATTTCCTGCAGTTGTTTCAATATCTTCAGAATTAACTTTTGCAGCTAAATTAAAATATCAATCAAAAAAAACACATCCAAATATTGAAGTAAAAGGAGTTGATGAAGATTATTTAAAAATTTCAGGATACGAAATTGAAAAAGGAAGATGGTTTTCAACTACCGATATTGAAAACAATTTCAATTATGCAGTGATTGGAAAAGATGTGGTGGCTCTTTTATTTGAAAAAGAAAATCCGATTGGAAAAAAAATCTGGTGGGGGAATTATCAATTTGTTGTAATAGGTACATTGGCTTCAAAAGGCAGTAGCTTTGGTTTTGGTGGTGATAAGGTGATGTTTGTACCACTTGAAAAGGCAAGAGAAATTAGTTCTATGCAAAAGCCAAGTTTTGTTATTCAAGTAAAATGTAATCTTCCGAAAGAAATGGATTTGGCTATTGACCAAGCCACTTATGTATTTAGAAACATCAGAAAATTATCAACAGCTGATGAAAACAATTTTTCAATTGAAAAGTCAGATATGATTGCAAATTTAGTTATAGATGATTTGAAAAAAGTTACATTAGGTGCTACTTTTATTGCGATTATTACACTTACAGGAGCGGTGATTGGATTGTTGAATATTATGTTGGTTAATGTAAAAGAGAGAACGCGTGAAATAGGAATCAGAAAAGCATTAGGTGCATCATCAAAAGATATACAAAATCAATTTTTGTTGGAATCAATTTTTATTGGGTTGATAGGCGGTGCAGGTGGAATATTACTAGGTATTATCATAGGAAATTTAGTGGCCATGGGATTAGGTTCTGGATTTTTTATTCCATGGTTTTGGATAATTATTTCAGTGGTGATATGTTTTATAGTAGGTGTTTTAAGTGGGTATTATCCATCTAAAAAAGCCGCAGATGTTGATCCTATTGAAAGTTTGAGATATGAGTGAAAAGTGAGAAGTGTAAAGTGAATAATGGTTAGTTTTGAATTTTTAGTGTTTAGTTTTTAGTAAAAAATTTGTTACTTTTCAGTTTAAAATCACACCGCAGAGTCGCAAATCCACGTAAAGAATTTTAAACCCCGAACTGCACAAATTTTTATGAATTATTTTATAAAACTTTGCGTCTCAGCGGTAAAAAATTAAAGTAGTATTTGAGTTGAAACAATGATTTAAAAGTAATGAACAATGAAATCCAATTTTTTTTAGAATCCTTATTTCAAATTAGTTTCCAAGAAATTAAACATTTTAGAATACAAATGAAATCGTGTATAGCCGCCGTAAATGCTATGATTTTTATTGGGATAAACAAAATATTCTAATGGTTTATTTTTTTCTACACAAACTTTTACAAATTCCATTGCATTTTGAATATGCACATTATCATCAGCATCGCCGTGAATGAGTAATAATTTTCCTTTCATTTTATCAATTGAATTAGTTGGAGATAATTCATTATATCCAACGGGATTTTCTTTTGGTAATCGCATATATCTTTCAGTGTAAATGTTGTCGTAAAATTTCCAGTTACTTACAGGTGCTATTGAAATAGCGGCTTTAATTTCATCTGCACCTTTTGTAATCATATTCAATGACATAAATCCTCCATAACTCCAACCTTGAAAAGCAATTTTATTTCCATCTACAAATGGTTGTTTTTTAAGGTATCTTACAAATTCAATTTGATCTTGAGTTTCTAATTTTCCTAATTGTAAATAAGTACAGTGCATAAATGCCTTGCCTTTTCCAAAGGTTCCTCTACCATCAGCACACGCTACAATGTATCCTTGCTGACATAAAAATTGATGAAAGAAATATTCGTATTCAAATGCATTATTCACTTTATTGATGCCAGGTCCGTTGTATGCTGTTACAAAAACTGGATATTTTTTAGATGGATCAAAATTTTTAGGTTTTATTATCCAGTAGTGTAATTCAATGCCATCGGATGTTTTGAATGAGTAAAATTCTTTTTTGGTAAAATCATATTGTTGCATTTTAATTTTAAGAGAATTATTGTCTTCTAATGTTTGTAATAATTTACCATCTTTTGAATGCAGTGTGTATACAGGCGGTTCGTTAGCAGTATGATGAGATAAGATGTAGTATTTGAAATCAGGTGAAAATTGAATTGAATTAAATCCTTCTGGGGGTGAAACAAGTTTTTTGTCTTTTCCATTCAATTTAATTTTGTAAACAGGTCTGTTAATCACGCCGTTTTCAGTAGATGTGTAATAAATTTCTTTTTCTTTTTCATCTATTGCTAAAATGTTTTCAACATCAAAATTTCCTTGTGTAATGGCTTGTATGAGTTGTCCTTTAATGTTGTATAAATAAATATACTGATAACCATTGATATTGCTTAACCACAAAAATTGTTGATCGTTATTGATAAATTTTAATGCATCGTTTATTTCTATGTAAGTATCTGATTTTTCTTCAAAAAATTTTTCAAAAGTTTTCTGATTAGGGTCAAATAAAAATAATTGCAAATGATTTTGATGACGATTAAGTAGTGTAATGCATAATTTTTCTGATTGATTGAGCCATAATATTCTTGGAATGTATATTTCTTGAAAGTTTGTAGGTGTTGGCACTTGAATGTTTTCAGATTTTGTTACATCATATACATAACAGGTAACTTCGGAATTATCTTCGCCTGCTTTGGGATATTTGAAAGAATATTTTTCAGGATACACATTGCCGTTGTAAAAATTTAATGAAAATTCTTTTACTTTTTCTTCATTGAATTTCAAATAAGCAAGATAATTGCCTTTACTGCTCCACGCAATAAAATCAGGTTTTCCAAATTCTTCTTCATATACCCAGTCAGCCCAACCATTTTTAATAACATTCCATTTGCCATCGGTTGTAACTGCTTTTTCCTGTAATGTATTTAAATCGGTGATGTAGATATTGTTATTTTTGATGTAAGCAATTTTCGTTTCATCAGGAGAAAGTTTTGGAAACATAATTTTTTCTCCATTAGATAATTGAATGAGTTGTTTTTTTTGAATATCCCATAAATATGTTGTTGCTTTTGATGAATGGCGGTATATCAATTCTCTTTGAGTATAGATGATGAGATATTTTTCGTTATCAGAAAGTTCATAATCTTCTAATTTTAATTCGCTGTTTTGTTTTTGAACATCAGTATAAGTAACCAATGTTTGTATAATTTTTCCACTTACTAATTCTTTTTTAATAATATCTTTTTGTTCATTTTCAGTGATGTAAAAGTTACCTTGTTTTGTAAAAGTAAATTGTGGCGGACTTGCTGGTCTGAATGTGTATTTTATCCAAATATCTTCTAATGAAATTTTATTTTGAGAGAATGCAATAAATGAAATTAAAATTGTGATAAGAGTGATTGCATAAGATTTTGCAGGATGAATTTTTATTTTCATAGAATGGTGTTTTTATAGATTAAAGTATGTGGCCTAATTTTGTTTTTTTGGTGGATAAATAACATTGATTATGAGGATTGGCAGGAATAACGATGGGAACATTTTCAACAATTTGTAAATCGTAACCTTCTAAACCTGCTCTCTTTTTAGGATTATTAGTTAACAAACGAATCTTTCTGACGCCTAAATCTCTTAAAATTTGTGCTCCTACTCCATAATCTCTTTCATCAGGAGCAAAACCTAATTTTATATTGGCTTCTACTGTATCTAATCCTTCTTCTTGAAGTTTGTATGCTTTGAGTTTGTTCATCAAGCCGATACCCCTTCCTTCTTGATTAAGATAAAGTAATACACCTTTACCTTCTTTTTCAATGGCTTCCATGGCGGCGTGCAATTGATCACCACAATCGCATCTTAATGAACCTAAAATATCTCCAGTTAGACAAGATGAATGCACTCTGCACAAAACTGGGTCATCAGAATTAATTGTTCCTTTTACTAATGCGAGGTGTTCTGCACCAGTTGTTTTTACTCTATAAGCGTGTAATTTGAAGTGCCCATATTTTGTAGGTAAATCAACAACAACCACTTTTTCTACAATGCTTTCTCTTTGTAATTTGTAATGAATTAAATCTTTGATTGAAATAATTTTCAAATTAAATTTTTCTGCAAACTTAATTAAGTCGGGCAATCGTGCCATTGTTCCATCGTCATTCATAATTTCAACAATAACTCCGCTGGGCTTAAGACCCGCTAATTGTGCTAAATCAACTGCGGCTTCTGTATGTCCCGCTCTTCTTAATACACCGCCTTCTTTTGCTACTAATGGAAATATATGTCCTGGTCTTGCAAAGTCGGAAGCTATTTTTTCAGGATTAACAAGTGCTTGAATAGTTTTTGCACGGTCATGTGCAGAAATGCCTGTTGTGCAACCATCTCCTATAAGATCAACGGATACAGTAAATGCTGTTTCATGAAAAGATGTGTTTTGTGGCACCATTGGTTCTAACTTCAGTTCATTGGCTCTTTGTTGAGTAATTGCAACGCATATTAAACCACGAGCATGTTTGCTCATAAAATTGATAATATCTGGTGTAACAAATTCAGATGCAATGACAAGATCACCTTCATTTTCTCTGTCTTCATCATCTACTACAATGATCATCTTTCCACTGCGAATATCTTCTATTGCTTCTTCAATACTATTTAATTTAAAGTCGGACATATTCAATTTTTTTGTATATTTATATTTAATCAAAACTAAAAACTTTTCAGGATTTTTTCAGCTTCTTTAAGTGCAGTAGAAATGCCATTTTTATTACTACCGCCTGCTTGTGCAAAATGCGATTGTCCGCCACCACCGCCATTAATGTGCTTTGATATTTCGCGAATAATTTGAGAGGCATTGAGTTGTTGTTCCTGAACTAACTTTGGTGAAATAATGAGAGATAAATAAACCTTTTCTTTTTGTTCGTTGGCTAATAATCCGATAAAATTTTCAACTTCATTATTTAATTCAAATAATATATTTTTTACTTCATCCATGCTATCAATATTCACATTTTCAATTAAGATATTTCTACCCTGATAAGAAATAATTTTCTTTTTTATTTCTTGTTTGATTTGCTTTGCTTGTTTTGCTTGTAATTCTTGTATAAGTTTTTTTAATTCTTTATTTTCATCTAATAGTTGTTGTACTTTTTTATCTACATCTTTATTTACTTTCAATAAATCTTTAATTTGTTTGATTTGCGAATGTAATTGTTGTAAATAATTGAGTGAAGAAAATCCAGTAATGGCTTCAATTCTTCGTACACCAGCAGAAGTAGCTTCTTCTGAAATAATTTTGAATAGTCCAATATCACCAGTTCTTTGAACATGAGTGCCTCCGCATAATTCAATAGAGTAATCTTTATCCATTATTACAACTCTTACAATGTCTTCGTATTTTTCGCCAAATAATGCCATTGCACCTAATTTTTTTGCATCTTCTAATGGCATATATTGTACTTGTACTGGTATATTTTCTAATATCTTTTCATTTACTATTTTTTCTATTTCTGTGATTTGTTCTTCTGTAAGTTTTGAAAAATGTGAGAAATCAAATCGTAAATAATCTGGATGTACTAAACTTCCTTTTTGTTCAACATGTGTGCCGAGAACTTTTCTTAATGCCGCCTGTAATAAGTGAGTAGCTGAGTGATTTCTTGCGGCAGCATATCTTTTAGTATCATCTACTACTGCAGTTACTTCTGTTTGTATATTGACAGGTAATTTTTCTACAATGTGTAAAATTGTTCCAGTTTCTTTTTTAGTGTCAATTACTTTTATTTTTTCATCTCCAAAAATTAAATATCCAGTATCGCCTATTTGCCCACCACCTTCTGGATAGAAAGGTGTTTCTTCTAGTACAATTTGATAGAGTTGTTTATTCTTTTGCTTTATACTTCTGTATTTGGTAACAAATGTGTTTTTTTTCAAAGTGTCATATCCAACAAATTTAGATTCTTTGTTAGATAAAATAATCCAATCATCACTTTCAATACTAGTTGCCTGACGAGATCTATTTTTTTGTTCTTCCAGATGTTTTTGAAATTCTTTTTCATCAACTGAAAAATTATTTTCACGAGCAATCAATTGAGTTAAATCAAATGGGAATCCATAGGTATCATATAATTCAAAGGCAACTTTTCCAGGAATTACATTTTGCTTTTTTTGTTGAAGTTCTGAAATGATAAAATCTATTCTTCTCAATCCATTTTCTAATGTTCTTAAAAAATTTTGTTCTTCTTCATGAATAATGTTTTCAATGAGTTTTTGTTGATGTTTAAGTTCTGGAAATGCGTCACCCATTTTATTGACAAGTGAAGGAATAAGTTTGTAAATAACAGGTTCTTTTTGGTTTAGGTATTGAAATGCATAACGAATGGCTCTTCTTAAAATTCTGCGGATAACATAGCCCGCACCAGTGTTTGAAGGTAATTGACCATCTGCAATGGCAAATGCAATGGTTCTTACATGGTCAGATAATACACGAATGGCTACATTAATTTTTCTTTGTGATTCTTCATTTTCTTTTGAATAATCATATTTGTATCCTGTTAGTTGTTCAATAGTTTGAATAATGGGTGTAAATAAATCTGTATCATAAGTGCTTTGTTTGCCTTGTAAAACCATACAAAGTCGTTCTAATCCCATTCCTGTATCAACATGATTTTTTGGTAATGGTACTAATGATCCGTTTGCTTTTCTTTCATATTGCATAAATACAAGATTCCAAATTTCAATTACCTGTGGATGACCTGTATTTACTAAAGAATAACCATCAATCTTTTTTCTTTCATTATCATCGCGAATGTCACAATGAATTTCTGAACAAGGCCCACAAGGACCAGTATCGCCCATTTCCCAAAAGTTATCTTTTTTATTTCCTTTGATAATTCTGTTTTCAGGAACATATTGTTTCCATATTTCATAACTTTCACTATCAAATGATAATCCTTCTTTTTCGTCCCCTTCAAAAACAGTTACATACAATCTATCTTTGGGTATTTTGTAAATTTCAGTAAGTAATTCATAAGCCCATTGGATCGCTTCTTTTTTGAAATAATCTCCAAAACTCCAGTTACCAAGCATTTCAAAAAATGTGTGGTGATAGGTATCTAATCCAACATCTTCTAAATCATTGTGTTTGCCGCTTACACGCAGACATTTTTGAGTATCTGCTACACGAGGATACTTAATTTCAGCATTTCCTAAAAACCAATCTTTGAATGGTGCCATTCCACTATTAATGAACATTAGTGTAGGGTCATTTTTTACTATCATTGGTGCAGAGGGAACAATTTGATGTCCTTTTGATTGAAAAAAATCTAAAAAATTTTTTCTAACTTCGTTGCTGTTCATAAGTTTGTTATATTTTCATCAATGGACAAATGTACATCAAATTATTGAGATGGTGATGAGAGAATATTTGAAAAATTTGAAATTAAACCTTGCCAGTTAATTTTTATAGTTGATGAGAATTTTACAAAGCAACGATGAAAATAAGTTATTAAAATTAATTAAAAAAATGAAAGTAATCATTAATTTACATATACTTGCACAAAAAAAATGAAAGTATTATCTGAGTTCAAAGCATTTGCTTTAAGAGGTAACGTATTAGATTTAGCAATTGGGGTTGTAATAGGTGGGGCTTTTAGTAAAATTGTAACATCAATGGTAGAGGATATTATTACACCTGCTATACTTACTCCTGCACTCAAAGCCGCACATCTTACAAACATTCAAGACCTTGTAATTCCAGGTACTGGAATTAAATATGGCAATTTTTTATCAAATGTTATCACTTTTGTTATTATTGCATTTGCTTTATTTTTAGTAATCAAGTTAATCAATCGTTTCCAGAAAAAAGAAGAGCAAAAGAATGCAACTCCACCTGCTCCTTCTAAAGAAGAGTTGTTACTTACAGAAATCAGAGACATTCTTAAGTCAAAGAATTAATTTTTTAATTACACATTAAAATACAAATAATATGAAACCACTATCAATTGCATTGGTAGCAATAATAATTTCATTTACCCCAACTTTCTCCAAAAATTTTAATGATAATGATTCAATTAAACATTGGAAATCATCGGGGTTTATTGGATTAAATTTTAGTCAAACGGCTTTACATAATTGGCAAGGTGGGGGACAAGATAACATAGCATTGAATAGTGTATTGAATTATCAAATTACTTACAAAAAAGGTAAATCAGAGTGGAATAATAAATTAGATGCTCAATACGGAGTTATCAGACCAGGTAGTGATAAATTATTTAAGAAAAATACAGACCAAATTTTATTTGTTTCAAAATATAATTTAGATGCATTTGGTAAATTTTTTTCCTACTCCGCAATGGTTGATTTTAGAACTCAATTTGCTCCTGGTTATGTTTATAAAAATGATTCAATATTGGGAAGAGCGGTGTCGGATTTCTTTTCACCTGCATACTTACAATTAGCTATTGGTATGAGTTACAAGCTAGTAGAATATTTTTCTCTAACACTATCTCCACTGGCAGGAAAAATTACTTTTGTGAATCGTCAGTATCTTGCAGATGTGGGCGCTTTTGGAGTAGAAAAGGCAGTAATTGATCCAAATACTGGAAACATTATTAAGCATGGTAAAAAAGTTCGTTATGAATTAGGTAGTAGGTTTACAGTTAAGTTCAAAAAAGATTTGAATGCAAATGTTAGTTGGGATAGTTATTTAGATTTATTCAGTAATTATTTTCATAATCCGCAAAACATTGATGTATTGTTTAATAATTTAATCACTATCAAACTCAATAAAATTTTCACGATAACTTTTATCAGTCAAATGATTTATGATGACGATATTAAAATTGTTTATGATTGGAACAGAGATGGTAAATTTGATAATCCAAAAGATATCAATGGTCCAAGAATACAATTATTATCTACTTTTGGCATAGGTTTAGGATTTAAGTTTTAATGAGTTATTTATTATTTTTGCAAAATTAAATTCAATATTTTTGATGAAAATAATCACTTATAATGTCAACGGATTAAGATCTGCTATTTCAAAGGGCTTTTTTAATTGGCTTTCACAGGAAAATCCAGATATTATTGCATTGCAAGAAATTAAAGCAAATCCTGAAAACATCGGATTGATTGAAATTGAACTTTTGGGTTATTATCATTATTGGTTTCCTGCTGAAAAGCCAGGATATAGTGGCGTTGCAGTATTTTCAAAAATTAAACCTAATCGTATTCAATATGGTTGTGAAAATGAAAAATACGATAAAGAAGGGAGATTTATCAAATTGGACTTTGATGGTTTTTCCTTTATCAATGCTTATCATCCAAGTGGCAGTAGTGGAGAAGAAAGACAAGCATTTAAAATGCAATGGTTGGAATATTTTTTAGATTATATTTCACAATTAAAAAAGAAATATCCTAAATTAGTTTTAAGTGGAGATTATAATATCTGCCACAAACCTATTGATATACATAGCCCAGAAAAACATACTAATATGTCTGGATTTTTACCAGAAGAGAGAGAATGGTTTGATAGATATTTAGAAAGTGGATTTTCTGATGCTTTTAGAATGTTTAATCAATTGCCACATCAATATACCTGGTGGAGTTATAGAGCCGGTTCAAGGCAAAAGAATTTAGGTTGGAGAATTGATTATCATATAGTGAGCAATGAGTTAAGAAGTGAAATTAAAAACTGTCGCATATTAGCAGATGTGGTGCATAGCGATCATTGTCCTGTTGTATTAGAAATGTGAGTTCGGGATGTAGCGCAGATGGTAGCGCACCAGGTTCGGGACCTGGGGGGCGCTGGTTCGAGTCCAGTCATCCCGACGATGTTAGTTTTGTAAAAAGATAACTTTTTTATGTATAGTGTTATCTGAGTTTCTAATTAAATACATTCCAGGTTCAATATCAAGTATTATTTTGTTTTCTCCTTGAACTAAAATCAATTCTTTTAATAATCTACCATTAATGTCGTATAATAAAAGTGTTGTATTTTTATTGACATTTATATACATTTCATTTACAACAGGATTTTGAATAGAAATTTTTGTTTCTGAATAATTTAATTGGTTAATATTTGTAACAACTCCTTGTTGAGAAATAAATAAGGTATCATGATATTGACCTGCAAAAAAATGGATATAACCTATTCTATTAGAACCAGTATTATTTGAAACTGTTACATTTATTGTTGCATTTCCAGTAGCAGTTGATGGTGAGTATGTTATCCATGTATCACTTGTTGAAGAATTCCAAGTGCCTCCACTTAAGTAATTTAATGAAACAGTTTGAGTACCTCCTGCTGAAGTGAAGTATAATGTATCTGGTGAAACTTTAAGTGGTCCTGCATCTTGTTTTACAACTATAGTATCAATATCAGTAGCGTTTTGAATATAAATATAACCATATCTAATTGGTCCATTATTAGTTGTTACAGAAAATGAAGTACCACTTAATAAATCAAAATACCCCATTGAACCATTTGTAATATTCAATGTTATCCATGATGAACTGGTACTCATTGTCCAAGAGGATAAAGAAGTAAATTCAATAGAATTTGAACCAGAAGATGCAGGCATATATATTGTATCTTTTGCTGTTTCTAAATCTCCAGCCATTGGTCTTATATTCAGTAAAAAAATATGCGGAGTTGCATTTCCTGCAGGGGTATTAACATTATTTATCGTATAGTAACCATCGTAAGTACCTCCCCATCCAAAATTACAATGTACTTGATTTGAAGCGTTATATCCATCAATAATGTAAAAATGATTTAATGTGTTACTTTTTACAAAAACAGGTCTTCCTTTATTTAATTCAGATTTTATAGAATCTAAAATTACAGAATATGATGAAATCAAATAATTCATTGAGTACATTCTTGGAGAATATTTAAAATATTTCTTTAATGGTATATCACTGAATGACGAAGTTGAGTTTGTACCACTCCAGTTCATATCTAAAGCAATACCCAGATGATACATTAACTTAGCAACTTCGGCGTTAGCAGAAGATACAACATTTGGCATTACACTATAATTGTATGTTTGCATTGAAAAATCTACACAATGACTGGTATAAGAAGGTACTGTGTTGCAATGATAACCCATTCCTGTTGTAGGAAATTGGTAATATTTTAATATCTGTGCCCATCCTGTGGCATTACAACCAGTGTATGCTTTTCCACATGCACCACCACTTCCAACAGAAGGACAACTTGCATTGTAATTACATCCTTGATTCCATTTTGTTGAAATTAATGGTGAAACTTGACTAAAAGTTGTTGTTTTAATTACAATCATTACTGACATTGAAAATAATATTACCTTTTTCATATAATTAATTTTTTTTGCAAATATAAAGGATAAAATTATTTTAGTTAAGCAGATGAATGTAAAAGTGTAAAAATATTTATTGAATGGTATAATTTATTGAGTGAATGGTACATTTCGTTGAGTGAAAAATTTGTTCAAATTGACAAAATAAAGATAAAAAATATTTTTAATTGAGAATTATACCAAAAACAGAATTGGATATCTTTTACTTTGAACATTGTATAATTAGCAGTGCTAAATCATCTTTCAAGGCATGATGTTGGCTTTGTAATTTGTTTATCCAGTTAATAATATGTTTTTTAATTTCAAGTGGAGAAAGATGTTTGTACTTTGAAATAAACTTTGTTATTTCATTTAAATCAATATTAAATTCATCAAAGAAATCAGTAAATCCATCGGTATAAGAAAATAAAAACAATGTTTTATTAAATTCTAATATATTGACTTCAATGAATGGTAGTTGCTCTAAAAATCCTAATAAAGTAGTGCCTTTATCAAGATATTGTAATTTATCATCTAACCACAAAACAGGAGCATTGTGTCCTGCATTAATGTAGGTTAGTTGTTTGCTGAATAGATTTATTTTTCCTAAAAAAAGTGACACAAACTTTTCACCTTTTGCATTTTCTATTACTCTCTTATTGATTTGAATCACTATATCTTTTAGATTGTGTGTAAATTCAATAGCAGTGCGAAGTGCCGCTTGTATATTACTCATCAATAATGCTGCAGAAACGCCTTTACCAGATACATCAGCAATACAGAAAATATATTCGTGATTATTGAGTTGTATTACATCATAATAATCACCTCCTATTAAAGCAAAAGGAATATAATCAGCCGCAATTTTGATATTTTTATTATATGGAAGTTTTTGTGGAAGTAAAAGCGATTGAACTTGTTTTGCTAATTCAATTTCTTTATTGATTTCTGCTTGTTCTATAGATTGACGATATAATTTTTTGTTTTCAATAGCAACTACAATAATGTTTGTAAGCGTCTGAACAAATGGTAAATGTTGAACAACAGGGCTCATTCCAATTTTATCAGGCCCTACATCACCCATTAATAAATATGCCAGTGGTAAATCTTTATGATAAACAGGTATTACGACATCAAACTCTTTACTAAATCCGCCTTTGAATGCAGAAAGTGTTTCTATATCTTTAATGAGCAGTAATTCTTTTTCAAAATAAACTTTTTGATTTTTTTTCAAGCCAGCTTTTATTAAACATTCCCACTTCCAATCTTTTTCTTCACTGCTCGTAGATGTATTGATGAATAAACATAATTTTTGAATGGATAATGTATCTCGCAAAAATTTTTGATAAATGTCTAATAACTCATTGACAGAAGCATTATTATTAATGGCTTTTGTGATATGTAAAAGTAAATTAAGTTTGAGGTCTTTAAGTTCCTTGTGAGAAAAAGTATTACTCATTATTTGTTTAATAAATAAACCGATGAATTCTTTTTTGTTGATAGAATTGCTTCTATATGATTTTGATAAGTGGTAGATAAAGTCATTCCAACAAAATCAGGATAAACGGGAAAACATTGATGATTTCTATTGACTAATACAAGCACTCTTAATGAGGATAAAGGTATGGTTGAAAATAATTGTAAAGAATAAAAAAGTGTTTTTCCACTATTCAAAACATCGTCAATGATTAAAACATCCTTGTTTTTGATTTTTTCTAAAATAGAGGCATCAATTTTGGCAGAACCGATAGGATTTTTTTTATCAATTTTTATTTCACCTAAAATAATTTCTGTATCAATGTAAGATTGAATATTTTTTGAAATTCTTTCGGCTAACTTGCTTCCTTGTCCTTCAATTCCAAATACAAACAATTTTTTTGAATTAAAATATCTTTCTGCAACTTCAATACTTAATCTTTGAATTTTTAGTTCTATATCTTCTGCATTCAGAAGTATTTTATTTACGCTCATAAAATTATTCTTTGCCTATTAACTTGATTTGCTTTTTAATTTCTGCCTGAACAGATTTGTTGGGTAATACTAATGGTAATCGTAAGTATGGCTGAATGATTGACAATTCACTTAGGGCATATTTTATGCCACCAGGATTTCCATCTGCAAATAATTGTTCAGTAAAAAACATAAGTGAATAATGTAATTTTCTTGCTTTATCAAAATGGCCTGCTAACGCGAATCTTACCATATCAGAAAATCTTTTTGGATAAGCATTAGCAACTACAGAAATAACACCATCTCCCCCTGCGGCAATAATTGGTAAAGTTAAATTATCATCACCACTTATCACAAGAAAATTTTTAGGACGATGATGAATGATTTTCATTATTTGTTCAATATTTCCAGATGCTTCTTTGATACCTATAATGTTTTTAAAGTCATTGGCTAAACGAATGGTCGTTTGCCATTGTATATTAGATGATGTTCTGCCGGGAACATTGTAAAGAATAATGGGTAAAGGAGAGTTTGTTGCAATGGCTTTGTAGTGCTGATAAATACCTTCCTGTGAAGGTTTATTGTAATATGGAGACACAGAGAGAATAGCAGAAAAACCGCTTAAATCATAAGATTTCAAATCATCTAAAATTTGGGATGTATTATTTCCACCTATTCCAAGAACAAGTGGAATTTTTTTATTGACTTCGTTTTTTACAATTTCAATAACTTTTTTCTTTTCATCTTTTGTAAGTGTAACACTCTCGCCAGTAGTGCCTAATACAACAATATATTCAACTTTTCCTTTAATTAAATGTTGAATGAGTTTTCTTAAACTTTGTTCATCAATTGCACCATTTTTTTTGAAAGGAGTAACAATGGCAACGCCAGTGCCGCGTAAATAAGATGATTGCATAATTTATTCTTTAATAATTTTGAAGGTTTTAGAATTTTTTTCGTCTGCAAGTTTAATAAAATAAATTCCACTTTGCCATTCTTTTATTGAAAGGATAAACACATTGCTTGAAAATTGATTGGTATAAATAATTTTACCTGTTACATCCATTACTTCTAAATTTTTTGGATGATTATTGTTAGTGATGATATAAACAAAATCTTTAGCAGGATTGGGGAACACTTGATATTCGTTATTAAAAGGAAAATTTTTGACAGATAGAGGTAAATTATCATACATCACTTGTGCCTGATTTGCAGAATTGATAAGGTCTTGCAAACTATCGCTAGCAATGATAGCAAATGCTACCTTAACAGTTTGACCAGCAGGAATACTTATTGGACCAGCGGACATAACTTCAATAACATCATTTCCAGTTGCACCTTGCCCTGCCGTTAATCGTTGAGTAGATAGGGTTGTATATTTTTCTGCTTTATCATAACCATCATACATATCAACGCCACCTGCTCCGCCATTGATATTGTCAATAGCATAAAACACAGGATTAACTGTGTGCGTTAGTAATTTAATTCCTGCAAATAATGGCGTGCCAGTTATTCTGTATGAATATCCCATTTTAGTAGGAGCATCGTAAGCACATTTGTTATCTCCAAAAGATGAAGCATCAATATCAAAGTCAGCGAAAATACCAGCATAAAAATTATTGAGAGTAGAAGATTGATTATTTTTGAAAGTATATTCCCATATAATAAATTTTGTATTTGGCGAAGTACTCCACGCAAATGTTCTTTGTTCTGTTTCAATATTCATAGGTGTGCTGGATGCCGCATCACTGAATTTTGTATAAGTATCCATATCACTTAATGCAGAAGTTGGAGAAATTTTTACGATGGGTGAAATTGTTGTAAATTCATTGTCGGTGCCACCGCTTGCATTTCTAACGCAATTAGAAACACTGGTAGTAGATACACCAAACATTAAACCAGCTTCGTAAAGTAAATTATTACCATTGTAAGTAAATCCTAATCCTTGTGTTTGATTAGGTGAATTATATCCAATTGTACCTTTGCTTGTAGCAGTAGAGAATACATCATTAACAGTGATATTGATATAAGTAGAGTTCATATAAACATAAAAAAACTGTGTCCATGAGTTAGTGCCATCTGAAATTAAAATTTTAAAAGTAATAGGTGTATTAGGAGCAAAATTAAAATTGACTTTAAAAGTAAATGGAGATAATGAATGATTTACGGATGCTAAAGTATTAAGATTACCTATTGTGAAAGTATTAGTAAGTGGAGTAACCTGTACAGTAGGTGATAAACAGGTTAATGTAGCGGTTACATTTGTGGTATTGGCTAAAAAGTTTTTGAAAACACCTGAAATTCTTAATGTATCACCATTTAAAAATAATCCATCATTATTATCATTAACATTGATAGATTGATAAACAACATAGGGAGCATTTGGATCATTGAGAGCTCTGTAAAGATTTAATCTGCCATTACCTAATTTATTTTGATATGCAGAATTGCCAGATAAACCGTAGATATTATCAGCAGTTTGTCTGAGGCGATACATAGTTTGCAATGCATTGTATGATTGGAAATAAGAGCGAACTAAAGTTGCTCCACCTGCTACACAAGGCGAAGCCATAGAAGTACCACTTTGAAAAGAATATGAATTTGAATTCCATGTTGAATAAATACTACTTCCTGGTGCAGAAATACCAACATAATAACCATAGTTTGAAAAACTACTTTTTACATCACTGTTATCGGTGCTGGCTACTGCTAATACATTATCATAAGCAGCTGGATAAAACAATTCATCTTGACCATTATTTCCACAAGCCGCTACTACAAGAGCATCATAGTTAAAAGTAGCATAGTTGATAATATCTTGACCATATTGTCCGCCTGCTGTGCCTCCCCATGAGCAGTTAATAACTTTGCATCCATGTTCTGCAGCGTATTTAATACCTTCATAAGCGGCAATTAAACTTCCACTTGCATCAGCAATTTTTACGGGCAGATATTTGCATTTGAAAGAAACTCCAGCAATACCGTTATTATTATCAGTTTTTGCGGCAGCAATACCACTTACATGAACACCGTGCTGATTTCCTTGCCATGTAGGGTCGTTGTCATTAGTACCTAAATCCCATCCTTGATAATTATCTACATAACCATCGTTGTCATTGTCAGTTCCGTCAATTGGGTCGTTGTAATTTTTTTTAATGTTTTGTAAATCAGAGTGCGTTAATTCTGTGCCTGTATCTGTTATTCCAACAACGGTATTTGTATCACCCTGATGAATGTTCCATGCGTTATAGGCCTGTATATTAGTTAAAGCATATTGTAATGAAGTGCCAGGATCATTGGGTGTATAAAAAAGTTGTGGTATGTAATGAGGTTCTGCATATTCTAGAGTATTGGTAGCCATCAAAGCACGAATGATTTTTTGCATGGGAATATTTGCAGCATATTTTATTTCATAAATTAAAGACAAATCCACAAGTGGATACCCCCATTTGTTATATTTTCTTTGTGGTGGTTGTTGTTCAGGGAATTTTTTTCTTACAGAAGTAATTTGAATATTTTGAAAGATTTTTTGAAGTTCAGTAACATTGATATTATTCAAACTACACATTTCTCTGTATTGTGGTTTGACTTTAATAATAAGTGTATTAGGCAAATACTGAATATTTTGTGCAAATAATGATAATACACAAGTAGTTAATACTCCCATAATGATTTTACTGATTGTTTTCATAAAAAATTTTTGTGGAAATATAAGGAAAACATTTATCATAAAATAGGATTAAAGTACAATTTAAATTATCGCGAAAATTTTATGATATTTGCGGCATAAAAAATTTTAGTATGGAAGATAAAAAAGTATTAGATACAGCAAGATCACAAATGGAAAAAGCCATTCAGCATTTAGAAATAGAACTTACAAAAATCAGAGCAGGTAAGGCCAATCCATCTATTTTAGAAAATGTGGTAGTAGATTATTATGGCACAAAAGTTCCTATTTCTCAAACTGCCAGTATTAATACACTTGATGCTCGCACGCTTATTATTCAGCCATGGGAAAAAAATATGTTGCAACCAATTGAAAAAGCCATTCAGTTAGCCAATCTTGGATTTAATCCTCAAAATGATGGAAGTGTAATTCGCATTAGTATTCCGCCTCTTACAGAAGAGCGTAGAAAAGAACTAGTAAAACTTTCTAAACAAATAGTTGAAGAAGCAAAAATAGGTGTTCGTAATGCTCGTAAAGAAGCAATGGAAACCGTAAAAAAATTACAAAAAGAGGGCATGCCCGAAGACGAAGCAAAAGCATTAGAACAAAAAATTCAAAAATTGACAGATGAGTATGTTGCAAAGTGCGATAAACATTTAGAATTGAAAGAGAAAGAAATAATGACAGTGTAAAATTTTTTTATGGCATTTATTAAAAAGTTATTACTCAGTAGTATTTTTATTTTTATTCTCCCTTATTTTTTGAAAGGAATAGCCATTCACGGTTTTTTGAATGCTTTATTATTTACACTAGCTCTTGCTTTTTTGAATAGTGTAGTTAAACCCATTTTGATTTTATTATCATTGCCTATTACAGTGGTTACTTTTGGTTTATTTTTAATTATTATTAATACAGGGTTAGTTTATATGGCTTCGTATATTGTAAAAGGAGTTTATATTGATAGTTTCTTGCACGGAATTGTTTTTTCAATTATCATCAGTATCATTACTTCTATTGTAGATTGGGTTGTTTCTGATTAAGAGATAAAACTACATACTTTTCAGGTACAGAAAGTTGCGTTGTGCAATAATTCAATTTATCAATAATTTCAGAAGGTAAGTGATTTATATTTTGACAAACTTTAAATCCTAATTTTTCAAAGTAAGAAGGAATGATTGTAACAACATACAAATTTTTTGAAGGGTAATTTTCAATAAATTGATTGATGAGTGCTTGGCAAATTGTTTTACCAACACCTTTATTTCTAAACTTTTCAAAAACTCCTAAACTGCATAATTCTGCTGATGTTGGATAATGTCTGATTCTTCCAAAACCTGCAACTTCATCATTTTCCATTGTACCAATAATAAAATCTTTTTTGTCTAATGCTCTATCATCCAAATGCATTTCTTCAATGCCTTTTTTTACAATTTCAAATTGTTTTTCAGTGCAGGCAGAAATTTTTATTTGTAATTTATCTCCAATAATCATCTTTTAATAATCAATTTTTTACTAAAAATTTTGTTATCAATATTTAGTATAACTGTATAATAACCTTCTGGAAGCATTGATATATCAATTATTTCAGAGTTTATACAAATCATTTCCTGACCTAATACATTCAAAATTTTTCCTTCCATTTTTTGATAAGATTTTGTTTGAATGTAGATAAATTTATCAGCAGGATTTGGATACAAAATAACATCAGATTTTTTTTGTACTTCCGAAACGCTTACAAATTCTGGTGTAGAAAGCACTTTTATTTTTGTTGCATTTAAAATTTTTCTGTTTTCAATTAAAGTATCGTGTTCATATACAAATGCTACGATGTACATATTTCTAAAATTGTAACGAAAAACATTATTAGCACTTGTGGGAATATTTAATGAATAGGATTTTGTATAAAGAGTGTTTATTGTGGGATTATTTGGAATCACATTGCCATCTCCATAAATCCCATTTGTTGCATTTTCTAATACCATTGAATGTTTATATTGATAAGCATTCAAAACAAAAGCATTAGCAGCATTTGAAAAATATCCTTGTTGATAATAATTTGAGTATGGTGTGTAATAAAAATTTGATAATTGATTATAGCCATTGATAGTGGTATCAGCAGGATTGCCATGAATAGTATTTTCTACTAAATAAGCATTGATAAAATATTTTCCTTTTGCATCCTGAAAAAATTTTGCTGATACATCAAATTGAATGTTTCTTGAATTTGTATCTACATTTAAGTTAGTAATATACACTTCGCAGGGAGCGATACTGGATTTAAGTGTTGAGATATTTTGTCGCAATTCATTTCTAAAAAAATAATTTTTATTTTTATCTAATGAATAATTTCTGTTTAGCAGAATTGCTAATTGATTGTCAGGTAAATTAAAGAATTTTGTGTGTAAGTTGGCTATGTTTGTTTTCAATGAGTCATATTGATGGATTTGAATAGGAATAATATTAGTGTCTTGTTGCATAATGTTTATTAAAGTATCAGAATTTGCAGGGGCATCAGGAAATGAAGCATCGGTGATTTGTTCTAAAATAATTTTTGGAGATATAGAATTTGATAATACAGATAAGTAATATGAAATAGTATCATTGAAATGATTTTGGTCTGTTTGTCCATTTACCTGATTAACCCAGATTTTTACTTTATATATTCCTGCTGTATTTATGCTAATAGTATTTGTAAATGCAACAGTATTTGTAGCAAGTGGATTTAAACTTGAACTTAAAGCAAAACTCTGATTATTATATGTAATGCCCTGAATGCTGTATGCTAAATTGATATTTGATAAACTTTGATAACCGTTATTTATAACTTTTGTTTTCAAAAAAAACGGTTGATTGATGAGAACATATTTTGGATTACCGATATTTTGAAGTGATGCATCGTAAGCGTAGGGTAAATTTTCTACTGTAATATCATCAATCCATAATTGATATTTTTGACGAGAGATATTTTTGAAAGCCACTCTGATGCTTTGCCCTACGTAATTGGCTAATGATATACTTCTGTGAGTCCATTCTTGTTTTTCTCCGCCACCACTGGTGCTATTATCATTGAGTTGAAAAACTTTTGTAGATGAAGTGAAAACTGCAGTATCATTGATAGAAGTGTTGGTAGTAATATACACTGCGTAACCATCTGCAAATGTAGGGTCTGGAGCCATTGCCTTCCAGTGCAAAACAGAATTGTTTGAAATACCATTTATCACAGGCAAAATAATCCATCTGCTTATTGATCTGTTACTATCTATCCATGATGTGGAAACTAAAAAAGTATCTTTTATAGCATTGTTATACACAACGCCCCAACCTTTATATCTTAAACTATCTGTATGAAAAGGGGCATTTGGATGTAAAGACGAACCTTTGGTATTTGGGAAACCATCGCTCATTTCAATAAATCCAGATGGAACTGTTGTGTATAATGTAGTTGTGTATAATGTGGTGTATGTAGATAAACTTAATCCATTAAATTTTTCCTGAAAAATAATTTGTCCAGAAAGTAAAGTTGAAGATGAGATAATGATTAAAGTTGAGAAAAGTTTTTTCATAAATAATTTTTTAGATGAATTTATTCCAGCATCACTCTGTCTTTTCCGTCAAAGTTAGGGGATTGTATGCTTAATACTTTAAGTGGTTTTTTAGAAGTAGTAATAACCTTGTGTGGTGTGTTTTTTGGAATAAAAATTAAATCGTTTGGTTTAATAGTAAAAGTTTTATCACCTAATTGCATTTGACCTTCACCTTCTATTACTAATACATGTTCAGAATGATTTAAGTGTTTGTGTAATTTCACTTCTTTTTTAATAACAATAATAAATCCAGATGCTAATGAATCTGATGATGTGCTTTTGACATACAAATTTTCAGTTTTTGAAAATTTACCAATAGTATCAATTGAAATATGCACTTGAGCATAAACTAATTGCATTAGCAATGTGATGGCAGTTAATAACAAACCTTTTGTTTTCATAGTTTTAAAATTTAAGTGGTTTTCCAGCGTAAAATTCTAAAATTTTTATTTTGAAAAATAAATCATATTTTGCCTGAAGCATATTGAGTTCTGCAGAAGTAAATCTGTTTTTTGAAGTTGAATAATCAAAATAAGATACTGCTCCTTCCTGATATTTTTTTTCATTTATTTCATAAGAAATTTTTGCGGCTTCGTAAGCGTGCTGCGTGGCTAGATATTTTTGAAGTGCTGTTTGTGCATTGGTATATGCTTGAACAATTGTTTTATATAAATTTTGAGCATTCAAATCAAAATTATATTTAGCATTTAAAACATTTAATTTGGCATTTTGAATAGATGTATGTGTGCTAAGTCCATTAAATAATGGGATGTTCAAATTAAATCCAAGAGTTTGATTAAAATTATCTTTGTATTGTTGCATAAATGGTGTTTTTTCAAGAACAGGCACTTGCTGTGAATAAACTAATGGACCAAATCCTGGAATGTTTCCTAATGTATCTGTTTTTGTCTGATAACCAATTATTCTTTTGGCTAATCCAGAATAACCTGTTGCTAAAGATGCACTGATGGATAAAGTAGGACTTCTTCTGCCTCTATTTGCTTTTAAGATATTTTCATTTGCTTTCAATTGATATTCAAATCTTTTGACAGAAGGTTGTGTTTTAAGAGCGATGTTATAAATATCTTCTGCTGTGTATTGATTGAGAATATCTGTATTGATAGTAATTTCAGGTTTAATGATTTCAAAATTTTCTTGTGGATTGATATTCAAAATTTGTTTGAGTGTTAATAAATTAAGTTCTAAATTATTTTTAGCAGTAATAACATTTAATTCATCGTTTGCCATTTGTGCTTCAACATCTTTCAATGCAGAAATAGCCGCACTTCCTTCATTTACTAAAATTTTTGTTCTATCAAATTGTTGTTTTGTAATTGCTAATTGTGCCTGATTAACTTTCAAAATATCTTCTGATAATAATACATTGATATAAGCCGTTGCAACATTCAGCATTAAGTCATTTTTTTGTTGTTCTAAATTTTCTTTAGCAGAAAGTAAATTCATTTTATTGGATTGAATAGTGTGGTATTGAGATAATCCTGACCATACTGTCCATTGAGCAGTTAAATAAAAATTTTGTGATAATACATTGGTGTTTGCAAAAGTGTTGGTGTATCTATCTATTGTTCTTCCATATTGATAGATGTGTGTGCCACCAGCATTGATAGAAGGGAGTGCTTGTGCTTGAGATTGTAAAGCATTATTTTTTGCAATACCTAAATTGACATCCGCCATTTTTAAATTCAAATTATTTTGAATAGCAATATCTATGCATTGCTGAAGGTCTAATGTTTTATTTTGTCCTTTTATAAATTGAAAGCAAAGAATAAATAATAAAATGTAAGAAAATATGTTATTATTAAGTAAAATAGATTTTTTGCACCACATAGACACATTAGGAAACATTAGTAAATTACATAGTTTTGATAATGAATATTCTGTTTGAAAATCTATGTGTTCTATGTGACTATTGTGGTTCATTTTAGTTGATTTCATTTTAATGCTTGAATAATAATTGAATAAGGTTAATATCTTAAGAATTCATCAATTTGCTGGATGATAGCACTTTCTTGTTCTTGAGTTTTAGGTGCATCAGTGCCCCAAACTTCTTCTATTTTTGAAATCGGCAATTTATTGTAAAATACATTCATTCGCAAATATTGTAAAACCATTGCTAAATGATCTATTCCTCTTAAATTTCCCGCTCTTCCTGAAGCCACACCTGTTAAACAAACTTTTTTATAGTAAAAGTATCTTGGATGAATAGCATCAATCACAATTTTTGTAATACCAGCATAACTCCCATTATATTCAGGCACAATCCAAAAAAATTTATCTGAATTTGCAAAATACTTCTCAATAAATTGATCAAATTGTTTAGTCCGTTTTCCATATACTTCTTCAAATGCAATATCTTTTGGCAACTCTCTAAAATCTGCTAATAAAACATTACCATCAAAGTTTTTTTTCACATAATTAAAATAAAATTGTGCTACTTTTAATGTATAACTATCTTCTCTGTTTGTGCCGCTAATAATGGTTATATTATTCATTTTTGAAAAATTGTGGATAAATAATTTTAAAGGTTGATAATAACTACCTTAAATTTGCGAGCAAAATTGCAAAATTTACTCCTATGAAAATTACTTATTTTGGACATTCATCATTTTTAGTAGAAGTAAATGGAAAAAAATTATTGTTTGATCCTTTTATTTCCCCAAATCCATTGGCAAAACATATTAATGTTAATTCTATTTCGGCGGATTATATTTTATTAAGCCACGCTCACGAAGACCATATTGCCGATGCTCTTTCTATTGCTAAAAGAACAAATGCAAAAATTATCAGCAACTGGGAAATTTGTATGTGGGCTAATAAAAATGGTGTTACTAATTTTCATCCAATGAATATTGGTGGAAAAGTAAGATTGGATTTTGGAAATGTGAAAATTGTCAATGCTATTCATAGTAGCAGTTTCCCTGATGGCACTTATGGTGGAAACCCTATGGGTTTTGTAGTAGAAACATCAGATAAAAATTTCTATTACGCAGGAGATACAGCACTTACAGAGGATATGAAACTCATTGGAGATTATCGTCAGGTAGATTTTTCGTTTTTACCTATTGGAGATAATTTTACAATGAGTGTAGATAATGCCATTATTGCTACAGATTTTCTAAAATGCAAAAAAGTGATTGGAATGCACTATAATACTTTTGATTTAATTAAAATAGATGAAAAAGAATCAATTGAAAAATTCAATCGTGCAGGTAAAGAACTTATTTTAATACCTATTGGTCAATCTATTGAACTATAAAACTATGGGAAAAATTATTGCAATTGCAAATCAAAAAGGTGGCGTTGGAAAAACAACGACGGCCATTAATCTTGCTGCTTCATTGGCAGTATTAGAATATAAAACACTTTTGGTAGATGCTGATTCACAAGCCAATGCTACATCGGGTGTTGGCGTAGATCCTCATTCTATAAGTGCGGGATTGTATGAATGTATTATTCAAAGCAAGCACCCAAAAGATGTAATTTTACCTACTGAAACGCCTAATCTTTATTTGCTTCCAACAAATGCTGATTTGATAGGTATTGAAATAGAATTAGTGAATTTGAGTGGCAGAGAGTATATGATGAAAAAAGCACTGGATAAAATTAAAGATGAATACGATTTTATTATTATAGATTGCACGCCTTCATTAGGATTAAGTGTAATCAATGCTTTGTGTGCCGCAGATAGTGTTCTTATTCCCGTTCAATGCGAATATTTTGCATTAGAAGGAATGGGCAAACTTTTACAAACCATCAAAATTGTGCAAACACATTTGAATACAGAATTAGAAATAGAAGGCGTTTTATTAACGATGTATGATTCTCGCACACGACTTGCTAATCAGGTAGTAGAAGATGTGAAAACACATTTTCAAAATATGGTGTTTAATACGATTATTCAAAGAAATACAAAATTAGCAGAAGCCCCCAGTTTTGGTAAAACAATTATTATGCACGATGCCACAGGAAAAGGAACTATCAACTACCTTAATTTAGCAAGAGAAATTTTACAAAGGAACAACCTTACTAGAATTTCGGATGATCAAAGACAAATTAAAATTGAAGATTAAATAAAAACCTATGAGCCAACAAAAAAAGCCCGCATTAGGCAGAGGATTAAGTGCCTTGCTTGAAAATGCTAAAACAGATATTACAACTAAAGCAACTGAAAATGCTCCTGTATTAGGTTCAGTGAGTATGATTCCAATTAGTTCTATAGAAACCAATCCATTTCAACCAAGAAATCATTTTGAAGAAGTCGCTTTAAGCGAATTAGCACAATCTATTCAAGAACATGGAATTATTCAACCTATTACAGTTAGAAAATTAGGTTATGATAAATATCAAATTATTTCTGGTGAAAGAAGATTTAGAGCTGCACAATTAGCGGGACTTAAAGAAGTGCCTGCTTACATTCGTGTTGCAAATGACCAGCAAATGCTGGAAATGGCTTTGATAGAAAATATTCAAAGAGAAGATTTAAATCCTATAGAAATAGCTCTTTCTTATCAAAGATTGATTGAAGAGTGTAAATTAACTCAGGAAGAATTAAGTAAAAGAGTAGGTAAACAAAGAAGTACAGTTACAAATTATTTAAGATTACTCAAATTGCCCCCACGAATTCAAAAAGGTTTGCAAGATGGCGAAATCACAATGGGACACGCAAGAGCACTTATCAATATTGAAAATGAAGATAAACAATTAGCCATTTTTAGTTTAATTTTAGAACAAGGATTATCGGTAAGAGAAGTTGAAGAATTAGCCAAAGGGGCAAAAATTAATTACAAACCCAAAGTCAAGCGTGAAAGCACACCACTTTCAATAGAAGAAAAATTAATAGTAGGGCAGTTAAAAGAAAAATTTGATAGATTTGTAGAGTTTAAGAAAAACAGTAAAGGCGGTGGAAAAATTATTTTAAATTTCAACAATGAAGACGATTTGAATATCATTTTGAAAAAGTTGGAAATAGAGTAACTATCTTACCTTATTCTATCTGCAGAGCGAACTAATTCCTCGTCTTTTTTGATATTACGATATGCTAATATTGATAAAATTATATTGATAACAGGAATAATAAAAGGTAGTTTGTAAATAGGAATTCCTTCAGATTTTGTTCCGCTCAAATACATCAATACTAAACAAATTAAATTCATTATAGCAAGATAAATGCACATTTTCATTTGTAGTTTTCTGTTTTTGAATAAAAAGATAATCGTTAAACTATCTATTAAGATAATCAAATTAATTAAAGATGCTATAAACAAAAGAGTGTTTGTAGAGTTGAGGATATCTAACTTTAATGAAATAATTTTTAAATCCACAATATTCTGCTGAAATGGAAAGAAAAATAATAGCGTTGAAAGTATTGTTATCAAAAATAAATAAACACTTTGTATTCTTTGAATCATAATTTTGAAATTTGTAGAATTAAAGTTTCTAATGCTTTTTTATCAGTGTCAAATGTAAGTAAATTAACGCTATTCTCATCAATAGTTTGCCATAAAAAAGTGATGTTGTTTTTGGAAAAATTATTTTCAGGAAGCACATCTTTTGATTTAACAAGATAATAAATAGCAATCACTTGATAATCTTTATGAAAAGCAGATTGAACAAAAAAATCGGTAGTGTAAATGTGTTGTAATATCTCAATTTTGATATTTAACTCTTCTGCAAATTCTCGCTGCAGTGTATCTTTTGTGCCTTCGCCAAAGATTAACCCACCACCAGGAAATTTATACACTTCTTTACCTTGAATGATTTCTTTACTCATCAATACTTTGTTATTTTGAATAACTAATCCATACACACCTATTCTAAAAAATTTTGGTAAATGACTCATTGATTTATGGTTTTATGGCTCTTGTCATTTCTCTTTTGCCATTTGCACCCGGCAAAGATTCTACAACAAATCCAATGCTTTTCAAATTTCTTTTAAATTCTCCTTTTGCACAAAATGTTACTAAAATTCCATCACTTTTCATTTTCATAAATAATTTTTCAAATATCTCTTTATTCCACATTTCTGGCTGACTGGAGGGTGCAAATGCATCGTAATAAACTAAATGAGTACTTTCATCTTCAATTTTATTTAATGCCTGATGTACATCCTCATAAAATTTTATCAATCTAAAATTTTCAATAATTTCTTCTTTATTATTTGAATGTATTTGATAAAATATGTTTTTGAAATCCTTAAATGGCAAGTAATTGCTTACTTCAGTTAGTATTGAATTTGATAATGGACATTTTTCAATGGCTAAATAATTAATTTTTTTATCAAAAAACTTTTGGCTTTCAATAATGCTCAATAATACATTCAACCCCGTTCCCATTCCTACTTCAAGAATATTTAATTCAGAATATTTAGATATAATATTAAGTAATCCATTGTTAATGAAAATATGCATGCTTTCTTGAAGTGCCCCATTTATTGAATGATAACTTGCATTTAATGTTTCATTAAAAAGTGTAGGAGAATTATCTTTTGTCAAAATTATTTTTGTTTTCATTGAAAGTAAAAATCAGAAAGTAAAATGTCTTTGTGTTATTGATAAATCATCTATCAATCAAATGAAATAATTTAATAAAAACTAACCAGTCATTATATGGTTTGTAATTTTTACAATATTCATAAATGGATTCTTTTGCTTTAGGAGAATTTTCATCTAATCCTTTTACATTTCCCACAAAAAGCACAGATGGTTTTAAATTTGGCAAATCATTACTTACAAAATTTCTCATTCCTACCCAAGTTTTATTACCAATCAATACTTCAAATATATTTTTAATCAAATTCTTTTTGTTCTTGAAAAACCAGATTATTATGGGTAATGTTATGATTAGCAATATACTTAAAGTAATATCAATCATTCTTTTCTTTCTTTGATTTTCGGGCAAAAGAATAGTTTTAAATTCAAGAGAATATAACTCGCCTTGTTCATTTATATCATTACTTCCAATAATATACAATTCATTAGGTGGTGCAATTTTGTAATGCACAGGCAAATAACTCAACTTAATCATCCATTGCATCATTTCTTTGGTATCAATATCTTTTGAACAAAAAATTATTTCATCAATTTTTTCTAATTTGACAATTTCTTCAATATCTTTTAGAAACCCTGAAAATTCAGTGTCTTCAAAAGCATCGTTTTCTTTTGTAGTGATATATCCTAAATAATGATATGAAACAGGTATATTATTTAAAATTTCTTTTACTCTTAAAAACTCATCTTTATTGCCTACTATCAATATATTTTTTGGCACTACTGTTGAAATATAAGATTTTTCTTTCCATCCCATTAAATATAATACCCATCTTGTCAATAAAAAATAAACCATTGATAAAATTGCCCCTGCAAGTATTATAACTCTTGAAAACCTTAAATTTTCTGGCAATAAAGCATAAATACTTAATATCAACATCAAACCAAACAATACTCCTTGAAAAAAATTTTTTAATTTTGGATATTTATCATAACCCCCTTGCAAAAAAACATTTATAACCATAATTGTTCCATATAATATAGAACTATAATACAATAATTCTCTGTCAAAATAATTTTCAATCAACTTAAATTTTTTCTCATACCAAAAAGCAAAACCAATTATCATTCCTGCAATAGCAAGATTATCAATGAATGGTAAAAAAATGGCTTTTAAAAACCTGTAAACAATTGAAATGAATGCCCTAAAATAAATGGCGAAAAAAATTATCAAATGAAATGCTCGTGCATACGAATGTGAAAAATGTTTGTCTGCAAAAATCACCATTGCTTTGTAAAAAATCTTCACATAATTAACAGTGCTTTTTTTGGTGCTTTCTCCTTTGTAATGAATAATGCTGGTACCTGCAAAATAATAATTTTTATATCCTGCTTGTGTGATTCTATAAGATAAATCAATATCCTCACCATACATAAAATAATCTTCATCCAATCCACCAATCTTTTTCAAAACATCTGCACGAATAAACATAAATGCACCTGATAATACATCAACAGAATGTGTGGTATTATTATCTAGATAAGTCAAATGATATTTTCCAAATATCTTGGATTTGGGGAACAATTTTGATAGCCCAAAAATCTTGTAAAAAGCCACCATAGGAGTGGGTAGTCCTCTTTTAGATTCTGGTAAAAAATTGCCTTTTCCGTCAAACATCTTTACACCCAATGCACCTGCATCACTGTGCTGTTCCATAAATTCATAACACTTCACTAATGTGTCCTCTTGTAATACTGTATCAGGATTTAATAGCAAAATATATTTTCCTTTTGCAATGCGAATACCTTGATTGTTCGCCTTTGAAAATCCTACATTTTCTTTGTTTTCAATCAATGTTATTTCAGGAAATTTTTCTTTAATCAATTGAACTGAACCATCTACCGAATGATTATCAACTACAATAATTTCTATATTCAAATGTGATTTAGCTTTTAATACTGAACGAATACACTGTTCCAAAAAATACTTAACATTATAATTCACTATAATAACGGAAATGTCCATATTTACAAAATCTTGACGGGCTTTTTATTTTCATCTACTGCTACAAATGTAAATTCACCACTAATCGCTTTTTCTCTATGTGCACTATACATGTCTTCCACATAAATATCTACTTTTACAACTACACTGGTTGTTCCAACTTTACTTACCCTACCAACTAATTCTACTATTGTTCCTGCTGGAATAGGATGTTTAAAATCAATTCTATCAGAACAAACAGTAACACATCTTTTTCTTGAAAAACGAGTAGCTGTAATAAACGCTACTTCATCCATCCATTGCATAGCAGTACCGCCAAATAAAGTATCATAATGATTGGTGGTATTTGGAAAAATAGCTTTGAATATTCTTGTTTCGCTGTTTTTGATGAGTTCTTCTAAATTCATACTATTGATTATTAGAATTTATTTCCTGACATAATTCTATCAAAACACCATTTGTATGTTTTGGATGAATAAAATTAATCAATTGATTATCTGCGCCTCTTTTGGGTTCTTCATAAATAAAAGAAAAACCTTCTTTTTTCAATCTTTGCATTTCAGATAAAATATTATCTACTGCCAATGCTATATGATGAATACCTTCACCTCTTTTTTCAATGTATTTAGCAATAGTGCTGTTGGGGTCAGTACTTTCCAATAATTCTATTTTACTTTCACCTATTTTGAAAAAATTGACTTTTACTTTTTCTTGTGATACTTCTTCTGTTTTATAGGAAGGATTATTTAATAATATCTCAAAAACTTTTGCCGCTTCTAAAGATTTTACAGCAATACCAATATGCTCAATTTTTTTAATCATAATTTATTTTGTGGCAAAAATAATAAACGGATAGATATACCAAATTTGTATAAATATCATACCTAAAAAATCATCAAAAAATCATGAAAATTTTAAAATATGCAAATCCATTGAGTGAATGGTATCATTTATTGTGTGAATGGTAGGTTTTATTTATTTAAAAACTTGGAAATACCATTAACTTATTTTTAAATTTAAGGCAAAATTATTTTTTATGAAAAAGAGTTTATTTACAATTTTATCTTTAATTTTTACAAAAATTATTATCTCACAAGTAAATTTAACTCCAACTTCTAATACTCTATCTCTCATTAATTCATTTTTTGGCGGAGGTGCTAATATCTCAAATGTAGTTGTAAATTGTCCTTCAGGAGCTATTGGAACATTTACTACTACAAGTTCTTGTACAACTTTAGGTATTGGTAGTGGAATTGTCCTTGCTACTGGTAATATATCAAATATTAATCAACCAGCAGGAAATTTTATGAGTGACAATTTAGGAACAACATATTCAGACCCTCAGTTAACATCAATTGAGCCATCTGCGACTAATGATGTTTGCATATTAGAATTTGATATTCAACCTTATTGTAATCAATTATTAGTAAAATTTGTTTTTGGTTCTGAAGAATACCCAGAATATGTAGGTTTAGTCAATGATGCATTTGGATTTTTCATAACTGGACCTGGTCCCGCCTGTAATCCTGGTGGATATAATAATACAAATGTAGCTACTCTTCCTAATGGTACCCCTATAAGTATAAATAATGTAAATTCAGGATCTAATTCTGCTTATTATAATTCAAGTAGTAGTTGCATCGTTTTTGATGGATTTACTACTCCAATTACAAGAACTATAAATGTGTGTCCATGTGCTACCTATCATTTTAAAATTGCTATTGCGGATGCTAGCGATCATATATATGATTCAGGTGTTTTTTTGGATTTCATTCAATGTTCAATGACTCTTACTGCTACTACTTCTTATACAAATTCAACTGGATGTTCTTGTACTGGAGTTGCAAGTGCTACAGCAAGTGGTACTTCTGGCCCTTATACATATACATGGATGCCAGGCAATATCGTTTCTCAAACTGCTACAAATTTATGCCCCGGTACTTATACTGTGTTAATTAATGATAATGTTTCATGTTCTCCTACCTATTCTACAACTGTTAATATTGGAGGTAGTTTATCATCAATGACCCTATCAACTATCACAAATTCTGTATCATGTAATGGAGGCACAAATGGCAGTGCTACTGTGAATGTAACAGGCGGCGCTACACCGTATAGTTACACATGGACACCATTTGTAAGTACAACATCTGTTGCAACAGGCTTGAGTGCAGGAACATATACAGTTATTGTTAAAGATAATAATAATTGTACAACAAATACAGTAATAACCATTACACAACCACCTGCACTTTCACTTACAGCGACACAGACACAAAGTGTAAGTTGTAATGGAGGTAACAACGGTTCTGCATCAGCAACGGCATCAGGCGGGTTAGGAGGATATACATACACATGGACACCTACGGGAGGTAATTCTTCTTCAGCAACTGGATTAACAGCAGGTATTTATACCGTTACTGTAAAAGATGCTAATAACTGTAGTGCAACTGCTACTATCCAAATAGTGCAACCACCAGCACTTTCACTTACAGCGACACAGACACAAAGTGTAAGTTGTAATGGTGGTAATAATGGTTCTGCCTCTGCAACAGCAACAGGCGGAGTAGTAGGATATACATACACATGGACACCCACAGGAGGCAATTCATCAACAACAACCGGATTAACAGCAGGTATTTATACCGTTACTGTAAAAGATGCCAATAATTGTTCCATAACTGCTACTACTCAAATAGTGCAACCACCAGCACTTTCACTTACAGCAACACAGACACAAAGTGTAAGTTGTAATGGAGGCAACAATGGTTCTGCATCATCAACAGCAACAGGTGGAGTAGGAGGATATACATACACATGGACACCTACAGGAGGAAATTCATCAAGTGCAACCGGATTAACAGCAGGTGTTTATACCGTTACTGTAAAAGATGCCAATAACTGTTCTGCAACTGCTACTACTCAGATTGTTCAAGCGTCAGCATATACGCTTGCTACTGCATCTCAATCCGCCAGTTGCTCTACTCCCGGATCTGCTACTGTAAATGTATCGGGTGCTACTCCTGCATATTCATATACATGGATGCCTTCTGGAGGAAATAGTAATATAGCCACTGGTTTATCACCTGGTACTTATACATGTACAGTAAAAGATGCTAATAATTGTTACACCACAGCTGTAGTTAATATAACTGGAGCGCCAGTTGTGAATATTACATCAGTTAATATAAATTCTGTTTCATGTAATGGAGGTACAAATGGCAGTGCTACTGTGAATGTAACAGGCGGTGCTACGCCATATAGTTACACATGGACACCATCTGTAAGCACAACATCTGTTGCAACAGGTTTGAGTGCAGGAACATATTCTGTGAATGTTATGGATAATAATTTTTGCAGTACAAATACAGTGATAACCATTACACAACCACCAGCACTTTCGCTTACAGCAACACAGACACAAAGTGTAAGTTGTAATGGAGGGAACAATGGTTCTGCCTCTGCAACAGCAACAGGCGGAGTAGGCGGATACACATACACATGGACACCCACAGGAGGCAATTCATCAAGTGCAACCGGATTAACAGCAGGAATTTATACTGTTACTGTAAAAGATGCCAATAATTGTTCCATAACTGCTACTACTCAAATAGTGCAACCACCAGCACTTTCACTTACAGCAACACAGACACAAAGTGTAAGCTGTAATGGAGGTAACAATGGTTCTGCATCAGCAACTGCATCAGGTGGGGTAGGAGGATATACATACACATGGTCACCTACAGGAGGTAGTTTATCAAGTGCAACAGGATTAACTGCAGGTGTTTATACCGTTACTATAAAAGATGCCAATAACTGTTCTACAACTGCAACTACTCAGATTGTTCAAGCGTCAGCATATACGCTTGCTACTGCATCTCAATCTGCCAGTTGCTCTACTCCCGGATCTGCTACTGTAAATGTATCGGGTGCTACTCCTGCATATTCATATACATGGTTGCCTATAGGAGGAAATAGTAATATAGCTACTGGTTTATCACCGGGAACTTATACATGTACAGTAAAAGATGCTAATAATTGTTACACCACAGCAGTAGTTAATATAACAGGTGCCCCTATAGTTAATATCTCATCAGTTAATATTAATTCTGTATCATGTAATGGAGGTACAAATGGCAGTGCCACTGTGAATGTAACAGGCGGTGCTA
>ERZ795060.45-NODE-45-length-151187-cov-7.378781_pt1 | contig 151187 bp, 119 predicted proteins | sample MGYA00375144_ERZ795060 | MGnify/ENA primary metagenome ERZ795060 (study PRJEB30189, sample SAMN05720157) | activated sludge metagenome | isolation source: anaerobic digester from wastewater treatment plant | place: Japan | collected 2015-05-15 ...
TAGCCAATAGACAAGTCCAAAAGTTTCTTTTTAAGCATCTTTTTTGTCCCTTTCTAAGGAAATCAAATTTATATAAGTCTTGTCAAACACATCCTTTATAATTATTGCGGGCGACCAGAATCGAACTGGCGTATCCAGCTTGGGAAGCTGGTGTTCTACCACTGAACTACGCCCGCTAACTCCTATGCTCAAAAGACTTTATAACCCTAACCGGCTTTCTGCCGCCGCTTCGCTTCCATCAGCCCTGACCTATAAGACAACCGAGAAATTTTGTCAAGAAAATTCCAGCCGCTAACTGAAAAGGGCCTCCACAAACTCCTGCGGGTCAAACTCGGCAATATCCTCCGGCGTTTCCCCCAGCCCGACAAACTTCACCGGAATATTCAGCATATCCTTGATGGCAATCACGATTCCCCCTCGGGCCGTTCCGTCCAGTTTTGCCAAAAAAATCCCCGTCACATCAATCGCCTGGGTAAACATCCTGGCCTGCTGAATGGCATTTTGCCCCGTCGTAGCATCCACCACCAACAGCACCTCGTGCGGTGCACCGGGGATATGCTTGGAAACCACATTTCGAATCTTGGTCAGTTCCTCCATCAGATGCTTCTGGGTATGAAGCCGTCCGGCCGTATCCAGAATCAGGTAATCCGCCTGACGAGCCAGGGCCGCCGACGCCGCATCATAGGCCACCGCCGCCGGGTCCGCCCCCTGCTTGTGCTTGACAATCTGCACCCCAATCCGCTCCGCCCAGATGCTCAGCTGCTCGACCGCCGCCGCCCGGAATGTATCGCAGGCCGCCACAATCACTTTTCTGCCCCCGCGGCTGAGCATATACGCCAGCTTGGCGATGCTTGTCGTCTTGCCCGACCCGTTCACCCCGGCTACCAGAATCACTGTCGGGCCGGCAGCCGCCGTCCTGAGCCGGCGGTCCTGAGCGGGCCAGTAATTCTTGATATGCTCCTTTAAAAACGGTATCACCTGATCGGTCTTGACAATCTCCTTCTTCTTGTAGGCATTCCGCAAATCCTCAATCAGCCGCTGGGTTGTTTCCACCCCGATATCATCGCTGATGAGCGTCTCTTCCAGACGTTCGAGAATCTCTTCATCCAAATCCCGGCCCAACCCGAGCACCGCGGCCAACCCAGAGGCAATTTTGCTGCGCGTCTTGCTCAGATGTTCACGGAGATACTGAACCGTTTTTGTAAAGAAACCCATACCTACACCATATCTTGTATTATCACTTTTATTGCTGCAATGGTCAGTGTGCCAGAAACCCCCGGTTTTTTCAAGTTCAATTCCGGTGATTTTGTCCCAATCGGCGGTTGTTTCAGGTTGACAGAACAGACCACAATCGATACAGTACCCAATCTGGAAACAGCACGGACAGGAGGGTTCTTACGAATATCTTCTGCCCCGTATCCTCAGAAAGAAAAAATGAAACAGCAGGAACCGGCACAGATTTTGGAGCAGATTCTTGAAGAAGTCCGTTCGACGGACCCGGTTAATGTCCGTACCTGGTTCAGCGACCTGACTGCACTGTCCTTCAGCGGCGGCCATCTCGACATCGGCTGCCCGGACCAGACTAAAGTCGACTACCTGAATGACCATTGCCTGTCCGTTTTTACCAAAGCCGCGCAGAAAATCACCGGCTTCCTTGTTTCCGTCAGTTTTCATTCTACACGCCCCATCGCCGCCGAATCCAGCGCCTTCACGGCTTCTCTGGACGGTTTGCGTCTGCATCCCGATTATACGTTTGACAATTTCGTCGTCGGTCCCTGCAATCGCCTGGCACATGCCAGCTGCATTGCCGTCAGTCAGAATCCCGGCACAGTTTACAACCCCCTCTTTCTGTACGGCAGCGTGGGACTGGGCAAAACTCATCTTCTTCATGCCGTCTGCCATGCCTCCCGCGAAAACAACGGCGATCTGTCCATCCGCTTTCTGAGCTGCGAACAGTTCGTCAACGGTTTTATCAGCGCGATTGAACAGGGCCGGCTGGCCGATTTCCAAAATCAGCATCGGAGCGTCGATGTCCTCATCATCGACGACATCCAGTTTCTCCGCGAACGCGAGCAGAGTCAGGAGGAGTTTTTCCATACATTCAACGCCCTCTACAACAACCGCCGTCAAATCATTCTGACCGCCGACTGCCCGCCTGCCCAGCTGCCCTCACTCGAAGAGCGTCTCATCAGCCGCTTTAAGTGGGGACTGGTTGCACGGCTGGATCCGCCCAGTTATGAAACCCGCATCGCCATCGTCAAAAAGAAGGCCGGCCTTCGCGGCATTCACCTGCCCGAGGGCGTTGCAGAAATGATTGCGGAACACGTCCAGTCTAACATTCGTGAAATCGAAGGCGCCCTGACGGTTTTGTATGCCACCGCCAGAACCGTCGGCCAGCCCATTACTCCTGAACTGACCCGCCAGGCGCTCGGCATTCAGCAGACCGCCGCTCAGCGAACCATCACCATGGCCGACATCATCGAAGCCGTCAGCCGGGAATTCGATATCCGCATTACAGACCTCCAAAGCAAAAAACGAAGCCAAAGCATCACCCTGCCCCGGCAAATCTGTATGTATCTGGGCCGACAGCTTACTCGCCACAGTCTGGAGGAAATCGGCGGTCACCTCGGCGGACGAGACCACTCCACCGTCCTGCACGCCTGCACCAAAATCGAAGAAATCTTCAAAACCGATGAACAGATTCGCCTGCGAATTGAAAATCTCACACGCCAATTGACTCAAAAACAATAAAAAAAGCAGGCATCAAGAAGTTCTCTCGATGCCTGCTGAATTCGCCGCACATCTTCCGCCGTTATTTCTTCAGCGGCAGCACCACATAATACGTCATTCGATCCGCCTTGACGGATAAAATAACCTTGTCCTTGCCTTCGGCCTTTCGAAGAGCTTCTTTGAACTCCTTGACCGAATTGACCCGTTCGCGGTTTACGCTCAGAATAACCATCCCCGACTGAAGCCCTACCCGCGCTGCATCGCTGTCTTCCTTCACATCCGTAATCACTACACCGACTCCGTCATCGCTGTTCTTGACCTGAATCCCCAGCTGCTCAATCATGTCCTCCGCCACCGGACGGGCCCCGACCGTCAGAGTAATCTTCTTCTCACTTCCGTTCCGCAAAACCACAAAGGTCAGCTTCGTCCCCGGTGCCGAATATCCAACCACATTGCGGACATCCTGACTGTTGTGAATCTCCCGGTTGTCAATTGAAATGATAATATCATCCGCCTGCAGACCGGCTTCCTCCGCCGGCGAGTTCTCATACACCTGTGTAATAATCGCCCCTTTGCGAATCTTCAAATCCAGACCCTGTGCAATATCCTCCGTCAAATCCTGCAGCCCGATTCCTGCATACCCGCGGACGAATTTGCCGGTCTTCATCATCTGTTCGGCCATCGACTTGGCCATATTAATCGGCACTGCCAGCCCGATTCCCATATAGCCGCGGACCCCCGTATCGCCCGTCACAATGGCCGCATTAATCCCCACCACCTCCCCGTCGATATTCAAAAGCGGCCCGCCGGAATTCCCCGGGTTAATCGCCGCATCTGTCTGAATAAAATCCTCATAAACGCCGGGGTCATCGCCTCGGATTCGCCGCCCCTTGGCACTCACAACCCCGACCGTAACTGTTTCCGTCAGCCCGAACGGATTGCCGACCGCAATCACCCACTCGCCCACCTCAAGCAAATCGGAATTGCCCATTTTCACAGTCGGCAGCCCCTTCACATCCGGAATCTTCAGCAAAGCCAAATCGGCCTTCTCATCCGAACCAACAATCTCCACGTTTTCAAAACGACGGCCATCATGCAGCAGAATTGTAATCTTGCTTGCATCCGCCACAACGTGATGATTGGTCAGGATATACCCATCTTCGGAAATCAGAAAACCGGAACCCTGACCAACTCGCTTTTCCTCTCGGGGCATAGGCATCCGGAATCTCGGCCCGAAAAATCTCTCAAAAAAATCGTCTTCAAACGGTGAGCGGTAGGAAATCCCCTGCACCGTATATTCCGACTGCACCGCAACTACCGCCGGCAGGACCTTTTTGACTGCTTCCGTGAAGGCCTTCGAGGTTTGCTTCAGCGCCGCCGTCTCTTCCGAGACCGCCCGCGCCGGCACACTCAGCATCCAAACTCCAGCAAGAACCGTTAAGACCGCTCGACTCCGGATGTTTCGAAACATAGATCCCTTCCTTTCCATTCAAATGTCCAATCTTAAAAAAAGAAAAAAGAGGGCCTTCCGGGCCCTCTTTTGGAAAGCCGGGATTATCCGGCTTTGACCTCAATCTTCTTGGCGCGAGCCTTCTGGTTTTCGGTTTTGGGCAGGCGGATCTTCAAGACACCGTCTTTATATGTGGCTTCCACCTTGTTTTCATCCACCTCCGCAGGCAGCGCCACCGACCGGCTGAAAGCCCCGAAACTGCGCTCGGAATGATAGTAGCCCTCTTTCTTCTCTTCAGACGACTGCTTCTTCTCCCCTTTCAGGGTCAGAACGCCGTCTGCCAGAGAAATCTCGATATCTTTCTGCTCAATCCCAGGCAGTTCGGCGGTGACCGTGATTTCCTTATCGGTTTCAGCCACATCCATTCGAGGATAGAATCCGCCGTCAAAACCCGTCCATCCTTTCCAGGGCTGCAGACCGAAATCACTGAAGAACTCATCAAAGAGTCGGCTCATCTGCCGCTGCAGTGCCACGAAAGGATTTTCAAGCTCACTGCCTCGTACCGAAAGATTTCTGCGTCCTGTTCTCCAAGGTACCAATTCCATCAGTGCCATAGATCTCACCTCCCTTTCCTGAAAGTACGATTGACTTGTTTTTCTTGTTCAACCGTCACTTTTCTATAATACAAAATCCGTGCCAGCGTAAATAAACAATCACAAGTCCTTGTGATACAGAAAGATACGAAATTTTCAATCTCCGATGTTTTTTAGAAAAATCCTGCCAAAATGACAAGACAACCCGTCAGGTTTTTCGAAAAGAAATGTTTCGGCCTTACCACGCAGTCCAGGGCTGCGCTTCCCAGTCCGCTGTCCATTTTTCGGCCGGATTTTTCCAGACCAAACAGAGCGGCTCTGAACCCTTTTCCCAGTCCGGTCCCTTTTGTGTCTCAACTGAATAGCAAAACAAACCGGTTTCTTTGTGTCTGTACTCGAACAAGGGAACAAGGGCACGACTTGAATTTTTCGTCCCTGCCGGCATGGCATAGAAAAGAGGTTTTCCCGTCCAGCCGCCCGACTCTTTGCTTAATCGGACTTGGCCGTCTTCCATCCTTTCTGCATAAATCGGAATCAGCCCTTTGAAGGCCCGTTCCGGGCTGACGGCCCAGAATGCTATCCCTGCAATCTTTCCGTCCTTCCGTTCAGTTCGCACCCGGGAACCAAACAAATACTCCACCCCCCCATCCCTGTGAATTTCATAAACCGGCTCCGGAAGCCGAAGGCGTTCAGCCGACAAATCGAGCCGGTACATTATCTGATTGTAATCATACCGCGGCACAGCTGTTTCCGCTGAACCAGAAAAGGTAAAACTGTACGTCCCCTCAAAATAAATGATGCGCCCGCCCTCCTGGTCAAAATAGGGGTGATGCTTTGGATTGTAAAAGGAATACCGCTCGTGCGAGACAACCTTCTGAGCATATCCCCACGGCCCTGCGGGTGTGTCGGCCTCCGCATACCACACCTCCCCCAAATAGGAAGATTCCCCGCCCTGCTGAACCGCAATCAGAATCCACTTCCTCCGGTACGCATTCCAGGAAACCGAACCGTTATGAGGAACAACGGAAGCCCCGTTCCTGACATCATACAGAAGAGTGCTGTTCTGTCTTTCTTTTTGCAGGGCCTTTTTCAGTTCATCTGCGGATTTCCATTGAGTTTGCAATTCCCTCAAAGAAATCCAATACCCCGCCCCGCTGTCCGAACCCGCCGGAGAACCCCCCAGAGCCGTATAAACTTCATATCGTTCCGGGCAAAGCATGTCGTCCCAACAGGCGGAAATCCGCATTCGAACACCCAGCGGAAACGGCACAGCAAAATAAAAATAGCGTTTGGCTCCGCAGACCGCCCCAAACGGATGACCGACACCGTCGAACGGAACCAAATTCTTTTCGCTTCGAAGCACCGGACGGAACTGACAGGCCGAATCGTCATAGTCCAATAGGCCGTACTCCAGCACCTTTGCCAGCCCCTTTCGGCGGGAAAAGAACGCCGTCATATGCTCCTTCCCCTGTGAATCCTTCACAGAACAGACCCCCTCGATCCAAACGACCCCCTCTTCCGGCAGCGGCACCATCTTTTTGCAAAAGCCCCTCTCATCCGTAAAATAGTGCAGGTCCACCCCCACTGACGGGTCCAGCCCGCCCTGCCGCGGCAGCAGAGATACCGCCCCGGAGGTTGCAAAGTTCCCGAGCGGATAAAACGGACAATTCGTATCCCCCCAAAACCAGTACAGTCTGTCTTTGTACCAGCAGGTCTGAACGGAATCCTGGCCCATCACCTGTCCGTTTAAATCGGGATTTTTCAGCGGCACCGGAAGCCCTGCCAGCAGACTGTCCCGATAGATGCCCTGGCCCGTAATGCGGTATAGTCGTTCGGCAACATTCACACGCCTGACCCGAACTTGGGCCGTTTCCCCCTCCCGAACTTTCAGTCGTACCCCATGATTGCCGAAGCCGTCCGCCGGATAGTCATACCCCGGACCCCGCACAGAAAAGTACACCTCCTGCCCCATCAGACCCGGCTCGAAAAAGGCAATAACCCCCTGACTGTCTGTCCAGAAGGAAATCCCGTTGGTGGTCTTCAGCTCAATGAGAGGCACCCCCCGCCCCGTCTGCTCATCGACAACCCGAATCACAAAAAACGAACCGCTTTCCGGAGACCGTTTTCCAGACGCAGCTTCCCCAAATGAGGGAAAAAACAAAATATAAACGAAAAGCCCGCCGACAATCAGCCGCCGAATCCCCGCGAACCTGCCGGTCATATATCCGCCTTAAACCGCCCCTGTTAGTCTTTCCAATCTTGTTCCTTTGAGGATGACGGGAACTTTTTCTGCTCCATACTCAGAAGGTCTGAAACCGTCGGCTTCTCCAGTTTTCCCCCGCTGATGATGAGTTTGACCTCCTCCGCATCGAGCGTTTCATATTTCAGCAGGGCCTCCGCCAGGCGATTCAGCGCCTCCCGATGCTGGACAATCAGTTCTTCCGCCTTCGCATACGCATCATCCAGCAGCTTCTTGACCTCCCGGTCAATTAACTCCGCCGTCCTCTGGGAATACTCCGCCCCAATCGGTCCGTAAAAATACGAATCCGTCCCGTCCGCCCCGTAATAAACCGGCCCGACCTCCTCTCCCATTCCCCATTCCGTCACCATCTGCCGAGCCAGTGCCGTTGCCTGCCGAATATCGGAATAGGCCCCGCTGTCGATGTCGTTGAACACCATCTTGACGGCAATCCGTCCTGCAAAACAAATCTGCAACTGCGCCAGACAGAATCGTTTCGAATAATACAGCCGGTCCTTCTCCGGCAGTGCAAACGTCGCCCCGCCCATCGGCCCCCGCGGGATAATGCTCACCTTGTGAAGCGGGTCGGCATCCGGCAGCAGCGACTGTACCAGGGCATGGCCGGCCTCATGATACGCCGTCAGCCGCTTGTCATACTCATCAATCACCCGGCTGCGCTTGGCACGGCCCCACCGCACCTTATCCCGCGCCTCCTCCAAATCGCTCATCTCCACATAATCCTTGTTCTGCATGCTTGCACTGATGGCCGCCTCATTAATCAGCGCCTCCAGCTCTGCTCCGCTGAACATCGGCGTCCCACGGGCCAGCCGCTCAAAATCCACATCCGGCCCGCATTTGACCCGCCGGGCGTGAATCTGAAGAATCTTCATCCGCCCCTTCAAATCCGGCAGCGGAACCACTACCTGACGGTCAAACCGCCCCGGACGCGTCAGGGCATGGTCCAGAATATCCGCCCGGTTCGTCGCTGCTATCACAATCACCTGGTCGTTGGTGTCAAAACCGTCCATTTCCACCAGAATCGCATTGAGCGTCTGTTCCCGCTCATCATGCCCGCCGCTGACAAAGCCCGGACCTCTCTTGCGGCCGATGGCGTCAATCTCATCCAGAAAAATAATGCACGGAGAGTTTTCCTTCGCCTGCCGGAACAAATCCCGCACACGGCTGGCCCCGACCCCGACAAACATCTCCACAAAATCGCTGCCGGCAATGCTGAAAAACGGAACATCCGCCTCGCCTGCGATCGCCTTGGCCAGCAGCGTCTTGCCGCATCCGGGCGGACCAACCAGCAGAACCCCGCGGGGAATCCGGCCGCCGATTTTCTGAAACTTCTTGGGGTTCTTCAAAAACTCAATGATTTCCGCCACCTCCTCCTTGGCCTCTTCAATCCCCGCCACATCATCAAAGGTCTTCTTGGTATTCTTGCCCTGGACCCGGTGCTTGCTGCGGCCGAAATTCATCAGCATCCCGCCGCCGGTACGGATGTTCCGAATAAAGAAAAAGTAAATCAGCGCTATCAGCAGCACAAACGGCAGCAGATTCCACAGCAGCGGGGTCCAGATATCCGGTTTCTGAATCTTCACCTCAACCCGCTGTGAGACAAGCAGCGGAAGAAGCGTTTCATCCTTCAGAACTTCCGATACAGAGACCTCAAACCGTACCGGCTCGCCTTCCGAAACAAACTTCGGGTCAAATTCCCCTATAATCTTGCCCTTGCCCTCGTGAATCACAACGGATTTGACATGTCCGGCTCGAACATGATCCAGAAATTCCGGCGAATAGGTCAGCTCCTGCACACGCTGCATCCGCATCAGTGTCGAAATCATCAGCATCAGCAGCAGGCCGACCAAAAGCCAGCTGATAGGGCCTCGCTGATAATTCGGCAGCGGAACCGGTACCTTCGGTCCTCGTTTGGGTTCTTTATCTGCCATAACTGTTTATCTTTTCTCTGCTGGTTTCTGTATGTTTTCTCTCAACACAATTCGCTTTGATGCTACCAGCCCGTTTCCATCCGCTCTACGAGACGCTGCGCGGCCTTGTTCACGGCACGGGTGGCGGAATACTCAAAGTCCTGATTCAGAAAAGCGGAATAGGGCTCCGAAGCCGCCACCGTCTCCTGATTAATCAGCACCTGACCGCTGCGAAGGTCTTTCCAGGTAAATGTTACACGAACCAGGGCTTCCTGCTCGAGGGGTTTGCCGGTATGACGGTCCACGGTCAAAACCCCCTGTCCGGTTCGAAGCGTCCCGCTCAAAATCGAATCCGCCGCCTTCCGGTCCGAAACAATCTTGTAAGGAGTCTGGGCCTCGATTTGCTTGCATACCGCATCCGTCAGCAGATATTCATACCCGCGACGGAAATCCGATGTATCAAACATCTCCACATAAACCGTCCGTATCTGTTCCGGATACGGCCATCGGTTCGTATAGCCAGAGCATCCGATGGTCTTCAGGATTCCGCACACCGCCGCGGCAAACAGAATCCACCCTTGCCGTCCCTTATCCATACGTTAAACTCCCTCCGCAGGATTCAGCTGTTTCTGTTCTTTCCCCGTCGGCAAATCCAGCACATACCCCAACCCAAACCAGTGGTCCAGAAAACTCGCCCCTGCTTCGATACACTTCCGCCGAAAACTCTTGGCCGGCAGCAGACTCCGCCCCGCTTCCAGGGCCGACGTATGCTCTTTCGCCATCTGGGCCGCCCGGGTCCCGGGAAACTGCTCCTGAGCCGTTCGATAATACATCAGAGCCGCCCCTGTCTGTTCCGTTCGTTCATAATAAAGACCCACAAAAAAAATCTTATAGGCCTGCTGTTCCGCAATCATCTCCAGAGTCTGTTCAATCCCCAGTTCTGCCGCACTGGCCTCATACCGCTTACGATAATCTTCGAAATAACTCGAAGCCCCCCGCAGCACCGTCGCATCATAATGCGGACTCCGATACGAGGCATGCAGCGTCTGGGCCATTCGCAGCAAAGCAATTTGTCCGCTCTCTCCCGTCGGCCAGCGGTCGGCAATCTCCGACCAGGTCTGATACGCATCCAGATATTGCTCCCGACGTTCCTGGTTTTCCGCAATCGTAATCAGCGACCGATACGCCAGCGGCGCCCGCCCCCAGCGGTCGGCCAGGTCTCGCAGGATTTTTTCTCCCTCTTCATAAGCCGGCAGCCGGAAAATCTTCAAAAACGGCCTCTTTTGCCCCCCCATATAAGCCGCTCCAATCGAATACAGCCGTTCGGCCGCTGCCATCAGCAGGGGGCTGTCCGGATAATCCGTCAGACATTTCTTATACTGCTTGGCCGCTTTCGACCAGTTATTCCGAATATACTGCTTTTCTCCCTGGATATAAAGGGCCAAATCAGGCCCCGAAAACTGTGGGAAATCCGTCTGCAAACGGTCAAGAGCCCGCTCCGCTGCTCCGCCGTCGCCTTGTTCAATCTGCTGCTTAATCTCAGAGAGTTTCAGCAGAAATTGCCCCTCCGGACTTGCGGAAACCTCCTGCCAGCCCGACTCAGGCGACAAACGCCAGGTTTGCTCACAAATCCCCGGTACAGAAAAACCCCAGGCCGCACAGAGCCAAAAAAACGCTAACCTGTTAAAATCCAACATCTTACAATCCTTCCCACCGCAGGATATCTTCCGTGACCCGTTTTTATACTCGACATTATATCGCCAAAATCGCCGCTTGCAATCGAACTTTACACAGGTTTTCGCTGAAAAACAAAAATAAGGATTTGATTTCCAAAAAAGAATCCGATATGATGAATAATGGTTCTTTCGTAATCAGGCGAAGAATCGTCCTGAAACACAACAAAGTGTTGTGGTGACGATTTTGCGGCGGGCTCAAAAAACCCGTCCGTTTCCGCCGGACAGACTCGGGGTCTGCTGGTAGAAACCGACGACCGAGGCCTTCAATGCCGCAAAATTCGGTATAACAATATGTTTATCAGGAGAAAAATTATGAAAAGACCCGCCTTTTGCGGCCCGTCGCCGGCTTTCCCGGAGTATCAAACCAATTCTAAAATGATGCCTTTATTCGTCTGCGCAAACTTAAGCATTCAGACCCGGCAAACTACTCTCTGAACCAGGAGTTTCCAATGACAGCCAATACTATTGAAAAAACAACCGTTCCAACCAAACCCGGCAGTCAGATTATTGTCGATACTCTGCTGGAGCACGGCGTCGATGTGCTCTTCGGATATCTCGGCGGCGTCGTACTGCCGCTGTTTGACAAACTCTATGATTCTCCCATTCGAGTCGTTATTCCCCGACATGAGCAAGGCGGCTGCCATATGGCGGATGCCTATGCCCGTTCTACAGGAAAGGTGGGGGTCGTTGTCGCCACATCCGGCCCGGGTGCCACCAATCTGACCACCGGCCTGGCCACCGCGATGATGGACTCCGTCCCTCTCGTCGCCTTAACCGGACAGGTCCGCACGGAACTGATCGGCAACGACGCCTTCCAGGAAGCCGATACAACCGGCATTACGCGGCCGATCACCAAACACAATGTGATTGTCAAAAACCCCAATGAACTGGCCCAAACCATCCGCGAGGCCTTCTTTATTGCTTCCACCGGCAGGCCGGGGCCGGTCCTGATTGACATTCCCGTGGATATGCAAATCGCTCAGGTGCCGGCCACACCCCCGCAGCCGCTTGATTTGCCGGGCTATCGCATTCGTGAACGGGGACACGCCCGCCAAATTTCAGCCGCCGCAGAGGCCGTCAACAGCTCTCAAAGACCCGTCCTTTATGTCGGCGGAGGCGTCATCAGCGGCAATGCCTCCGAACCCCTGCGGAAACTGGCCAAAAAAGCCAACATCCCCGTTACAATGACCCTGATGGGACTGGGGGCATTTGACCAGAATGACCCTCTGTCTCTCGACATGCTCGGCATGCACGGAGCCGCCTATGCCAACTTCGCCGTGCAGAACTGCGACCTGCTTATCTGCGTGGGAGCTCGTTTCGATGACCGTGTCACCGGAAAACTCAAGGCCTTTGCCCCGAACGCCCGCGTCATCCATATCGATCTGGACCCGTCCAGCATCTCCAAAAACGTCCCGGCGGATATTCCGGTCGTCGGAAGTGCCCGACACGTTTTGACGGAAATGCTCGAGCTGGTCGAATACAAAGAGCGAAAAGAATGGTTCGACCAAATCGCCGAATGGAAAAAACGCCATCCGCTCCGCTACAATCGGAACGCCAAAACCATCAAACCCCAGTATGTCATCGAAGAACTCTGGAAGCAGACCCAGGGACAGGCGATTATTACCACTGGTGTCGGCCAGCATCAGATGTGGACGGCCCAATTCTATCGTTTCAATCGGCCGCGTCAGTTCATCACATCCGGCGGCCTGGGCACGATGGGCTTCGGTCTGCCGGCCGCCATCGGCGCCAAGATTGCCAACCCCGACGCGCTCGTCATCGACATCGACGGCGACAGCAGCTTCAATATGACCCTCACCGAACTGTCCACCGCCGTTATGTATGAACTGCCTGTCAAAGTCTGCCTGATCAACAACGGCTATATGGGGATGGTTCGTCAGTGGCAGGAGCTCTTCTACGGCAAACGCTACTCCTGCAGCTCCCTCAAAAGCCCCGATTTCGCCCGGCTCGCCGAGGCCTTCGGAGCCGTCGGACTCCGCGCCGAGAAGAAAGAAGAGGTCCCGGCCGTCATCAAAGCCATGCTCGCAGAAAAAAGACCCTGTGTGGCCGATTTTCATGTGGACCCGGAGGAAAATGTCTGGCCCATGGTCCCGGCCGGCAAGTCGCTCCACGAAATGGACGGTCTGGATATCTTCGAAATGGCCTGAAAACCGAAACCATCTTTTCACAGGAAAGGATGAACAATGAAACATATTCTCAGCGCTTTAGTTCAGAATAAACCCGGTGTTCTGGCCCACGTGGCGGGCATGTTCGCCGCACGGGCTTTCAATATTGACTCCCTTGCTGTCGGCAGAACCGACGACCCCTCCCTGTCGCGCATGACCATCGTCGTCATCGGCGATGACCGCGTCGTCGAACAGGTCCGCAAACAGCTGGCCAAAATCGTCACCGTCGTCAAAGTTCAGGACTTTGCCGGTATGGATGTCGTGGCCAGAGACCTGATGCTCATCAGCGTCGCCTGTCCGCCTGAAAAACGCCCGGAAATCCTCGCTCTGGTCGAGATGTTTCAGGGAAAGGTCGTGGACATCGGCTCCAAGTTCGTGATGATTGAAGTCGCCGGTCCTGAAAATAAAATCGAGGCCTTTATCGAGGCCTGCCGACCCTACGGCATCAAAAACCTCGTCCGCACCGGCACGGTTGCTATGGCACGCCAAAGCCGGGTTTCTGCAGCGGAAAACTCCGACGACGGCAAATAAACAGCCCGCGCCGGTAAAACTGCTCGAACGGCAAAGAAAAAAGTTGAAAACAATCCGGTTCCTGCTTATCCTGAAAAAACCAAAAAATATACAACAAAAGTCTTCAATAGGAGATAAAACACAATGGCAAAAATTTATTATGAACAGGACGCCCCGATTGACGCACTCAAAGGCAAAAAAGTCGCCGTCATCGGATACGGCAGCCAGGGCCACGCCCACAGCCAAAACCTTCGCGACAGCGGCATCGAAGTCGCCGTCGCCGAACTCAAAGGAACCGACAACTACAAACTCGCTTTGGAACACGGATTTAAACCCGGACCGATTGCCGACGCCGTCAAGGGAGCCGCTCTGATTATCGTCACTCTCCCCGACGAAGTGCAGTCCAAGGTCTATCAGACGGAGATTGCCCCCAACCTCAAGGCAGGCCAAACACTCGGCTTTTGCCACGGCTTCAACATCCACTTCGGCTACATCAAACCGCCGGCCGACATCAACGTCGTCATGATCGCCCCCAAAGGCCCCGGACACCTCGTCCGCAGTGAATTTGAAAAAGGCGGCGGTGTCCCCTGCCTCGTGGCTGTCCAGCAGGATGCCACCGGGACCGCCCTTCAGATTGCCCTGGCCTGGGGCAACGGCATCGGCGGCGCACGGGCAGGAATCCTCCGAACCACCTTCAAAGAAGAAACGGAAACCGATCTGTTCGGTGAACAAGTTGTTCTCTGCGGCGGCCTGACGGCCCTGATTAAAGCCGGATTTGAAACCCTCGTCGAAGCCGGCTATCAGCCCGAAATCGCCTATTTCGAATGCATGCACGAGGTCAAACTCATCGTGGACCTGATGTATCAGGGCGGCATGAGCTACATGCGCTACAGCATCTCCAACACCGCCGAATACGGAGACCTCACCCGCGGGCCGCGAATCATCACCGAACAAACCAGAGCCGAAATGAAAAAGATTCTCGGCGAAATCACCTCCGGCGCTTTCGCCAAAGAATGGGTCGCCGAATACCAGTCCGGCCTCAAAAAGTTCAACGAACTCTATCAGAAGGACTACAACTCCCAGCTCGAGCAGGTCGGACGGAAACTGCGGAAAATGATGAAGTGGATTCACGCTAAGGAAATCTAACTGACAAACGAAAGGGGCACACTGTGAACCGAACGGGCCTTATCGCATGGGCCGCACTGCCGGCCTTCCTGCTGCTGGGCGGCTGTGTTCAGACCTTCAATGAAGAAAAAGTCGTTTTTGAAAAATACGACAGCACTATTCTTCGGCAAAGCACCTCGGCACAGGTCCTTTCTTCCATCTGCGATCCCCTCTTCGAATACCTCAGCCAGAGCGAAAGCGTTGCGGCCTCCTGGAATGAACGGGACAAAGGCCGCACCCATTGGTTCAATATGGTCGCCTTTGACGAAGAGTCTCTGCTGGCCGTCCGCAAATACGGCTTTTCCTGCGTCGAACAGCGTCTGGGCCCCAACGCCCCCCCGCGACCCAAAGTCCGGCTGGATGCGGAATTAGTCCTCGATGAGCAGGTCCTCAATGCGGCCTATCCCACCCAGAATGCTCGTTTTATCGCCGTCCTGAAAGAAGCACAGAAGCAGTTTAACAACGATGCCCTTCAGGTCACGGCCGACAGCCGGATACTAGAGTTCCGCCATGATGGTCAGTCAGCTCTTCCAGTCGGTTTTGGTCAAACTCGAACAATCCCCGGCACTGGCCTCACACCTCAGCTGGCTGGAGGGTCTGGAGTTCGAACATCCGACACTCGGCCAAAGCCGCATCCGAATGCTGATTCTTAACGACATCGTCAAAATCAAAATCAAGGCATCTCCCGCCTGGTTCCGCGGAAAACCCTTCGAAAAACACCCGGATGTCATGTATATGTAATCCCTGAATCCTCCTTGTTTTTTCCAAGCCGGCCCTCCGCCGGCTTTTTTGTTTATAGACAACTCTGTTCCCCTGCCGGACAAACCCACCCGCCGGCCTATAAAACCACCTGCAGAAAAAACAGCTATAGGCGCTAAGCCCGGAGAAACGAACACCCCTCCTTCTTCGCTGCTCCCTGTTGACTCGCCCGTCCTTTTTTCATTCTCAATTCTATATTTTCGTTTTTCAAATCCGCGTAATCCATGGTTCTATAATCTGTGTAATCTGCGTAATCCGTTGTGAATGCCAAATGTCCACGAAGCATCAAAAATCCAAAGCCAATTCAGACTTGCCAAACCCGCAAGAGCACTGGAGAATGATGTCTTTCCCAACAAATTGCAGAGAAAAGGCGTAAGACGAATGCACGGATTTGAAGATTTTGAACAGGAATTGTCAGACCTGGAGGCGGCTAATCTGCGTCGTCGGCTGCGGACAATTGCCGAGGTTCACGGAACGACAGTCCGCACAGCCGACCAGCCGCAGCGGGAAAAGGTGCTGTTCTGCAGCAACAATTACCTGAATCTGGCGGAAGATGAGCGGCTCCGGAAAGCCGCTGTCGAGGCGATTCGAAAATACGGCTGGGGAGCAGGCGCATCACGGTTGATTTGCGGAACCCTCCGTCCACACACGGAGCTGGAGGAGGCCTTCGCCGACTGGGCAGGCAAGGAGCGGGCACTGTATTTTCCCTCCGGCTGGTCGGCCAATCAGACGATTTTGACGACCCTGCCGAACAAGGGGGATTTGGTGCTGATGGACCACCGGTGCCATGCATCAATTGTGGATGCCGTGCGGACCAGCGGGGCTGATTTTCGGACATACCGGGATGAAAGCGACCAACGGCTTCAGCGGTTTTTGACGGATGCAAAATACCGCCGCAAATACATCGTAACCGAAAGCATCTTCTCTATGGACGGCGACCCGGCCCGGCTGGATATCCTGGCGGAACTGAAGGAGCGTTTTGGGGCGGTGCTGATTTTGGATGAGGCACATGGATTGGGCTGTTTCGGCCCAACCGGTGCCGGACTGGCCGAACAGCTGGGGATTTTGGACAACGTTGATATTCTGATTGCCCCGCTGGGCAAGGCGGCCGGATGTGCGGGTGCCCTGGCGGCGGCACCGGCGGCGGTCATCGACCTGCTGATCAATCGCGGACGGCCTTTGATTTACACCACCGCCGCACCGGCGGCCTGTGCGGCAGCAGCCCTCACAGCCATTCGAATTATTCAAAACGAGCCCCATCGCCGCAAACAACTGTCCGAAAACGCCGCCTACCTGCGCAATCAGCTGTTGAAAATGGGCTTGAATATCGGGCAAACGGCCTCCCAGATTATCCCGGTAATCATTGGCGAAAGCGAAAAAGCCCTCCTGTGGTCGAGCCGACTGGAGGCGGAAGGGTATTTCGTGACCGCCATTCGTCCCCCGACTGTCCCTAAGGGTGCAGCTCGGCTTCGTCTGAGCGTTCAATACGCCCACACAAAAGAGCAGATGGACGGTCTCTGCCGCGTCCTCAAAGGACTAGCTGGATAATGAGCCGGACTAATTCTTGACCCCCGCCTTCTTCGCAAAGATTCCTGTCATTCCCGCGCAGGCGGGAATCCAGATCTTTTTGACAGAGTTTTATCAGTTGCTCTTGGATTTGGAGGCTTTTTTCTTGGGGGAGGAAGCGGGAGAAACGGCGGGCAGCGGAGAGGGCTTCCAGAGCGAATAGGCAATCACGCAAATCCCAAACAAAATCAGATAAATCGCCATATTCTGCGAGATGGTGCCGCCCCGGTACAGAAGCCAGAAACCGCTGTATTCAAAGGGATTGTCATCCCGCAGGGTTTCAAGAAAGAACCGGGTTACGCCGTAAAGAATGAGCATCGCGCCGGCCGTCACACCCGGCCGCGTCCGTCCGAACTTTTTCCAGAGCCCTAAAAGCACAGCCGCCAGCAGAAAACCGTTGGCACTCGAATACAGCTGCGTGGGATGAACCTTCAGGCACCGATACGGACCTTCAGAGACCTGTTTCTGCTGTTCGGGGGTGAGCTGCTCAAAGGGTTTCAGGTAGGCACTGTGCTTGTTGGCCTCATCGACCGGCAGCCACCCGCCGTCTGGGCCGGGGATGCCGAAGAAGTCGGCAGGCAGGTCCAGATAGGGCTTGTCCCGATGACGCTTCGGGTCCGGATGAATCTGACTTTGATAGACCAAAGAGCCGTAAGGGAAGCGGACACCCCAGGGCAGGTCGGTGCATTTGCCGTAGCAGCAGCCGCTCAGAAAGCAGCCGATGCGTCCAAAGCCGAGGCCGACCATCAGCCCGATGGCCAGCACATCAAAATACAGACGAATGGAGCGTCTCTGCTTTTTCAGATACAGCCATAAAACCAGCAGGGCCGTCAGAACTCCGCCAAGCAGCTCCACCCCGCCCTGCCAGACGGCAAAGACCTCCATCCAGCGGCCGACAAATAGATCCCTGTGATGAACGACAAAGAAGACACGAGCCCCGATGACGCCCGCAATGAGGGCATAGACGGCGGCATTGCCGAGGATATCCGGGTCTTCACCAAGCGTCTTGACAAGACGGCGCATCAGCCACAGGGCCGCCAGAAAGCCCAGGACGACCATAACCCCCCAGCTTTTGACGGTTTGATGCAGAAACGGGATTTCAAACAGTTCCGGATGCATCCAGTTCAACCCAGAGGGGAAAACCTGTTGTGCTCATCGCAAAGGATAATGCGGGGCTTGTGGGTTTTGATTTCGTCCGAGGTAAAGTAGCCGAAATTCATCACGATGACAATGTCGCCGGGACTGAAGAAACGGGCGGCGGCTCCGAGCACAATCAGCGATTTGCTGCCGGCCGGCGCCGGTACCACATAGGTTTCAACACGGGCCCCGTTGGAAACATTGGCCAGCAGCACTTCTTCATACGGAAGAATTCCCGCCGCCTTCATCATGTCTTCATCGATTCCGACGCTGCCGGGATAGTCAATCTTTGTATCAGTTACCCGGGCGCGATGAATCTTGCCTTTCAATGCCTTGATAAGCATCCGCTTTGTTCCTTTCTCACAAAAAAGGATATTGTACCTCAAGCGGACGGCGTCTGCAAGTCTATCAAAAGATTGTCGATAAGCCGGGTTGTTCCGACCCGGGCGGCAGCGGCAGCCAGAACGGGCCCCCGAATCTCCGCCAGCGGCCGGAGGGTCTGCGGGTCCACCAGTTCAAAATATTCAAGAAACACCTCGGGCTGGTCAAAAAACGGCAGCACAGCCCGGCGGATTTCATCGGGGTTGGTTTGTCCGGACTGGATGAGTTCCCTGCATTTCTGAAGGGCCTTCGAGAGGCAAAGGGCTTTTTTCCGCTCGGCTTTGGACAAATACTGATTGCGGCTGCTGAGGGCCAGCCCGTCCTTGTCGCGGACGGTGGGACAGACCCGAATCTCAAGCGGAAAATTGAGGTCCCGAACCATCGTTTGGATGACGACGGCCTGCTGGGCGTCCTTTTGACCGAAATAAGCCACATCGGGCTGAATGATATTGAAGAGTTTTGCACAAACGGTAGCCACGCCGCGAAAGTGTCCCGGGCGACGGGCCCCGCAGAGCCCTTCGGTCACCTTCTCGACGTTCACCCAGGCCAGCTGTTCCTGCGGATACATCTCTTCGACGGATGGAGCAAAGATCCAATGGGCGCCGAGTTTTTCACAATAGCGGATATCCGCATCGAGAGTCCGCGGATAGCGGGCCAGGTCTTCATTCGGGCCGAACTGGGTGGGGTTGACAAAGATGCTCACGATGACCGTATCACATTCAGAAACAGCCCGTTGAATCAGGGAGCCGTGACCTTCGTGGAGGGCCCCCATCGTCGGAACCAGTCCAACCCATTTGGCGGCGAAACGTGCCGCCCTGACCTTTTGCCGCATTTCGGAAACGGTTGTTATGACTTCCATGGTTTCTCTCCTGCCAGATAATAGGAGATTTCCTTTGCGAGAGGAAGAATTTGTTCCGGATGAACACATTCAGCCGCATTCAGACGAATCACGGGACAAGCCGTCCAGCGGGCAAGAATTTCTTCGTAGCCGTTCCGCTGGGCCTCCAGAAAGGAGGCGTCAATCCCCTGCTCATAGGGACGATTTCGGCAACGAATGCGTTCCAGACAGTTCGAAACCGTATCTTCCAGAAAAATCACCAGAACAGGTGTATGGACCTGGTTGGCCACCGATTCATATACCTGCATGTATTGACTCAATGCATCGGAATCGAGCCATTGCCGGGCGTAAATGAGGGCCTTGAAAAAGACGTAATCACTGACGGCGATTCCCTGTCGGAGCTTTCCGTCTTTGCGGAGCTGGGAGGCGCTGCTGCCCAGAAAAAACAGCTCCGAATCGAGCGCCAGATGGGACTGGCCGTGATAGACCTTTTCGAGAAACGGATTTTTGTCGTATTCTTCTTTGAGCAGATGGGCAGAAAAAACACGGGCCAGACGCTCCGCCAGCGTGGACTTGCCGACCCCGATGAGCCCCCCTATCGAAATCAGCTGAAGCCGCCCCGGGTCCAGAGCAAAATTGCCGCCGTTGAGCCGCTGAGCAAGAACACGAAGCGGACGGCGCAGGCGGGGGCATACAAGGTCAGGGTTCAGCTCGAGAAGACCTTTCAGGACAAAAGAACGAAGATGCATTTGGGAATGCGGCACAACCAGGTCGGGTTCCTCGAGGAGGAGAGTGTCGTACAACAGCAGGTCCAAATCGAGGGTTCGAGGTTCCCAGCGGCCGTTTCGCTGCCGGCCGAATCGGGTCTCCGTCTGCCTGAGCAGGTCGAACAGCCGCCGGCAGGAAAGGGTTGTGACGACTTCAGCCGCGGCATTAAGATATTCGGCCTGTTCCGAATCGCCCAGAGCGGGCCAGCGGGTCAGCGAACTGAGCCGCAGCGACAAAACCCCGTCCTGCTGCTGCAGATATTGCGCCGCCCGGCGAATAGTCTGTTCGCGATCGCCCAGATTGCTGCCCAGTCCGACATATGCTTTGACGGCGCCGCTCATATTTGCAGAGAGGCAAAACGGTCCATCGCCTCCTGAACTTTCTGGGGGTGATTGAAGGCACTTAGTCGGAAAAACCCTTCTCCGGCGGCCCCGAAGCCGGCTCCCGGTGTGCCTACAACGTGCAGTTTTTCCAAAAGCAGGTCAAAAAATTCCCATGAGCCCATCCCCTTCGGAGTTTTCAGCCAGACATAAGGAGCATTTTGACCGCCGTAAACGGAATAACCCAGCCGGCGAAGCGAGCGGCACATCAGGTCGGCATTTTTCATATAAATCGAGATGATTTGCCGGATTTGTCGGCGGCCTTCCGGGGAATAGACGGCCTCGGCGCCCCGCTGCGTGATATAACTGACGCCGTTGAATTTCGTGCAGTGACGGCGATTCCAGAGGGGTTTAAGGGCAACCGGTTTGCCGTCGGCTGTATAAGCGGTCAGCTCCTCCGGAACAACGGTAAACGCACAGCGGACACCGGTAAAGCCGGCGGTTTTGGAGAAGCTGCGGGATTCGATGGCAACTTTACGAGCCCCCTCGATTTCATAAATCGAATGCGGGATGGATTCATCCTGAATGAACGCCTCGTACGCGGCGTCAAAGAGAATGACGGCCTTGTGCTCGATGGCATAATCGACCCATTTTTTCAGCTGCTCCCGCGTGGCCACTGCCCCGGTGGGATTGTTCGGATAGCAAAGATAAATCAGGTCCACCGGTTCTTTGGGCAGGTCCGGAACAAAGTTGTTCTCCGGCGTGCAGGGCATATAAACGATTCCGCTGTATCGTCCGGATGCATCAGCCGGTCCTGTTCGGCCGGCCATCACATTGGTATCCACATAAACAGGATAGACAGGGTCGGTCACAGCTACTTTGATGTCAAGTCCGAAGATTTCCTGAAGGTTTCCGGTGTCGCATTTGGCCCCGTCGCTGATGAAGATTTCATCCGGTGAAACCTGAGCCCCTCTTGCCTGATAATCATTTTCTGCAATGGCCTTGCGCAGGAATTCATAGCCCTGTTCAGGGCCGTAGCCGCGGAAGGTCTCCGGACGGGCCATCTCCCGAACGGCCTGTTCCATAGCCGAGCAGACGGCCGGCGGAAGCGGTTCGGTCACATCACCGATACCGAGTTTGATAATCGATGCGTTCGGATGCGTCTTGGCAAAAGCCGCCACACGCCGGGCGATTTCAGGAAACAGATAGCCCGCTTTGAGTTTGAGAAAGTGTTCATTGACTCGAATCATAGATGCCTCAAATCATTCTTCAAAAGTGTTCACGAATATACCGGACGGCGTTGGTGAAAATCATCATTCCGTCCGCAGGTTCCTGTTCGTTGATTTTCAATCGCGTCCAGTGCGGATGCTGCGTCCAGCGGACAAACCGCTCCGGATGGGGCATCAGGCCGAGGATGCGCCCGGTGGAATCCGTCAAAGCAGCAATGTCATCGACCGAGCCGTTCGGATTGACGGGGAACGGTCCCGGATTGCCGGCGGCATCCACATAGCGAAAGGCGGCATAGCCGCCCTGGCGGACCTGCTCGAGAGCCGCGGCGTCTTTGGCAACCAATTTGCCTTCGCCGTGAGCGATGGGCAGGTAGATTCGCCGGCCCGGGTCCAGAAAAACGCAGCGATCGGTGCCGGGCTGCAGATAAACCCAGCGGTCTTCAAACCGCCCGCTGTCGTTATCCGTAAGGGTAAACGAGGTCTGCCCGCCGCCGTTAAAGCCCGGCAGAAGCCCGGTCTTAATCAGTACCTGAAACCCGTTGCAGATTCCGAGAATCAGTTTGCCCTTTTCCAGAAAGGTTCTCATCGCATCCCGCAGATGATGAAGAATCTGGTTGGCCAGGATTTTGCCGGCGGCGACATCGTCCCCATAACTGAATCCGCCCGGCAAAACCAGGATCTGAAATCCGTCGAGCAGGGCCGGATTTTCCTTGAGCCGGTTGATGTGAATCCGCTGAACGGCGGCACCGGCTAGTTCCAGCGCATGCTGGGTTTCCAAATCACAATTGATTCCGGCGGCTCGAAGCACAACAGCGTGAACAGTCGTCATACTCTATGCAATCCTCACAAAAAATTTCACCCGAGAGAAAGGGGATTCTTCCAGGCCGCTTTAAGCGCATCCAGGTCGGCATCAATCACAAGCCGCTGATGAGCATCACGAATCTGCAGCCGCGGCTGTTCCACCACCTCGCCGATTTGCCCGAACGGCAGATTCAGCATCCGTTTGGCAAAGGCATGATAACAGGCGGGCGTCACTTCCACCAGATAGCGCGAATTGGATTCGCTGAAGAGCTGCTCGGCGGCCGTCCGGCAGTCCTGCGAAATCGGCAGTCCGCGTAAATCCGCCTGAATGCCCAGTCCGCCCGCAAACGCCATCTCCGCCAGAGCCGCCGCCAGCCCGCCTTCCGAACAGTCGTGGCAGCTGCGCACCAGACCGTCGGCAATCGCCTCGGAAAGCCGCTGTGCAATCTGCGGGGCCAGATTCAGGTCAACCTTCGGCACCGTGCCGCCGGTTTGACCATGCAGACGGCTCAGATGAGAACCGCCCATCTCTTTGCGGGTCAGCCCCACAATAAAGAGAAAGTTGCCGGGTTCCTTCAGGTCCATCGTAACACATTTGCGAATATCCTCAACAATCCCGACGGCACTGATCAGCAGGGTCGGCGGAATAATAATCCGCGTGCCGTCCTCGCAGACAAACTCATTGTTCAGCGAATCTTTGCCGGAAATGAACGGGGCTCCGAAGGCCTTGGCCCCGTCATAACAGGCCTGAGCGGCCCGCACCAGCGAGCCGAACGTCTGCGGGCGGGAACAGTCCCCCCAGCAGAAATTATCCAAAAGGGCGATTCGGTCAAATCGGGCGCCGACGCAAATCAGATTGCGGACGGCCTCATCGATGCCGGAAAGAGCCATCTGATACGGGTCCAAATCGCCGTAGCACGGATTCATCCCGCAGGCAATCGCAATCCCGCGGTTGGAATGGTATTTGGGACGAATGACCGCCGCATCCGACGGGCCGTCGTTGGCGGCTCCCATCAGCGGCTTTATCACGCTGCCGCCCTGCACTTCGTGGTCGTACTGGCGGATAATCCATTCCTTGCTGGCGACATTATAAGATGACAAAATCGCCAGCAGGTCTTCGGTGTAGGAATCTTTGGACGGAAATTGAGGTTCCGGCAGGCACGGCGTCCGCCAGACGGCTTTTCGACTGTATTTGCAGATGCCTTCGTGGAGAAAATCCATCTCCAGCTGGCCGACCTGGACGCCGTTATACCGGAGCGTAAGTTTCTTATCATCGGTAAATCGGCCGATGACGGTGGCCTCGACATCTTCGGCGGCGAAGATTTTCAGAATCGCCTCCAGATTTTCGGGCTTGACGGCGATAACCATCCGCTCCTGGGCCTCGCTGATCCAGATTTCCGTATAGCTGAGCCCCTGATATTTGAGAGGGACTTTTTCAAGGTCCACCTCCGCTCCCAGCTCGGCGCCCATTTCACCGACGGCACTGCTGAGCCCCCCTGCCCCGCAGTCCGTAATGGCTTCATACAAACCGGCATCCCGGGCCTGCAGGAGGGTGTCGAGCATCTTCTTTTCCGTGATGGCGTTTCCAATCTGCACGGCGTGGGAGAAAATCTCCTCATGCTGATGGGTCATTTCCCCGCTGGAGAAGGTAGCGCCGTGGATGCCGTCGCGTCCGGTGCGTCCTCCGACAACCACAATCAAATGGCCGGTCTGCGGATGTTTGAAGCACTTGTCGCGTGGAATCAGGCCGACATTCCCGCAGAAAACCAGCGGATTGGCGATGTATCGGTTGTCAAAATAAACCGCCCCATTGACCGTGGGGATCCCCATTCGGTTCCCGTAGTCGCGTACACCGGCCACCACCCCTTTCATAATCCGCCGGGGGTGCAGCACTCCCTTGGGAACCTGGTCATGGGGTGTATTCGGCAGGCCGAAGCAGAAAACATCCGTATTGGCGATGGGTTTGGCTCCAAGGCCGGTGCCCATCGGGTCCCGGATAACACCGCCTATGCCGGTGGCTGCTCCGCCGTACGGGTCCAGAGCGGAGGGATGATTATGGGTTTCGACCTTAAAGCAGACCGCCGTATCCTCATCAAATTCAATCACGCCGGCGTTGTCCGAAAAAACCGAAATGCACCAGGGTTTGCTCAATTCCTGCGTGGCCTTAAAAACCGTCTCTTTGAGAAGATTGCTGAAGTGAAACACCTGCCCGTCGCAGTCAAACTCCACGCTGCTTTTGAGCGTTTTGTGAACGCAGTGTTCGCTCCACGTTTGCGCAAGCGTTTCCAGTTCGATGTCCGTCGGCTCCCGTCCGATGCGCCGGTAGTAGTCCTGAATGGTCTGCATTTCGCGAAGATTGAGGAACAAATCTCGCTCGCGGCTGAGGCGAACGAGCCCCTCCTCATCCAGGTCGCGAATCGGCAGTTCAATCAGGCGGAGTTCGTAAGGACGCGTATGAGGACTAGGAGGTTCGGCATCCGAGCCGATGACAACCTCCTCGATGCAGTCGTTGGCCAGAACGCGGCGGATAATCCGGTCGCGGTCTTTCTCGGTCAGCGCTCCGAGCAGAATATACTTGCGGGCCGTTCGAACATGCTCAACCGTCTGGGCCCCCATATCCCGGAGGGCTAATAAGACAGACTCCGCCACCGGGTCGGTTACGCCGCTTTTCAGATGCACTTCCAGAACACAGGCGGGCATCGGTCCGGCCGGCACGGTGCTTCGTCCGATTAAAAAATCCTGACAGACCGGGTCGCAAAGAAGTTCCTGACCGACCCGCTGGGCAAACACCTCATCAAAATCTGCTTCAATCAGATATACTTTGGCGAAAATAACCTCCTGAATGGACGAAACTCCGCATTCGCGGATATCCGCCAAAACGGCCTGTCCATGCACATCGCGAAACCCCGGTTTGCTGGAAACTTCAAAACGCCACAGTTTGACAGTCATGGCCTGCTTGTTACTCCGTATGAGGATTAAAAGAGTTCTTTCTGTTTGAGCTTGGCGGCAATCATTTTTTCCCGTTTGGAACGGGCTTTTTCGAGCAGACGTTCGATCTTCCGCTCATCCTGCTGCGAGATGGCCGTGCGAATTTTTTTCAATTCGGCAATCAGGCGGTCAATCCCCTGAATGCAGTTGCGCGGATTGGTCAGAAGGATGTCCGTCCAGATATTAGCCGGCCCGGAGGCAACCCGGGAGGTATCCAGAAAGCCCTTGCCGGCAAAAGGCAGGATATCCTCACTGTTGGCATTCACCAGAGCCGCCGCGGCAATATGCGGAAGATGGCTGATATGCCCGAAGATGCGGTCATGACGCTGGGGCGTCATAACCAGAACCCGGCAGCCCAGCCGTTCCCAAAACTTCTTCAGCAGACGAAGAGCCGACAGCCGGGTGGAAGGAGTTTTCGTGAGAATACAGTTGGCCCCGGCCAGCAAATCATCCCGGGCAAAATCAACCCCCCTTTTTTCGGAGCCGGCGATAGGATGCGAACCCACATACGCAATGTTGGAATTGAAAATCTCCCGGGCCCACCGATGAGCCATCAGCTTGGTTGAACCGACATCGGTAATGACACAGGAGGGTTTTACGAAAGGACGAATTTGCTCAAACAATACCGGAAATGTCCTTATTGGTGTAGCAAAGATAACTACATCTGCATCCTGAACACATTCCTCGAGCGATTCGGCGATTTCTCCGGCGACCTGAAGCCGACGGGCCTTTTGCCGGGTTTGCTTTCGACGGCTGAACCCGCAGACCAGAACCGATGGAAAAGCACGCAGGGCCGCCAGACTGATGCTGGCCCCCAACAGACCCATTCCGATGACGCTGATTTTTTTTAACTCTTTCATTGAAAATTATTTACAGCAAAAATTGGAGAATTGTAATGTTTTAAGAAAGTACCGCCGGTGCTTCCGAAAGTCAATTTTTTTCTTTCTTTTGGACCAAGAAATTGGTATCGTAACACCCCAGATTTCAGGATAAAAAGAAGCGAAAATCATGGTTCTGAATCATCGAAAGGTGTTCAGAGTTTTTTTATTTATAGGAAACCTCTAAACGATGAGCAGTGCAAACAGCAGCGGACAGCCGGTCCCCTATCTTCCGTTTGAGGAAGAAGTAGCCAAGATTGACCAGCAGATAGCCCAGTTGGAAAGCGAAGATTCCCTCCAGGGCAAACATGCCATAAAAATCCGCCAGCTTCAGGTCCAGCAGACAGAGCTCCTGCAGAAAATATACAGCAACTTAACCCCCTGGCAGACGGTTCAGGTGGCACGACACCCGCGCCGGCCGCTTTTGGGGGATTATCTGAGTATGATGTTCAAGGACGTTCGGACCCTGCACGGGGACCGCTGCTTCGGGGATGACAAGGCGATTGTTACGGCACTGGGTCAAATCGGCCGGCACAAGGTGATGATTGTCGGGCAGAACAAAGGACGGGAAATCAAGGAAAAAATCGCCTGCAATTTCGGCTGTCCGAATCCGGAGGGATACCGCAAGGCGCTGCGGAAGATGAAGTTTGCCGAGAAATTCGGCCTGCCGATTGTGACTTTGATTGATACACCCGGGGCCTATCCGGGAGTGGGAGCCGAAGAACGGGGCCAGGCGCAGGCCATCGCAGTAAACCTGATGGAGATGTCGCGACTGCGGGTCCCGATTGTCTGTGTAGTTATCGGAGAAGGCGGTTCAGGCGGAGCTCTCGGAATCGGGGTCGGCGACCGGCTGGCCATGCTCGAATATGCTTATTACTCGGTGATTTCGCCGGAGGGCTGTGCGGCGATTCTCTGGCATGACGGAACCCAGGCACCGCAGGCGGCTGAAGCCCTGAAGCTGACCGCTAAAGAATTAATCAAACTGGGGGTCATCGACGCCGTCATTCCTGAACCGCTGGGAGGGGCACACCGAAACCTGCACGACACGCTTTACAACGTCGAACAGTATCTTGTGCGGACTCTCAATCAGTTAAAACGCAAAAGCATCGACGAGTTGCTTGAAGCCCGATACCGAAAACTTCGGTCGATTGGGGAACAGTGTCTGACTCTTTCGGAATGGCGGCCCCATATTCCGGAGCGATTGTCGGCCAAAGCACAAATAGAAAAAGCCGCCCGGGAGGCCGCCGAAGTTAAAAGCGAAATATCGCAATAACAGACCGTTTTATGCTTGAAAATTGGCGGTTTTTCTGCTCTAATTAAATAAGAGTGGTTGAAATTCAGAGGAGATGGCCGATGAAAAGCCGCCGAAAATGGAGGAGCCAGACCCTGCATCCGCGCGTCTGCGGACTATTAACTTGGGTCTTTTGGCTGTTTTGCATCGACGCATCCGCCGCTGTGCTGACCTTCTTTTCCCAGAATACTGACACGATTGAACAGTACAAAAAATACGAAGCCGCCTTTACCCTCGATACATCCTACAGCAATCCATTTGATACCGACATTGTGGAAATCTGGGCGGAAATGACTTGTCCGGATTCGACCGCACTGTATGTACCCGCTTTTTATTACCGTCCATATCAAGTGAGCGGTTCGAATCCGGAAACCTACTCCAATCCGGGACCGGAACAGTGGAGATTCCGCTTCTCCCCAACGCAGGTCGGTCCTTATACGTATTCGATTTATCTGAAGGATGCATCGGGGGTTCAAACGCTCTATACCGGCGGACATTTTGTGTGTGTGCCGGGGCAAGAGAAAGGGTTTATCCGGATTCATTCCGACGGTCGGAGCTTCCGTTATGACAACGGTCAGCCGCGAATCCATATCGGGCGAAATGTTGCCTGGACCGGCAGCGGCTGGGCGGGTGTGGCCGGCTTTCGGCACTATTTCGAACAAATGAAGAATGTCGGCGAAAACTGGGCGCGCATCTGGATGTGTCCGTGGAGCGGAGACGGCGGACTGATTCTCGAATGGCGAGGACATCCGTATTTTGAGGGTGTGGGCCGGCTGAGCATGCAGACGGCACAGCGGCTGGACAGCGTCATCGAGGCCGCCGAGCAAAACGGCATCGCCGTTCAGCTGACCCTGCAGTATCACGGGGCCTTCAGCACACGTGTCAATCCAAACTGGAATGAGAACCCGTATAACCAGATATACTCATCTGAAGGTGGATTTTTGTCCTCACCGGAAGAGTTTTTTACAAACCCACAGGCCATCCGTCTTACCAAAAATAAATACCGGTATATTGTCGCTCGCTGGGGATACTCTCCGGCGATTTTTGCGTGGGAATTATGGAATGAAGTCCAGTACACCGGCTCAGACGCACGAAACTGGTGGACAGCGGCGTATCGCGAGGAAGTCCGGCAATGGCATCAGCAGATGGCCGCTTATATCAAAAGCATCGACTCGCATCGGCATCCGGTAACCACCAGTGATTACTATCAGCTGTCTTCTTCGCTCTATGAGTTAAATGAGATTGATATTGTGCAGGAACATTCTTATGAAAGCCCCACGATTGACATAGCCAAAAAAATGATACCGGCTCTTTGGGAACGATTTCATAAGCCGGTGCTGGTTGGGGAGTTCGGCAATATTTCAGAGAATATGGACGATGACCGCCTGTTGATTCGCAACGGCATCTGGGCGGGCCTTTTTCTGGGACAAAGCGCTCATCCGTGGTGGTGGGACCGGATTGACCCATACGGCTGGAGCGAAGATTTTCTTCCGCTGAGTCTTTTCGCCCAAGGGGAGGATATGGCCGGGATGTCTCCCCTGCCTCGGGCTGTCGGAGGCAACGAAATCATCGTCGCTGAACCGCTGATGGATGGTTTCGAGGATGTGCCGATCGAGGGACTGCATTGCTATCAGACAGATGACGGTTTTACTGGGCAGGCCTTTTTATCTGTTTATCTGCACGCGCCCTGGAGCAGCAAAAAATCCAATCCTTATTTCCATGTAAATATGCCGGAGGCGGGACAATTTATCCTCTTTGTCAAAAATGTGTCCGGGGCCGGGGCCTCTGTTCAGATTACGATTGACGGAAACACCGTCTATTCACAATCGCAGCCGGCAGGCGGAAGCAATTATCAGATTTCTGTGCCGATTTCAGCCGGTGTGCATATCGTTCGAGTCGTCAACACCGGGCCGGACTGGATAGAGATACGGCGGTATGAGTTCCGACCGAACACGGTTTCGTATGTGGATACACTGGGGCTTGCCGGGCACCGATGGGCCTTGCTCTGGATTTATGACATCGACAGCCAGGAAGGTCGAACCGCTCACGGATGGATTGCGGGGCAGACGCTGACAGTTCAAGGACTGGATGACGGGTGGTACAACCTGGATTATTATCTGACCCGTGCGCCGGGCGGAGCGGCTTACGGGACATCCGCTTATTCATCCGGCGGCATCCTTCAAAGTCCGATTCCGATGTTTGAACGGGATGTCGCTGTGAAGATTACGGATGTGATGGATTTGGACAATTTGGCCGCCCTTGCCGGTGAATGGCTTCAAACCGGCGGCAATCTGGCCTGCGACTGGACGGGGAATGGACGTGTCGATGAGAACGATTTTGCCTGGATGGCCGAACAGTGGATGCTTTTGAAAAATTATCAGAATCCCCCGCAGGTGCTTTCAGCCGGTCAAAATCAAACATTGGTTCTGCAGGGAAGCACAACCCCTGCGGTACAGATGAATCCGACGGTTCGGGCCGTGGGGCCGCTGACATTTGAATGGACGCTTCAATACACAGGACCGGCCCAGCCGATTCCGCAAATTGAAAATATCTGCTCCAACCCCTGCGAGCCGAATCCCTCATTTTCTTTTTCAAACATCGGCACATATCTGCTCACATTTACAGTCACAAATGCCCTGAATCAATCGAACAGCGCCGATGTGAGCGTAGAGGTGCTTTCCTATCCGAGGCGGTTTGAAGCGGAAGATGCCGACCTTTCCCAGCTGGTCGGCGGCAGCAGCGGGGTTTACAATGACCCCACGGCCGGCGGCGGACGGTACTGCCTGATAGACTGGAGCGGCACGCCCCGAATTATCTGGACGGTTCAGACCTCGGCTGCAGGCACCTACAATCTTTATGTTCGCTCGCAAGGCGTCTGCTGCTACAGCGGCCGCGGGGATTATCTGAAGGTCAACAATCAGCCCAATCAGTTTTTCCAGTTCGGCAATACGCCGGACGGCCAATGGACCCTCTTCGGTCCGATCCCCATTTATCTGAACGCAGGCACAAACACAATCCAAATTATCCGCAGCTGGGGCGGGATTCGGTATGACTATATCGAACTGCCGGACCTCTAATATCGAATATACACCTCTTTTATCTCCTTTTTGTTTTTTGTTGCAAACTGTTGCTGTCTATAGATATAATCAGGATATGGGAGTCATTAGAATCCTCTGTTGGAAAGGAGCGCCGGATGGAGGTCAATCTGATTCTCTTCAAAAAAGACGGCAGTACCCGCACCTTTCATCTGCCCAGCACCGTTACAGTCATCGGCAGGAGAAAAGACTGCGACCTTTGTGTACCGCTGATGTCTGTTTCCCGGCGGCACTGTGAATTGAATTTGGACCAGGGACGGCTGACAATACGAGACCTCGGGTCGAAAAACGGAACCTTTTTGAACGGAGCAAAAGTTTCTGAATCGGCGGTCAAGCCGGGGGATGTACTAAAGATTGGGACACTGTATTTCGGTGTTCAGATTGATGGACGGCCGGAGAACATCGAGACGATGCGTCCGGCAGAGGTGCCCCCTGCCGCCCAACCGCCGCAGAAAAAGACCGTTCCGGCAGAGGATTCGTTTGAAGACATTATCGATGAAATTTCTGATATTGACCTGAACCAGACCCTCGGTGAAAGCAGCATGGGAATCAATCCTTAGTACATCTGATAAAAACCCGTCGTCAGCTCTGGTCTACCCGTTTTATCCTGTGCGCCTCCCTCTGCCACCCTGTGCAGTCCACTGTGATTCCCCTGAGTCCTCCGTCATTCCCGCGCCTTATCCTCCGAAGCTTTGGCTTGGCGAAGGAGGAAGGCGGGAATCCAGACCTGAACAATGGAAAACAGGCAAATATCATTTGATTGTGTTTCCGATTCCCCCAAAATTGGTGTTGTGTTATATTGAACAGGATGGAGTATGATTTGAAGAACAAAACACGGGCGGAGTTGACCGAGCTGGTTGTCGGGCTCGGACAAAAACCGTATTGTGCGGACTATTTGTTTACCTTTATCCACCAGAAGCATATCTCCAATCTTGACCGGATTACTCCCCTATCGAAATCCTTTCGCAAGCAGTTGGCGGATGCAGGATATCGGATATCCTCACTGACCCTTCTTGAAAAGCAGACGGACCCGGACGGGACATCTAAATATCTGTTCGGCCTGCCGGACGGCGGTTCGATAGAAAGCGTACGGCTGACGGATAAAGGGCGGATTACCCTGTGTTTATCAACCCAGTCGGGCTGCCGGATGGGGTGCCGTTTCTGTGCAACAGGGCGGATTCCGTTTGAACGCAACCTGACCGCAGCGGAGATTGTCGAGCAGGTTTACCAGATTGAGTCTGAATCAGGGTCCGCGGACAATCTGGTCTATATGGGGATGGGGGAACCGCTGGACAATGCGGAAGAAACAGCCCGGTCGCTGGAGATTCTCCACGATGAAAAGGGGCGGTTTCTGGGAATGCGGCATATTACCGTCTCGACGTGCGGGCTGGCGGACCAGATTCGGCGGATGACGGAATGGACCGTTCAGCCGCGGCTGGCGATTTCGCTGCACTCGGCCGATGACCTCCTGCGGCAGGAATTGATGCCGATTGCCCGCAAAGAACCGCTTAAACGGCTGATGGAGGCCATTCGGTATTACCAGAAACAGACCGGCAGACGGGTGACCTTTGAATACTGTATGCTCAAGGACACAAACGATTCCCACGAAGACGCAACCCTGCTGATTCGCCTGATAGGGAATCTGAAGGCCAACGTAAATCTGATAGAAATGAATCCCTATCCGGGCTGTCCGTATGAAGGCAGTCCTCCCGCTCGAATCAAAACCTTCGCCGCCCGGCTGGAAAAGGCGGGAATCGAGACGGTGATTCGGTTTAAGCGCGGCCGCTCGATTCTGGCGGCCTGCGGACAACTGGGAGCCCAGCGGCTGAAAGGACTGGACAAGAAAGGAAGCGGCTGACAATGCTGTGGAAAAACGTCTTGGCGGTTTTGCTCAGTTATGGATTGGGCTGTCTGGTATCGGGGTATTATCTGGTGCGATGGAAGACCGGACAGGATATCCGGACCATCGGCAGCGGTTCGGCCGGTGCGCGAAACGTCGGGCGGCTTCTGGGACGATGGGGGTTTTGGGCTGTGCTGGCCGCGGATATCCTGCGGGGAGCGGCGGCAAGTTCGGCCGCCTGGGCTCTGGGTGTCTCAACCCCTGTTAAGACCCTCTGCATCCTAGCCGCCGCCGTCGGACATATTCTCCCGATTCAGCTTGACTTTCGCGGAGGAAAAGGGCTCGGGGTGTCTTTGGGGGCCCTTTTGGTCTTTGACTGGCGGATTGCCGTAGGAAGTTTTCTGGTATGTGCGGTCTTGTATTTCCTGAGCCGACGCTATATGCTTAGCGGAATGATTGCGGTGCTCACAGTCCCGGCTGTTTCCTTTCTGCTGGGGCTGCCGAGGAGCGCCACAGGTATTTTGTTCGTATGGGCCTCCCTGATTCTTCTGGCCCACCGAAAAAACTTGATTGCGCTCTGTGCAGGCAAAAACCGTTCAGAGGGAGATGGAGCTTATGGAGATGGGAAAAACCATGACCGAAACTCTGACCGAAGGATACACATTCAAGATTGCCAGTGAGCCATGGGAGTTTGAACAAATCCTCTCGCTGAATTATGAAACCTTTGTAGAGGAAATTCCGCAGCATCCCGCCAACCCTCATCGAACCCTCCGAGATGCGTTTCACGACGAAAACACCTACATAATCTGTACGAAAGACCAACAGGTGCTCGGGATGCTGGCTGTGCGGGGAAAGCGGCCTTTTTCGCTCGACAAAAAATTGGAGAATCTGGATGCATATCTTCCGGAAGGGCTGACACCCTGTGAGGTTCGTCTGCTGGCCGTGAAGAAGGATGCCCGCCGCAGCCGAATCGTCCGGGGTCTGCTGGCTAAAGCCACCGCCTATTGCCTCGAACAGGGATACGATACGGCTTTAATCAGCGGCTATTTGAATCAGGTGCCGCTGTATCGGCATTTGGGCTTTGTTCCGTTCGGCCCGATTGTCGGCAGCGGACAGGCCCGGTTTCAGCCGATGTACCTGACGGTTGAGCACCACGCCGCCGCCAAAACCTCTTTTGTGCCGCAAAACGTTGTCCCAGTTAATCTCCTTCCAGGCCCGATAGAATTATCCAGGGCTGTCCGAGATGCCCTGGCATCGCCCCCGATTTCTCATCGCAGTCAAGAATACCTCCAGCTGCACAGGCAAACACAGCAGCAGCTCACAAAATTAGTCGGGGCCAAATCCGTCCAGATTCTGACCGGCTCCGGCACATTGGCCAACGAAGCCATCGCTGCACAGCTGACTTTGCTGGCGGGCAAGGGACTGATTTTGTCCAACGGGGAATTCGGCGAGCGGCTTATTCATCAGGCCGACCGGTTCGGGCTGGATTTTGAAATGCTGCGGCTGCCGTGGGGAAATGCTTTCGAGGAATCTGTTCTTCGCCAAACGATCGAGCGGATTTCATCGCTGAGATGGATATGGGCCGTTTGCTGCGAAACCTCTACGGGAATGCTGAATGACCTGCCTCTGCTGAAAGGCCTTGCCCGCCGATATCGTCTGCACCTTTGTCTGGACTGCATCAGTGCCGTCGGCAACGTGCCTCTTGACTTGAGTGATGTGTATCTGGCCTCGGCCTGCAGTTCAAAAGGACTGCGTTCTGCAGCCGGTCTGGCATTGGTCTTTTATAATCATACGCTGACCCCACCGAGCAGACCGCTGCCGGCTTATTTAGACCTCTATGCTTATGAGCAGGCCGGCGGAGTGCCGTTCACGATTGCCTCCAACTGGGTGAAGGCCTTATCGGCGGCCCTGAATGAATGTGATTATTCGTGCCGTTATTCACAAATCGCCTCTCTCGACCGATGGCTCCGGAAAAAACTATCTGTTCTGGGGTTGTCGCCGCTTGTATCGGAGGAAAAGGCATGTCCGGGGATTCTGACGCTGCCGTTGCAGAAACCGCACAATTCCCGAACAATCGGAGACTCCCTGAAAAAGGCAGGGTTCTGGGTCAGCTATGAGAGCGGCTATCTATTAGAGAGAAACTGGATACAGATTTGCCTGATGAGCCCTGTTTCCCAAAGTCGTCTTCGCCCCCTTCTGGACATCCTCAAGCAGCTTCTCTAAGCAGAGGGGTTGCGGTTTCGGTAAAGGGTTGGATCCACGCTGGCCGCCATCGCCTGGACATTGAGGCCGCCGTCTAAGAAATCACTGATTTGCTCAGATTGGGCCAACGGGTTTTCTATCATCGCTCGATAATCGACATAAAAGACAGAAAAATGGGGCTGACGGGTGAGCCACTGTCGGCAGCGGGCTAATTCCAACTCAAACAAGACGGCCATTTGGGCATCTTCTTCAGGAGCGACGGTTTTGCCGGCCCTTAACAGCATTTTCCGCTGAGAAGCAAGGACCTCCTGGATATCCCGCTGCATAAAAAGAACCCGATACTGATACCCTGCCGGCAGGTCATAAAGAAGCCGATAAACCATCTTGACGGCCTTGCCGGGGGCCTGCTGAAGCCAGGAAGGGTCTTCCTTTGTCTTTTTGACCGGCTCGAACTCAAAATAGCCGCGGGGGTTGTCCTCATCGGGCTTTCGGATATGGTCCGCCAGAACCGGCATCCCCCCTGCCTCCAGCGCCCGCATCATCATCGAGGTACCGGAGCGGGGCAAACCGGAAACGATTACGACAAAGTCCTTTTTCATAAGCAGCTGTCCTCGAAAGCAAGCTTTCTCTTGCGGCCGGAGACCTTTGGGGGTATAGTATAGCCGAAACGCGCCTGTAGCTCAATTGGATAGAGCATCGGTCTTCGGAACCGAGGGTTGGGGGTTCGAGTCCCTCCAGACGCATCGTGTTTCCGGTTGCGTAGAATGCATCAAAACATGTTTTTCTAAGCATTCTAACGCATTTTCTGATTTTTCGTTTCGTCCGGCTTTGTGTGCAAATCTGTGCTCACTTGTGCAGGATTTTGCAGGTCGAATCAGTGCTTTTTCATATACCATTTTTGGGCCGTCATCTGTGCCGGTTTTAAGCGCCGCCGTTTCGGATTCCCAGTCCAGAGAGGGAAGATTTTCGACCGCGGCCGCCTGGTGCTCCGCTCGGGTGTGGGTGTAAATATCCAGCGTCATCGCCGCTGTGGAATGCCGCAGCAGGGCTTGAGCGGTCTTGATGTCCGTTCCGGATTCCACCAGGAAGGTCGCAAACGTATGTCTTAAACTGTGAAAGTCGATTTTCCCCTGGCTTGTTTGGACAGCCAGAAACTCTGATTCCATCCGTCGCCGAAATTCTGCGGGATCGTCTCGGGCCGCCTCAATCCATTCCTGGCGGGCTGCGGTCAGGTCGGCCTTGAGCATATCGGCTGTATGGTAGCCGGTCAGATGAAACGCCGGGGTTGTCGGTAATTTGTTCTTTAGGTGTTCCTTCAGCAAGGCCATTGTGGCTGCCCGAATGGGCAGAGAAGCACCTTTTTTCGTTTTGGTATGCTCCGGTTCAACCCGAACCAAAAGCCGTTCAAAATCGAAATTGGAGCGTTTCAGAGAGCGGATTTCGTTCCGCCGCAGGCCGGTTTCAAGGGCCAATCGATAGACCAGATAGCGTTCAGGCCCGCTCATCCCATACAGAATCCCTGCCGCCCGCCTGGTATAGTCCAGCAGATAAGCGGCTTCCTCTCGGGTCAGGGCACGCCGTTTGTTCGAAACGACAGCCCCTCTGAAAGACAGAATCTCCAGCGGATTGCTGGCCAGCCGTCCCATTTTCCTCAACCATCGAGTAAATTGTTTGCAGGCTCGGATGTAGTGTCGTTTGGACAGCGGCGATAAAGGATGCTTGGTTTCGACCTTCTCCATCCTGCCGGTCTTTGGATTTTTTCGGCTTACAACCGCCCGCAGCCGCTCAATCGTCGCCTGGGTCTTATCCGCCGTTATATCCGGCAAATAGGAAAACCCCGCCGCCTGAAAAACCCTCCAGACTCGGGCAGTCTGCTGGTTGGCCTGTTCGGGCGAAATCCCGCCGGCAAGGATATGATTTTTCCACTCCTCCAGGTGCTCCCGCAGGGGAACCCCGGCGGCAACCAGCCCACCGGGCAGCAAATCCCACTGGGCCAGTTTGTGCCGCAGACGGGCCGGTAGGCCATCGAGCCAGTCGGAAACGTCCGGCGGGAAAAAACCGCTCTTTCGGCAGCCGACCGCTTCCACCAGGTGCCGCTGAAGTTTTTCGGCCTGTGTTTTGTCCGTTCCGGCGGCAATCGTATGCAGCCGGCCGTGGTGATCGGAAAAGGTGATATACCAGGAACGAGATGTTTGGACGCGCCCCGTGAGCGGGTTGCGCCGCCGTCTTTTGTAAACAGCCATCTTCAGTCCTCCTGAAAAGTCTGCTTTTCTCTGTAAACCCTGCCCAGTGGTTCCGTCAATCTTTTTCTGCCGCGGCGGCTTCAACAGTGCCTGTTTTTAACGCTTTCTTTCTCGGGAACCCCACAAAAACAGGCCTCTCGTTTTTCGAACACCGTCTGGGGGATATCTTACCTACCCCCGGCCGTTTTTCTTTCTGCAGTACCCTCTAACAGCGCTCTGGCTGAATTGGCAGCCGTTTTTCGATAGGGATACAGCGGACAAGTGTTCACAACGCATAAGGCAACTTCCTTGCGCTGCCAGTTCACACAATCCAGGCATTTGGCATAAATCGCCGCCTTTTTCGACTGCCCCTGCATCGCCTTTTGATAAATCCCCTGATAACGCTTGGGAATTCCGGCAAGATAATCTTCAATCGAAATCATCATCTTAATATTTCCTTAACATTTAATAAGTATCTCTTATAATCCGTGAGAATTTGCCTGCGACCCGCCCGCCGGTCTTTTGGCTTCAGTTTCCAGAGATTTCAGATACCCTTCCCCCAGGTCTATTGTCCCCATTTCCGGCTTTCTTTTTCCAATCTCGCATTGCCTGGGTTAACGAAATCGGTTTTCCCTTATCGTCAGTCCAGTTCTCATTCCGATAGTAATCATAAAAGTCTTTTGACTGCTGCTCTGATAACCCAAGAAGGTTTCCGTTCTGAATGCATTGATCCAGTGAATATCTTTCATCAGCGGTTTTCTGCTCTTTAGACGGCTGGATGGGATTATTCTGGCCGGGTCCCGTCTCTGCTGGGCCGATTTCGTTGAAAGAATGATTATTTATGGGGGAGCGTTGTTTGTGTTCTCCTTTCTTTTTTATTTCTTCTTTTAAATTCTCTTTTAAATTCTGTTTGCGCCCAGACGCAAAGTAAACTGCTTCAAAACGCAAAGTAGAAGAAGATTTCGTCAAAGTAGACGTGGAATTTGTCATAGTATCAGGAGCATTTACTTTGCGTTTTGGCGCAATGTAAATTCTCCTCCATCGACTCTTCCCGTTTTCAATTCGGATAAAGTTTTTTTCCTGCAAGGCCGAAAGAATCCGAGAAACAGCTTCCGGACGTTTGTTTATGACTTTTCCCAGAGCGGCATTGCTCATCCGGAGCCCCTTCTTGGGAAACGAGGCCGCCGCGCCCAAAATGACCTTTTCATCCAGAGTCAATTCCTGAAGATAGAGAATCTCCGCCGGAATTCGGATGTATTTCAGGCCGTTCCTATCGCTCATTTTTGCCCCCCTTTCCAGACGCCAGCGTCTGGAACCGCTCCAGGGGCGGCATCCCCCATTCGACCCAGAGCGTAATATCGTCCCGCCGCCAGACCCGTTTGCCGCCCAGGCGATAGGACGGGGGCAATTTGCCCGCGTGAAGCAGACTATAGAGGGTCCGGCGTCCTACGCCCAACATTCGGGCCACCTGGGCAGGAGTCAACAGCAAGGGGGGTTCAAACGGCAGCGGCTCCATTTTCTCGCCCTTTTAGAGATTCCAAAACTCGGGAACGGTCAAAGCGGATAACCTTTGGCGAAATGACAATTCGAGGGATTTTTCCTTCTTTGGCCCACCGCAAAATCGTGCTGGGCTGAACCCCCATAAGAGCGGCCAGCTCTTCTTTCGTGAGCAAATCGCTCGGCTGCATAAAAAAGACCTCCAAAAAACGTCGTTTTTTTAAAAGGTCTTTTTATGCAATTGCATAAAGTGCATAATACAGCCGTTTGGCCTATAACTTAATTATAAGTGAAAGATTGGCATGCATAAAAATTTTATTTCGGTCCCATTCGACCGTCTGTCCGCTTCCCCAGCTCTACAATACGATTGTTATAAGCGACTTTGGGTTTGGCCCCCTTCTCTTCTGTGGGAAGGTTATGATGCTTTGCCCAGACTTTATACTCTTTAATCAACCGGCTAACCGTGTATTGCTTAAATGGCCTTTCATATTCTTTTGACAGCATCTCAGCAATTTCAGATTGGTTATAACCAGAACAGTACAACAAATAGGCCTCTCTGGCCTCTTTCCTCGGTTCCTTCGGCAGTCGCAATGGCTGCTGCTCCTGAGGAACAGTGTTAACGCGGCGTTTGTGCTGAACCGCTTCTTGCAAAACCCTAAGCTGTTCAATCTTGGGCAAGCGTTCAAAGTCTTTGTAGGGCATCCCGATGGTTTCTTGAACCGCCAAAGCCAGGACGAGTGGGGTTGCAGACTCATTTCCGGTCAGTTCTTTTGCTGCTCCATGGATAACCAGTTTATCCAGAAACTGAACAACTCCAGCTGGCCCACCAAAACATTCCAGTTTCTCTAAAATGGGGCTTGGCAAAGCAATCGGACCAGGCCATCGGTCCAAATCGTTATCTGTCAGCGGATACTCGTCTTCGGTGGTTTGCTCTGTTGGAGCGATCCAAAACTGAAGGATTCCCCCTGCCGATGGATTCTGTGGTTTGGTTTTTTTCTTTTTCATTTGTCGCAGCCCTATCGACAAGCCCGAAAAAAACTCGGCGCGGCCAGCCAGGCGGGCTTTTCCTGGTTTTCGGACGCGACCCTATGCCGCGCCGTTCGATTCTATCCGTCAAAGCCGGCCAGCGTCAAGATGGCTTTCCGGACGTAGTCCGGCAGACCATCCCAGACCGCAGCCAGCCGCTCTAAATCGGTGCTTTTTCGTGTGCCTTGCGGTTTTTGATTTTCACAAGTGCTTTTATTATCAAGGACTTGCGATTTTAGAGCATCGGTCTTCGGAACCGAGGGTTGGGGGTTCGAGTCCCTCCAGACGCAGTCAAGCCGAACCGATTCAGCGTTTGCCCATCCAGTCTGTAAATTGTTCAAAAAGATACCGCGAATCGTGCGGGCCCGGGGAGGCCTCCGGATGATACTGGACGGAAAAGGCCTTTTTCTTTTTGACGGAGAGCCCTTCGCTGGTCATGTCATTGAGATTCAAATGCGTCATTTTGGCGCCCGTGCCCTTCAGCGAATCCAAATCCACGCAGAAGCCGTGATTCTGGCTGGTAATCTCAATGCATCCGGTTTCAAGGTTTTTCACAGGGTGATTGGCGCCGCGGTGACCAAACTTGAGTTTGTAGGTTTTGCCGCCGAGGGCCAGGGCCAGCAATTGATGCCCCAGACAAATTCCGAAAATCGGCACTTTGCCCAGCAGAGCCCGAACCGTTTCAACCGCAAAGGTCAGGGCCGCCGGGTCTCCGGGGCCGTTGCTGAGAAAAACTCCATCGGGTTTGCGAGCCAGAACTTTTTCTGCAGGAGTATGAGCGGGCACAACCTCAACAGCACAGCCGTGCGAACGAAGCAGCCGCAGGATATTCTGTTTGATGCCGAAATCATAGGCCACGACGGAATACCGCACCGAAGGGCAAATTTCCTCTCCCCGCAGAACATCCACAAATCCCTTATCCCAGCGGTAGGGACGTTCGGAGCTGACTTCACTGACAATATCCCGGCCGACAAGACCCGGATAGGCCTCCAGCCGATTCCGCAAAACCGAAATGCTGAACTCCTCTGACGAAAGGATGCCCCGCATCGCCCCCTGCGTGCGGATATGGCGGACGAGTTTGCGGGTGTCGATGCCCTCCAGACCGACCACCCCGCTGTCTTTCAGATAGGCGGAAAGCGTTTTTCGGCTCCGCCAGTTGCTCGGATAAGGACAGGCCTCTTTGACAATCAGGCCGGCACAGAAAATCCTGCGGGATTCCCAATCGAGTTCGTTGGTGCCGGTATTGCCGATCATTGGGTAGGTCATCGTCATAATCTGTTCATGATAGGACGGGTCAGTCAGAATTTCCTGATAGCCGGTCATGGACGTATTGAATACGACTTCGCCGCAGACCGTCCCGGCGGCACCGAAAGAGACGCCTTCAAACACCGTTCCGTCTTCGAGCAGTAAAATCGCTTTGGACATATCGTTCCCTTACCGGTAATACAGCTGAATCGGTTTGACTGAAATTTTCTTTTTCCGCATGGCTTCAATTGCCTGGACAATGGCCGCCGCCGCCCGGATTGTAGTGGCATACGGCACCTGATGGTCCACCGCGGCCCGGCGAATCGGGAAAGAATCCCGAATCGTCTGCTCGCCGATGGTGGTATTGATAATCAAATCCACCTGACCGTTGATAATGCGGTCCACAATATTCGGTCGGCCCTCATTCATTTTGCGAACAAACTCCGAGGGAACATTGTTCTCAATTAAGGTAATGCAGGTCCCCCGCGTGGCTATAATCTTAAAGCCCATTTCGTGGAATCGCCGTGCAATGGCGACGGCTTTGGGTTTGTCGGCATCTTTGACACTAATAAAGACCGTTCCCCCGGTGGGCAGCGGATTGCCGGCGGCTATCTGGGATTTGGCATACGCGATTCCGATATCTTCGCTGATGCCCATCACCTCGCCGGTCGAGAGCATTTCAGGACCTAAAATGACATCCGCACCCGGAAACTTCAGGAAGGGGAAGACCGCCTCCTTGACAGAATAATACGGACGAACCACCTCGCGGGTAAACCCGAGCTGTTTGAGGGTCATCCCGGCCATCACCTTGGCGGCCAGCTTGGCCAGCGGAACCCCAATGGCTTTGCTGACAAAAGGAATGGTTCGGGAGGCCCGCGGATTGACCTCAAGGATATAAACCTGATTGTCCTTGACGGCAAACTGAATATTAATCAGGCCTTTGACGTTCAGGGCCAGAGCCAATTGCTTGGTCTGACGTTTGATATCCGCAATCACAGATTTGGGCAGAGAAAAAGTCGGCAGGATGCAGGCGCTGTCGCCGGAATGAATGCCGGCTTCTTCGATATGCTCCATAATGCCGCCGATCACAACAGTCTTGCCGTCGCAAATTGCATCGACATCCAGCTCCGTCGCATCATCGAGGAACTGGTCAATCAGGACCGGATGCCCTTCGGCGGCCTCAAAGGCCTCCTGCACCGAAGTGCGGAAGGCCTCCTCATTATAGACGATATCCATCGCCCGTCCGCCGAGCACAAAGGACGGCCGAACCAGAAGCGGAAACCCGATTTTCTTGGCGATTTTCAGGGCTTCGGCATAAGTGGTAGCGCTGCCTCCGGCGGGCTGCCGCAACCGCAGCTTTCGAATCAGCCGATTAAACTTTTCCCGGTCCTCCGCAATGTCGATGCTTTCCGGAGAGGTCCCGATAATCGGCACGCCGGCTTTGCGGAGCGGGGTAGCCAGTTTCAGGGGAGTCTGACCGCCCAACTGAACAATCACTCCGTCCGGATGTTCCGTCTCCACAATGTTCATCACATCTTCAAAGGTCAGCGGCTCAAAATACAGCCGGTCGGAGGTGTCATAATCCGTGCTGACCGTCTCGGGGTTGCAGTTGACCATGATGGATTCGATGCCGATTTCGCGCAGGGCAAAGGCCGCATGACAGCAGCAGTAGTCAAACTCGATTCCCTGTCCGATTCGGTTGGGGCCGCCGCCCAGAATCATTACCTTCCGGAGCGTCGTCGGAGCGGCCTCGCATTCCTCTTCATACGTTGAATACAGATACGGGGTCTGGGCTTCAAACTCCGCCCCGCAGGTATCGACCTTCTTGTATACGGGATGAATCCCCTTCTGCTTGCGGTACGCACGAAATTCGATTTCAGAAACTCCCAGCTGTTCCGCAATATATTTGTCGCTGAAGCCCGCTTTTTTGAGTTTTTCAACAAAGGGAGCTTTCAGAGGTTTGGATGCCGATTTGAGTTCCTTTTCCAGATGGACAATTTCCCGAATGTGGTCCAGAAACCACCGGTCAACCTTTGTATATTCATAAATCTGCTCGGTGGAAAATCCCCGCCGGAACCCCTCGGCGATATACCACATTTTGTCCCAGCGCGTCGAACGAAGCTTGGAAATGAGCTCCACTTTGGACAAGTTGTCCGGAAGATGTTTGGCATCCAGCGAATACCGGCTGATTTCCAGCGAGCGGAGGGCCTTCTGCAGCGATTCTTTCATAGTGCGTCCGATAGCCATCGCTTCACCGACAGACTTCATCTGGATGGTCAGCTCCGGAGCGGTCTGCGGGAACTTCTCAAAGGTAAACCGCGGCCATTTGGTCACCACATAATCAATCGTCGGTTCAAAGCAGGCCGGGGTCTTTTTGGTGATGTCGTTGGGAATCTCATCGAGGGTATAACCGACGGCCAGTAGCGAGGCGATTTTGGCAATCGGAAAGCCCGTGGCCTTGGAGGCAAGGGCCGAACTGCGGGAGACTCGCGGATTCATTTCAATGACAACCATTTTGCCGTTTTCGGGGTTGACGGCAAACTGGATATTGGAACCGCCGGTTTCGACGCCGATGGCGCGGATGATTTTGAGGGCGGCGTCCCGCATGATCTGGTATTCTTTATCCGTGAGGGTCTGGGCGGGGGCGACGGTAATGCTGTCGCCAGTGTGGATGCCCATCGGGTCCACATTTTCAATCGAGCAGACAATCACGACATTGTCTTTTCGGTCCCGCATCACCTCCAACTCATATTCTTTCCAGCCGATGACGGACTGCTCAATCAGAATTTGATGCGTGGGGCTCAAATCCAGCCCCCATTGAACAAACCGTTCAAATTCCTCTGCGTTGTAGGCGATATTTCCGCCGGTCCCGCCCAGCGTATAGGAAGGACGGATGATGGCCGGGAAACCAATGTCCTTAACGATTTCCCGGGCCTCTTCCGCCGTGCGGGCATAGCCGCTGGAAGGAACCTCCAGCCCGATGCTCTGGATGATTTTCTTAAACCGGTCTCGTTCTTCGGCCCGCTTAATCGACTGAAGATTGGCGCCGAGAAGCTTGACGCCGTACTTTTTGAGGACTCCGCTTTCCGCCAGGGCCACGGCTGTATTTAGGCCGGTCTGTCCGCCGAGCGTCGGCAGCAGCGCATCCGGCCGTTCCCGCTGGATAATTTGGGCAACGATTTGCGGTGTAATCGGCTCTATATAGGTTCGGTCAGCCATTTGCGGGTCGGTCATAATCGTAGCCGGGTTGCTGTTAACCAAAACAACCTTAAATCCTTCTTTTCGAAGGACTTTGCAGGCCTGAGCACCGGAATAATCAAACTCACAGGCCTGACCGATGACGATAGGGCCTGAGCCGATAATCAAAATTTTGTGAATATCGCTGCGTTTGGGCATTGGTTTTCTTTCTGTCGGTATTTACGTCCTGTTTGACGCCGTGTTTTCAAAAAATCGCCGGATTATAGGGAAGCGGCGCGTCCGATTCAAGACCTTTTCTTTTATCCTCTGTATCGATTGGTAATCGGCATCCTCCGGTCTTTTCCGAATGCTCGAGGCGTAATCTTAATGCCGGGCGGAGACTGCCGGCGCTTGTATTCATTCCGATCCACCATCTGGAGCACTCGTTCCACCTCCGGACGGGGAAGTCCGCGGGCAATCAGCTCATCCCGACTGAGCTTTTCCTCAATAAACCCCTTCAAAATCTGATCGAGAACAGGATAGTCCGGGAGGGAATCGCTGTCTTTCTGGTTGGGTCTGAGCTCCGCCGTAGGAATGCGGTCGATTACACTCTGCGGTATCACCTTTTTCCCCTTGATTCGGTTGTAATAATCGCACAGCTGATAGACCATGGTTTTGGGCACGTCCTTAATTACAGCAAATCCGCCGGCGGTGTCCCCGTAAAGGGTGGAGTATCCAACGGCTGTTTCACTCTTGTTGCCGGTGGTCAGCACAAGATAGCCAAACTGATTGGACAGGGTCATCAGCAGAGTCCCGCGAATCCGGGCCTGAAGATTCTCATAGGCCAACCCGGCTTCATTCCATCCTTCTACGGCCGACAGCGTCCGGCTGAAAGCAGACAGGATATCTTCAATCGGCAGGGTCTGAAAGCCGATACCGAGATTTGCAGCAACCGTCTGAGCATCGGAACGGGTTTCGGCGGCGTTGAAGCGGGACGGCATAGAAATTCCAATTACATTCTCCGGTCCCAGCGCCTCCGCTGCGATGGCTGCCGTCAAAGCCGAATCTACTCCCCCGCTCAGTCCAATCAGAACCTTTGAAAAACTGTTTTTGCGGACATAATCTTTTGTACCCAGCACGAGTGCCTGCCAGACCTCTTCCATCGGTTCTGCAGGAGTTTGTTCATAAGGTGCGGCGAACGGACTGGTTATCTCAAGTTTGCCGTCCTCGTTTTTGCAACAGTCAAAGACCAGCAGGTCCTCCTGAAAACCGGCGGCTTGGAAAAGGGTCTTTCCCTGTGCATCGACCACCATGCTGCGGCCGTCAAAAATCAGTTCATCCTGCCCGCCGATGAGATTGCAGTAAAACACAGGACAGCCGAAATGGACGGCACAGCGGGAAATGACCTTTCTGCGCTCCTCAATCTTTCCCATATGAAACGGAGAGGCCGCCAGACAAAGAACAGCATCAAAATCTCCCCGAATCTTCAGAAAGAAATCATCCAGCCAGGGCAGCTCCCAAATGTCTTCGCAGATAGTCAGGGCCAGCCGAACAGGACCGACTTGGACGACCACCGGCTCCTGACCAGGATGAAAATACCGTTTTTCGTCAAAGACGCCGTAATTCGGCAGGCAGCCCTTTCGGTAGTTTTTGAGAATTTTTCCGTCTCGAATGACGGCTGCAGCATTGTAGAGGCGGTTTGACTCGGCCTGAGGCCAGCCGACAATCAGGGTAATTTGTGAAATCTGAGGGCAGAGACGCTCCATCGCAGAGCGGCAGTCCTGCAGAAAGCGGGGCCGATGCAGCAAATCCTCCGGCGGATATCCGGAAAGAAACAACTCAGGAAGGACCAGCACACCGGCCTTTTTCTCCTGTGCTGTTTTAATAAAATCCAGGGCTTTTCGGCAATTGCCTTCTAAATCTCCGACAGTCGGATTGGCCTGTCCTAATGCGATTCGAATCGACTGGGGCTCCTGCAGCATTCCTTTTCCCTTATAATGGCTTCAGAAAGCAGTCGATTGCCGCCGCGGCTTTGCGTCCGGCATCAATCGCCCGGACCACTAACGACGCGCCTGCCACGGCATCTCCTGCGGCGAATACCATCGGATTGCTGGTCTGAAAATCCGACACTTTGATATTGCCGTTGTCATCCAATGTCAAGCCCAAATCCTGAATCAGCCGGCTGTGTTCCACATGGACAAACCCCATCGCCAACAACACCAAATCCGCCGGCCGTTCAAACTCAGTCCCGGGGATTTCTCGAACCTCCCATCGCTGATTTTTCCGAATCCACTCCACCTGAATGCAGTGAATGCGGTTCACATGAGTCTCGGCTCCGGAAAAACGAGTCGTCATCACGCTCCAAAGACGCTCACATCCCTCTTCATGGCTGGAGGAGGTCCGCATCATCTTCGGCCAAAGGGGCCATGGTGTTTCAGGGGCGCGGGTTTCCGGCGGTTTGGGCAGAATTTCAATCTGAAGGATGGATTCAGCCCCCTGTCGGCGCGCAGTTCCCACGCAGTCGCTTCCGGTATCACCGCCGCCAATCACAACAACATGTTTGCCCCTGGCGTCCAGACGCTCCTCTTCCGGAGTCAGCGGCTCTCCGGCCAGACGTTTATTCTGCGCCCGAAGGAAGTCCATCGCAAAGACAATATTCTCATAGCCGCGGCCCGGAACAGGCAAATCCCGGGGCTGACCGGCTCCGAGGGCCAGACAGACGGCATCAAATCGTTTGCACAAATAGCGGGCCGAAAGGTCAGCTCCAACCACAACGCCGGTCTGAAACTGCACCCCTTCTTCCGTCATTTGGCGAATCCGCCGGTCCAAAACCCATTTTTCGAGCTTGAAATCGGGTATGCCGTATCGAAGCAGACCGCCGGGCTGCGGGTCTTTTTCGAATACTACCACCTCGTGCCCCGCCCGGGCCAGCTGCTGTGCAGCCGCCAGACCAGCAGGTCCCGAACCTACAACGGCAACCCGTTTGCCGGTTTTAACCGGAGCCGGCAAGGGACGAACCCATCCTTCGGCAAATCCCCGTTCCACAATCTGAAACTCGATATGCCGAATCAGGACCGGTTTGTCATTGACAGACAACGTACAGGCCGCTTCACAGGGAGCTGGACAAACCCGGCCGGTGATTTCCGGAAAGTTATTCGTGGAATGCAGGTTGTCGCAGGCCTCTTTCCAGCGGCCCAGATAAACCAGGTCATTAAATTCCGGAATGCGGTTGGCAACGGGACAGCCGAATTCGCTGTGGCAGAACGGGATACCGCAGTCCGCACACCGGGCCGCCTGCTGAACAATCGCATCGGGGCTGAGCGGGATTTCGATTTCCCGATAATCCCGAATCCGGTTTTCAACCGGCCGATAAGGAACCGACCGGCGAGGGTATTCAAGAAATCCTTTGATTTTAGCCATGCTGGAAAACCTCTTCCGTGGCCGGAGTGGATTCCGTATGACGCCGCTCCTGCGCACGGATCCGCTCCAGGGCCTTACGATAATCAATCGGAATCACCTTGACGAATTTGCCGACCATGTCCGGCCAGGCATTGAGAATCCGGCGGGCATGACTGCTGCGCGTAAGGGATTCATGTTTTTCTATCAGCTGACGCAGAAGTTCTTCATCTTCCGGTTTATAAACACTTTCCAAATCAACCATATCCAGATTGCAGAGGGTGTCAAACATCTGCATCTCATCGAGAACATAGGCAATCCCGCCGCTCATTCCGGCGGCGAAGTTGCGTCCGGTCTTTCCGAGAACCACCACAATTCCGCCGGTCATGTATTCGCAGGCGTGATCACCTACTCCTTCTACGACAGCTACCGCCCCGCTGTTTCGTACACAGAACCGCTCTCCAACCATTCCATTGATAAATACCTCTCCGGACGTGGCCCCGTAAAGCAGCGTATTGCCGGCGATAATATTTTCCTGCGGCAGAAAAGGAGACCCGGCGGGTGTTTCAACAATGATACGGCCGCCGGACAGCCCCTTGCCGAGATAATCATTGCTGTCCCCGATGAGCCGCAGGGTGATTCCTTTGGCCAGAAAGGCGCCGAAGCTCTGTCCGGCTGACCCCTCGAAAGTCAGCTGGATGGTATCATCCGCAAGGCCGTCCGGATACTGCTTCACAACAAAATAGCTCAGAATCGTCCCGACCGCCCGATGCACATTCTGAATCGGCATCCGCAGCTGAACGGTTTTTCCCTTTTCAAGAGCGGGCTTAATCTGCTCCAGAATCCGCCAGTCCGGATGGTCCTTGAGCCGATCGGGCTGGGAGCTGACCTGCCTTCGGGCCGCACCGGCCGGCCCTTCCGGAACCAGAAAGATATTGGAAAAGTCCAGCCCCCTGGCCTTGTAATGCTCGACGGCCTTGCGTGTGCACAGGCAATCCACCCGCCCAATCATCTCGTCCATCGTTCGAAAGCCCAGCCGGCTCATCCATTGTCGGACTTCTTCCGCCACGAAAAGCATGTATCGCTGAAGAAACTCCGGTTTGCCTTTAAAGCGTTTACGCAGTTCCGGGTCCTGTGTGGCGATTCCATAAGTGCAGGCGCCTTCGTGGCATTTGCGAAGAAGCGTACAGCCGAGCGTTACCAGCGCCGCCGTGCCGAATCCGAACTGTTCGGCGCCGAGCAGAGCGGCAATCACCACGTCGCGTCCCGTCCGCATCTGACCGTCGGTCTGAACACGGATTCGGTCACGCAGACCGTTGCGAACCAGAACCTGTTGGGTTTCCGCCAGCCCAATTTCCCAGGGACATCCGGCATGCTTGATGGACGAAAGCGGGCTGGCACCAGTCCCTCCATCGTGGCCGCTGATGAGCACTTCATCCGCCCCGCCCTTGGCAACACCGGCGGCAATCGTCCCTACACCGACCTCGGAGACCAGTTTGACGGAGATTTTGGCTTGCGGGTTGCTGCATTTGAGGTCATAAATCAGCTGGGCCAGATCTTCGATGGAATAGATATCGTGATGCGGCGGCGGCGAAATCAGCGTCACGCCGGGCGTTGAGTGCCGCAGGCGGGCAATTTCTTCCGTAACTTTATGACCGGGCAGCTGTCCGCCTTCCCCGGGCTTGGCCCCCTGCGCCATTTTAATCTGAATCTCTTTGGCATGGGCCAGATATTGAATTGTCACACCAAAGCGAGCACTGGCTACCTGCTTGATGGCCGAATTGAGCGGCGTACCAAAGCGAACCGGATCTTCCCCCCCTTCGCCGGTATTGCTCATCGCTCCAAGGCCGTTCATAGCGGCCGCAATGCATTCGTGAGCTTCCTTGCTGATAGAGCCGTGGCTCATCGCCCCGGTGCAAAAACGCCGAACAATCGACTCAGCGGGTTCCACCTCGTCCAACGGAACAGGCTGGGCTTCCCGAAATTCAAACAGCCCCCGCAGGGTTCCCAGCTTTCGGGACTGTTCGTTGACCAGCCGCGCAAACTCCTCATAAACCTTCCAGTCATTGAGCATCACGGCATGCTGAAGTTTGGCCACGGTCGCCGGATTCCAGAGGTGATATTCCCCGTCGCGGCGGTAATGGTATTGTCCGCCGTAATCCAGTTCGAGCGAACCGGCCGGACGGGACTTGCAGGCCTCCTCCATCCGCCGAAGAATATCCTGAGCAATTTCCTCCAGACCGATACCGCCGATGCGGGAGCTGGTGCCGGTAAAATAACGGTCCACCACATCCCGATTGAGCCCAAGGCACTCAAACAGCTGCGCATTAAAATAGCTCCGCAGTGTTGAAATGCCCATCTTGCTCATGGTTTTGAGAATACCTTTCTTGACGGCGGCAATATAGTTGTCAGCAATCTGTTCAGGCTCCATATCCGCCGGCAAATCCCCGTTCTGCTGCAGAAAGGTGAGCGTTTCGAATACCAGATAGGGATTGACGGCGTTGGCTCCGTATCCGCACAGCAGGCAAAAGTGCATCACTTCCCGGGCCTCACCGGTTTCAACAATCAGTCCGGCTTCTCCCCGCAGTCCCCGTTCGATTAAGCCGTGATGGACGGCGGACACAGCCAGCAGAGATGGAATCGGCGCCTTCTGCCCGGCAGGATTGCGATCGCTGAGGATAATCAAAGACGCATCATCGCGAAGAATCGCCTGGGCCGCCGAATCAATCAGGGCATCGAGGGCCTGCTTTAAAGAATCGCCGGGGCGGCTGCGATCCATCTCAAAAAGGGTGGACACGGTCACAACCTTGAAGTCTTTTCGCTGGGCCGAACGGAGCCGAACCATATCCTCATTGGTTAGAATCGGATGAGGCAGCTTCAGCTGCCGGCAATGCTGGGGCGTTTCCTCCAGAAGATTGAGCCGGCGGCCGGTGTACGTCATCAGACTCATCACCAGCCCTTCCCGGAGCGGGTCAATCGGCGGGTTGGTCACCTGAGCAAACAGCTGCTTGAAATAATCAAACAGCAGACAGGGACGGTCGCTGAGCACGGCCAGCGGGGTATCGTTGCCCATCGAGCCGACCGGCTCTTGTGCATGCAGGGCCATCGGCGCCAGAATCATCCGCAGCTCCTCACGCGTATAGCCGAAGAGACGCAGCCGCCGGAAAAGCGTATCCAAGTCCGGTTTTTCGAGGTCCGGCACAGAAAAGAGCCCCCTCAGCTCGATGCGGTTCTCTTCCAGCCATCGGCGGTAGGGTTTCTGACGGGCAATCCGCCCTTTGATTTCATTATCGGTGATAATCCGTCCTTCCTCGGTATCAATTAAAAACATCTTGCCGGGCTGAAGACGGCCTTTCTGGCTGACTCGTTCCGGCGGAAACTGAACGACTCCGGTTTCGCTGGCCATCACCACCAGTCCGTCCGTAGTAACCGTGTACCGGCAGGGCCTCAGACCGTTGCGGTCGAGGGTACCGCCGACCAGCCGACCGTCCGTAAAAAGCATAGCTGCCGGCCCATCCCACGGCTCCAGAATCGCTGAATGATACTCGTAAAAGGCCCTTTTATCTGTGCTGATATGGTATTTAACGCCAAAGGCCTCCGGAACCATCATCATCATCGCATGCGGCAGCGAACGTCCGGCACGCACAAGAAGCTCAACCATATTGTCAAAACAGGCTGAATCGCTGCCCTGCGGGTCGAGCACAGGAATTAAATCGCTCAAATCTTCTCCAAGAACAGGGCTGCGGAGGCGTTTTTCCCGCATTCGCATGTAGTTGCGGTTTCCGCTGAGCGTGTTGATTTCGCCATTATGAGCAATGCATCGGAAGGGCTGAGCCAGCCGCCAGTTCGGCAGTGTATTGGTGCTGTACCGTTGGTGAACAATTGCCAGGGCCGACGTCATTCGCTCATCGGATAAATCCGGGTAATACTCGAACAGCTGACGGGCCATGAACATGCCTTTGTAGCAAATCGTCCTGCAGGAGAGTGTCGGAATATAAAAATCGACTCCGTCATCGGCCAGCTTTTCGCGTACCAGCCGTTCCGCCCGCTTGCGAGCCTTGAAGGGGTCCCGTTCAAACGTTTCCGAATCCCGGCCGCCGCCGTCCACAAAAATCTGGCGAATGACCGGCTCCGCACTGAGTGCAATCGGCCCCAAACAATCCGGACGAACCGGAACCTGCCGCCAGCCGAGAACCTTCAGGCCGTAAAAGGCCAGCGCCTTTTCGAGAATCTCCTCACAAACAGTTCGGACGGCCGGGTCTTTGGAGCCGAAAACCATCCCGACTGCGTACTGACCCGGATGAAAACCGCTGATTCCTATCTTTTTACATTCTGACTGGAAAAACTCATGGGGAATCTGAAGCAAAATTCCTGCACCGTCTCCCGTTAGGTCATCCGCACCAGCCGCACCGCGGTGATTCAGATTCAAAAGGATTTGCTTGCCCAATTCGACAATCGAATGGTCTTTTTTCCCCGATATATGAACAACAGCCCCAATGCCGCAGGCATCATGCTCACGGCGTACTTCGTATAACCCTTTGTCTTTCCAAAGATTGCGCACGTTTTCGGTGTCCTTTATGCAGAAACAAAATAAAATATACTTATTTCAGTGTTAGAAGATTTTATCGTCAGTCTTATCAATTGTCAATCTTTCTTCCCAATTATTCACTCCGCGTCCTTTTAAATTTTGGGCCATGCCGCTGGAACCCACAGCGACATGGCCCTCTGCTTGAACGGCTGACAATTCGCTTATCTCAAGAAGAGCATTTCGGCATAGGTCGGCAGAGGCCACATCTGCGCATCCACAAGCATCTCAAGTGCATCCGCGGCTTTTCGAACGGAACCCATCGCCGGCAGAATCTCTTCACGGGTTCGTCGGGCTTTTTCGTGGCTGGAAGAAACCCCAGATACCTCCTTCATCTTTTCTTCGAGCTTTCCAATAGCCCCGTTCAGTTCATCGATCAGTCCGCAGACCTTTTCAAGCTGTTTGACCAGAGAAGAAGACTTCACGCCGACGGACTCTACAGACGAGACAGAAGCCGCCAATTTTCCCGCATACATCTGACAGGCCGGCAGGATTTGCCTTTTCGCAATGTGCAGGGTCGTAGCCGCTTCGATATGGATCGTTCGAATATAGTTTTCCATCAAAATCTCTACCCGTGCTTCCAGCTCGACCCGGCTGAGAACGCGGTTGCGTTCGAAAACAGCTACGTTTTCCGGCTCAAGAATCGTCTCAATAGACTCCACCGTGGAGGCGATATTCGGCAGTCCGCGTCGGGCGGCTTCTTTGACCCAATCTGCAGAATAGTTATCCCCGTTAAACACAATCCGACGGTGTTCCGAGGCGATCTTCTGCAGCAGCTTCTGGGCTTCCGCTTTTACGTCTTTGCTTTTCTCCAGCACATCAGCAATTTCGCCGAGCACATCCGCAACAATTGTGTTCAATACGAAAGCCGGGCCGGCACAGGACTGACTGGAACCGACCATCCGAAACTCGAACTTATTGCCAGTAAAGGCAAACGGAGACGTGCGGTTTCGGTCGGTGCAATCTTTGGGCAAAGGAGGCAACAGCGACGTACCCAGCCGCAGTTCCCCGCCCTGCCGGGAAGTCGGAGCACCGCCGGCGGCCAATTGTTCAAAAATCTCCGTCAGCTGCTCGCCGAGAAAGATCGAAACAATCGCAGGCGGCGCTTCGTTGGCGCCGAGACGATGCTCATTGCCCGGATTGGCAACGCTGGCACGAAGCAGTTTGGCATACTTATCCACTGCACGAACAACAGCGCACAAAAAGACCAAGAACACCATATTGTCGTGAGGAGTCTGGCCGGGATCGAGCAGATTGACACCCGTATCGGTCACCATCGACCAGTTATTGTGTTTGCCGGACCCGTTCACGCCGACAAAGGGTTTTTCATGAAGCAGACAGACAAACCCATGCCGCTGAGCCACCTTCTGCAGCGTTTCCATTGTCAGCTGATTGTGGTCCGTCGCCACATTGACCGTTGCAAAAACAGGAGCCAATTCATATTGAGCCGGCGCGACTTCATTGTGCTGCGTCTTGGCCGATACACCCAGTTTCCACAACTCGGTGTTGACCTCGTGCATAAAAGCGGCGATTCGGTCGTGCAGGGTGCCGAAATAGTGGTCTTCCATTTCCTGACCGCGCGGAGACGGAGCCCCGAACAGTGTCCGTCCGGCCAAAACCAAATCCAGCCGTTTTTCAAAAAACCGGCGGTCAATGAGAAAATATTCCTGTTCCGGCCCCAGCGTAGCCGTCACACGGCTGACCGCGGTATTTCCCAATGCCTTCAGAAGGCGAACCGCCTGGCGGTTCAGGGCTTCCATCGAACGCAGCAGCGGCGTTTTCTTGTCGAGGGCCTGACCGTTATAGGAACAGAAGGCACAGGGAATATACAGCGTTCTGTTTTTAATAAAAACGGAAGAGGAGCAGTCCCACGCGGTATATCCGCGGGCTTCAAACGTAGCCCGCAGGCCGCCGGACGGAAAAGAAGAGGCATCCGGCTCTCCCTTGATCAGTTCCTTTCCGCTGAACTCCATAATCGTCCGGCCTTCCGGCGTCGGAGATATGAAGGAGTCGTGTTTTTCCGCCGTCAGACCGGTCATCGGCTGGAACCAATGGCAATAATGGGTGGCCCCTTTCTCCATCGCCCAGTCTTTCATCGCGTTGGCAATCACATCAGCCAAAACAAGCGTTAATTCGGCATTTCCCTTGCGGACCTCCTGAAAGCGTTTATAGACATCTTTAGGAAGACGCTCCCGCATCAGGGCATCATTAAACACGTTGATTCCGAATATTTCCGGAAGCTGACAATTTGATGTTTCCATGCACGTACTCCTGACTTTATTAAGGACCTTTTTACTCTTTATCTCAGCAGGACCTCTTCCTGCAAAGCATACTTCTTTTTGAATCGCAGGTCAAAAACCGTTTTTTCACATCGCTCAGCCGATCGCCTCCCGCCCGCGCTGGCCGGTGCGGATTCGAATACACTCCGCCAGGTCCAGAATGAAAATTTTTCCATCTCCAATTTGCCCTGTGCGGGCGCCTTCAATGATTCCTTCCACCGTGGTATCCACGAAATTGTCATTGACAGCGATTTCCAGGCGGACTTTCTTGAGCAGATTGACTTCGAATTTAATGCCGCGATAGCTTTCTTCGTATCCCATCTGCTCCCCGCAGCCGAGCGAGTTGGTCACACTCATTTTTCCCACCTGCCGGCGCATAAGGGCTTTCTTAACATCTTCCAGTTTATGCGGCTGTATATAGGCAATAATCAGTTTCATAATTATTCTCCCAAAAAACAACTCCTTACATTGTGCTGAACACCTGGAATCCGGCATAGGCCTCCATCCCGTGTTCTCCGATATCCAATCCCCGCATTTCCTCATCCTGAGTAACGCGCAATCCAACCGTCCAGTCAATCAGATTGAAAATCAATCCCATGGAGACAAAAACAAACAGCACCGTTACAGCACTTCCGACAATCTGAATTCCCAGCTGGAGAGGATTGGCACCGTAGAAGAAACCGTTGTTGGCCAGACCGAGCGAGGCCTTGCCGAAAAGCCCCACGCAAATCGTTCCCCAGATTCCGCACATTCCGTGCACAGGGACGGCTCCAACAGGGTCATCAATCTGAAGTTTGTCAAGCAGCTCAACACCGAGTACAACCAGAATACCCGAAGAGAATCCGATTACACAGGCCGCCCAGGGCTCAACGAAAGCACAAGAGGCCGTAATCCCGACGAGTCCTGCCAGGGCCCCATTCATCGCCATCGACAAATCGGGCTTCCCGAAGCGAAACCACACAGTCATCATCGCCGCAATACCGCCCAAAGCAGCTGCCAGATTTGTGTTTAAGGCAATCCGGCTGATATCCATTCCGCCGTTGGAAGCACTGAGAGTGGAGCCCGCGTTAAATCCGAACCAGCCGAACCAGAGAATAAACACCCCCAGTGAGGCCAGCGGGATATTGTGTCCGGCAATGGCCCGGGGCTTCCCGTCGATGCCGTATTTGCCGTATCGAGGTCCGAGGATGAGTGTTCCGGCCAGAGCCGCAATGCCTCCGACTGTATGGACCACGGTCGAGCCGGCAAAATCCCCAAATCCCATTTTGCTCAGCCAGCCGCCGCCCCAAATCCAGTGCCCGACTACCGGATATACCAGGGCGGAAATGATAAAGGAATACATCAGATAGGCAATGAATTTCATTCGTTCGGCCATTCCGCCGGCCACAATTGTAGCAGCGGCTCCGCAGAAAGCGGCCTGAAAGAGCCAAAAGGCATGCAAAGGCAACGTACCAACACGTTCCTCCAGTCCCATCAGAAGCCAGCCGTGAGTCCCGATGAATCCATTGCCGCTGCCGAACATCAGTGCGTAACCGACCAGATAGAATCCGAGAGAGGCCATGCAGAAGTCCAGAAAGTTTTTGGTCAGAATGTTGCATGTGTTCTTGGCTCGTATAAAGCCGGCTTCGACCATGCCGAAGCCGGCCTGCATGAAGAACACCAAAAAGGCCGCAATCAGCACCCAGACCGTATCCAGGGACTGCTGAATGGGCAAGAAGTCCGCTTCCTGAGCTGCCCAGGCCGGAACGGCCAATGCCAATCCCAGGCCGAGAATCCCGAGTTTCCTGCTGACGGCTGACAAAGTTTTTTCCTTGTACACGTGTTTACCCTTTCGTTTCAAAAACCATCTGAATCCGTTTCAGAATGGAGTATTTGCAAACGTTATGCCAGAAGGGCCCGAATTAATGAAAAACCATAAGTATTGCTAAAAAAGCAGGATAACACTTGTTTTGCCTTCAAAACGGAGTCGGAGAAAATCTACAAAAATGTAATCGTAAAATATCGATTAAACATTTTTGTATTTTTCTGCCGACTCCGAACATCCCTTGAGTCCTTCAGCCGATTGCTGCCGACCCTTTTTCACCAGTTCGGATGCGAATGCATTCGGCCAAATCGAGAATAAAGATTTTGCCGTCCCCGATTTCTCCGGTGCGTGCCGCGGAAATAATCGCATTTACCGTGCGGTCTACAAAATTGTCATTGACGGCAATCTCCAGACGAATCTTTTTGAGGAGATTGACCTCGAATTTGATGCCGCGATAACTTTCCTGATAGCCCATCTGGGCCCCGCAGCCGAGTGAATTGGTCACACTCATCTTGCCGACTTCGGCCTGAACCAGGGCTTTTTTGACTTCTTCTAGTTTATGGGGCTGGATGTACGCAATAATCAGTTTCATAGGCATACTCCTTAAGAAAAGACGTTCCGCTACATGGTGCTGAAAATCTGGAATCCGCTGTACGCTTCCATGCCGTGTTCGCCGATATCCAGACCCTTCATTTCTTCTTCCGCGCTGACCCGCAGTCCCACCGTATTTCGGAGAACCCAGAACAGCAGCAGTCCCAGACCAAAAGCCCAGACAAAAGCCGCTCCGGCACCGAGCAGCTGAATCCCCAGCAGACGGAGCCCTCCTCCATAAAAGATACCGCCGTCAACGGCGAACAATCCATAGGCCACTGTACCCCAAAAACCGTTCACCGCATGGACACTGACGGCACCAACCGGGTCGTCAATTCTCAAAACCGCATCAAAAAAGAGAACACTGAACACCACCAAAACACCTGCCACCAGGCCGATAACAATCGCTCCGACGGGTGTCACCCCGTCACAAGAAGCGGTAATGGCGACCAAACCGGCCAAGGTGCCATTTAAAGTCATCGAAAGATCCGGTTTCTTCAAAACCAGCCAAGATGTCAGCAGCGAGGAAACCGCTCCGGCTGCTGCCGCCAAATTGGTCGTAACAGCAATATACCCCACCATCCCGCCGGCAACCGTGGTGCTTCCCGGATTAAATCCAAACCAGCCGAACCAGAGGATAAACACGCCCAAAGCCGCCAACGGGATATTGTGTCCGAGCAGGGCTTTTGGTTTGCCGTCCCGACCATATTTACCCAATCGGGGGCCCAAAAGAACGGCACCCGCCAAAGCCAGCCAGCCGCCGATGGAATGAACGACCGTCGAGCCCGCGAAGTCATGAAATCCCAAATCGGCCAGCCAGCATGTATTGTCCGTCAGAAGCAGGTTGCCCCAGGCCCAGGAGCCGAAGACTGGATAAATCACCAGAGAAATTACAGCGCTGTAAATCAGATAGGAGATGAATTTGGTTCGCTCGGCCATAGCACCGGAAACAATGGTGGCGGACGTCGCCGCAAAAACCGTCTGAAAAATCAGGAACGTCCAGCTCCAGTCCTCTCCGGGTTCGATTCCGCTGAGGCCAAACATCGTCGTGCCGAACAGCCCATTGGACCGTCCAAACATCAGACCGAAGCCAATCAGAAAGAACACGAGCGAGCCGACGGCAAAGTCCATCAGATTTTTCATTAAAATATTGACGGCGTTTTTCGCCCGTGTGAAACCTGTTTCCACCATAGCAAAACCGGCCTGCATAAAGAAGACCAGAAAAGCAGCAATACACGTCCAAATCACATTCATATTCACTTGCAGAGACTCCTTGACTTCTGCAATCCCGCTCGGCTCCTGTGCCGCTGATTCTCCGGCATACAGAATCCCGCTCAACAGCAGCAGACAGACCGCAAACCACCATCCTCTGCAACAAATCTCTCGATGACGATACATGTTTGGTTCCTTTCTGGAGAAAAAAGAGTCTTCCCGTTGTTAAAACTCTGTTGCCAGACCGACTCCGGTCCAAAACAAGTCCCGATCCCCGGAAGGCAGTCCCTTTCGGATATCCGAATCCAGAATCGTCACGTAATTCAGACTCGGTGTTACGGTCCATTTTCCGAGGGTAAATGGAAAGGCGATTTTCAGACTCAGGTCATTGAGCGCACTTTTCTCGAGAGGGTCCCCGACAGCATCCGCCCAATAGCCCTCATTGTAGTTGGAATCTCCCCATCCGACCGCACAGGATAAAGCCAGACCGACCGGCACGGATTCACCGAGCTCAGCAATTTTTTCGATGGTATGGCCGATGCCGGCGGATACATAAGTCCCGTTGATGTCGTCAAAATCATAATAAACGGTCACCGAAGGGGTAAGAAGCGTATCCAGCGACAGTCCGGAATACACCTCCTGTGTGCTGCCGGCACTGGGAAACCGGTAATAAATATAGCCGACCGATAACGTCAGCTTCTCCGTAAGAGAAAGAGCATAGCTTCCGTAAAAATCATATTCTGTAAATTCCCCGGATTGATTGTTTTCATCTGTCATATCCAGATTGCCCCAGATGCCGGCCGACCAGGGGCCCTTGCTGATTCCGATGGAGGGCTGCCAGACCCAGTCATCCACAAGGTTGTGTCCCCGCCAGACATACTTGCTGTAAAAATCACTGGTCAGGGAAAACGCCGCCTTTTCTTCCGCCGCTGCCGCAGCAGAAACCGCCAAAACCACTCCTGCACAAATCCATTGTCTCCTACACATTTTTCTTCTCCCAAAAAAGATGCTTTCTAAGCCGGCGCACATCCGCCGAACTTTTTCGGAAGAAGGAGAAAGCAAGAGATATGCCAATCAAAAATCCAGAATCAAAAGCTCGCAACCCATTTTGTTGCAAGAAGATATGATTTTTTCAACCGAAAAGAGTTCTTTTAGAAAAGCACAAAATTGTATCGGCTAACCGTTTCTTCTACAATTTTGTACCATCACAGCGATTATTTTCCGAGAATGTGATATTTGCGCATTTTGTAGCCGAGCATTCGTTCGGTAATGCCCAGCTCTTTGGCCGCCTGCCTCTGTTTTCCGCCTGTTTTTTTGAGGGCATCTACAATCATCTCTTTTTCGAGATTGGCAACACGCTCCGGCAAAGTCAGCCCGTCGCGGCTCGGCGTTTTCTGAACCATCTGAAGGGAAGGCGGCAGATGGTCGGAACGGATGACATCTTCATTGCAGACCAGCACCGCCCGCTCGATGCAGTTTTCCAGCTCGCGGACATTGCCGGGCCAGTGATAACTGGTGAGCATTTCAATCGCCGGTGTAGAGATGCGGTTGATTTTTTTGCCGTTTTCGCGGGCATACTTCTCAAGAAAATAATCCGCCAGCAGCATAATATCGTCTTTGCGGTCCCGCAACGGAGGGATAAAAATCGGAAACACATTAATGCGGTAATACAAATCTTCTCGGAAAAAGCCGTTTTTGATGCCTTCTTCAAGATTTTTATGAGTTGCAACGACAATCCGAACATTGGTTCGAATGGTCTCTGTACCGCCGACACGCTCAAACTCGCGGAATTGAATGACCCGCAGCAGCTTGACCTGAAGGTTCAGGGAGAAATCGCCGATTTCATCCAAAAAAATGGTCCCGCCGGAGGCCAGCTCAAAGCGTCCGAGCTTCCGCTGAGTCGCTCCGGTGAATGCCCCTTTCTCATGGCCGAACAGCTCGCTTTCCAGAAGCAGTTCCGGCAGCGCCGTACAGTTGACCTTGATGAAAGGTTTGTCCGCCCGCATGCTGTTGTAATGAATAGCATGAGCGACCAGGTCCTTGCCGGTGCCGCTTTCGCCGCGAATCAGCACAGTTGCATTGCTGTTGGCCACCTGCTCAATGAGCCGATAAACCTCCTGCATCGCATTGCTGGTGCCGATCATGTTGTGAATGCTGAACTTTTTCTTCAGCTCGCTGCGAAGACGGGCGTTTTCATCCTCCAGCTTCAGCCGGTCGGAAACAACCAGTCGGTTGAGCTTGACCGCCTGAGCCACCATTGTTGAAAGGACTTCCAGAAGATTGACATAAAATTCGAGGTTCTCGCCCGGCAGGACTTTTCTGTCGGCACTGATAGCGCCGATGGTTTTGCCCTCCAGCTTAATCGGCACGCAGAAAAAGGCGATTCGTCCCCGTTTCGGTTTGGGACGCCGCCCGGTCTTGGCCAAAAATCGCGGGTCTTTGCTGATATCCGGCACAATCTCCCGGATGCCCCGCTGGACCACCAGCCCCGTGATTCCCTCCCCGACCTTATAGGTCACATGTTTGGACTCATCCGGGATGCCGTGGGCCACTTTAATGGCAATCGTCTCGGTATCCGGGTCCAGAAGCATAATCTGCCCGCGTTCCAGTTTCAAATGGCTTTCGAGGGTGGACAAAATGGAGCCGAGCGTTTCCTCCAGGTTTAAGGAATCGGCAATGGCCCGTGACACCTCCGCCAGCAACTGAACTTCTTTTCCGAGTTTTTCCATCGGTTATTTCCTGATAGACAAGATTGTTGCTTTATTCTATATATCTAACAAAAATGTAGTTTTGATTTCAAATAAAAAAAACGGGCCCCTGCAAAGGAACCCGTTTTCTTGTCTGTTTTCTCTTGGGCCGGTGTCAGAGCGTTTCTTTGAGCACCGCAATCCCCTCAACCACTTTGCAGGTATGAACGGCAAAGCGGTCCGCATAATCCGGTCGAGAACGCGGATACGCCGTTTCAACGGCTTGTTTGAGTTTGTCAGCATCTTCCGCCAAAACCAAAGCCCCGGCGGCTCCTTTATCCCCGCCGCCCAGCATCCGCTCGCCGAGCACACCGGGCACCGTGCGGGCAATATCGCACATCGTCTCCAGTTCCGGACCGGAAATGACATACTCATCCCGCAAGCCGATGCCGTCTTCCCGGAAAACCCGCCCAACCGTCCGGATATCCCCTTTCTTCCACGCATCGAGCATTTCATAAAAGCGTTTCTGTGCCTTATAGATATAGGTCATCCGGCTGACCAGATGAGGTACTTCCTTTTCAAAACGGCTTTGGATTTTCTGGTAAAGGGCTTCGTCCCGAATATCCGCCAAACAGCTGATAGAAAAGCCGGCCGCCTTGGCCTTCTGCACCATGTCCTCGCACTCAGCCCGGCGGACTTTGTAGGTGGACTTCTCCAGACCCGGCCGGACTGTTCCGGTATCCATAACCACAATCCGGAATTCCGGGGCTCCTTTGCCCAGCGGCACATAGGCAATCGAACGGTCAGACGGCCGATAATGCGTGCCCATCCCTTCCTTGGCAAACAGAATCATAATCTGGTCCAGCTTACCGCAGGGAGAACCGATATAGTCATTTTCCACCGCCTGGGCCAAATCCACAATCTTCATCGAATCCGATTCCTGAATGCCGTTGACATCCAGAATCGACAGAATCAGATTGAGCGTCAGGGAAGCCGAGCGGCTCATCCCGCCGCCGGGGATATTGCCGTACAGGACCGCATCCATCCCCTGCGTGAGTTTGTATCCTTCCCGCCGCAAAATATACTCCACACCATAGGGAAATCGAGCCCACGTGTCGGCAATTTGGGGAGACTTGGGCGGCGGCACGGAACCCAAGTCAAACTCAACAAGACCGTCATTCGGGAAATTCCCGCTGTACAGCCGCATCTTCCTGGTGCCGTTGGGTTTGTAAGCCATCCAGATGAATCGGTCGGTACCGACGCCGAACAATTCGGTCCCGTTGTAGTCCCCGTGTTCGACTCCCAGACAAAACCGGGAGGAGCTGCGGCGGATTTTCGCCCCTTTCAGGGACAGATTGTGTTCTGAAGCCAGTTTTCGTAAAACATCAACGGCTTGCTGATCATTCGTTACAGACTTCACCATGCACTCTCCATTATTTAGCTAATCCGAGCGGACTGAAAATCACATACAAAAGCAGCGTAAGCACCACAACCACAACGCCGGCGGCTGCTGCACCTTTGGAAGAATGCAGCTGAATCGTCGTGTTCTGTCGAAACTCCACGGGCTGGGCCAGCGGTTTAGCCGCCGTAATCAGGGCCATGACCAAAAGACAAAGGATAAAACTAATGGCCATTCGGTTCAGAAAGTTGCCGATTAAAAAGGCCATCACCTGGTTCTCCATTAGTTTACCGATAGTCGAGACATACTTGAGCCCGCCGTAGACAATGAAGTTGGTCACAAGCCCCGCCACACCGCAGACAGCCGGACCCCGGCGTACCAGCAGGCCGAATACAAAGACCGCCAGCACACCCGGCGACAGAAAGCCCTGGCTTTCCTGAATAATGGTAAAGATGCTGTTGCTGATTTTCGGATTACCCAGCTGCGGAGCCAAAAAGACCGCCACAGCCGTAAAAGCAACCACACAGATTCGTCCGAGTGCCACAACGGCCTTCTGGGAGGCATTTGGGGCCAGATACTTCTTATAGATATCCATCGTAAAAATTGTGGAAGCGGCATTGAGCATGGCGGCCAGCGAGCTGACAATCGCCCCTAACAAAGCCGCCAGTACAAAGCCGACCAGACCGGTCTTTTTCGGAAGTACTTTGCTGAGCAGCTGGCCAAGAGCCGAGTCATACTTGTACCCGAGAAATTTTTCCGTAACCACCTTGGCGTTCGCTGACTGAGCGGCTTGGCGAACCGAGGCATTATAAGCATCCAACTCCGCAGCAAGGGCCGGGAACACTACTCGCCAGGATTTGTCATCCGACTCGAATACCGTAAAGGGCTGAACCTGGAGTTTGCTGTATTTATCCTGAGTAATAGGCAAAACAAAGGGATTCTTGACTCGATTGGCCTCCAGAGCCGCCTCATTCGGGAAAACAGCCACCAGAAATCCCCCCTGAGTCGGGGATGTCAGCATCTCCGGAGTAGGCGAAGGAACCACCTGCACAAGTTGCGTATTCGGATTGGCGATTTTATACTTGGCCAGAACCGGAGCATTGTCTGCCGCCGCTTTGGACTTCATATCCGGTGCAAACAGGTTAAATGCAATAATACCCGGAATCACAATCACAAACGGAATCAGCAGCTTCATAAAGGCTGAAAAGACAATGCCCTTCTGCCCTTCCGCCAACGAAGCTGAACCGAGGGTCCGCTGGGTAATGTACTGATTCAGACCCCAGTAATAAAAGTTCGGAATCCACAGCCCCAGCAGCAGGGCCGTCCAGGGAAGCGTTGCATCGCTCATCGGCAGGAACATGTTCAGCCGGACCTTGTTGAGTGAGACGAACCGCTCCAGCACCCCTTCACTGCCCGTAAAGGTTTTCAGGCCGACGGCCCCCGTGCTCACATCCTCAATATAGGAGGCCTCCTGAACATTGCCGAGCATCTTAAAGGCGAAAATCATGATAACCGCCCCGCCGACAATCAGAGCGCTTCCCTGAATCAGGTCGGCCCAGGCGCAGGCCTTCAGTCCGCCGGCCGCTACATACAGCATCGCGATAATCCCGATAACCAAAGAAGCCTGCGCTACAGTCGGAACAAAACTCATTCCCATCTCTTCGGCCATTGTATTGATGGTCAAAGCTCCGGAATAGGTTACCGCCCCCAGCAGAAGCATGTAGATAAAAATAGTCGTCACAGCCATGATGGTGCGGGCAGCCGTATTGTAGCGGTATTCGAGGAACTCCGGCATTGTATAAATCCCTGCCCGCAGAAAGTAAGGCAGGAATCCGAAGGCCACTACAACCAGCGTAATGGCTGCCATCCATTCATAACTGGCGATGGCCATTCCGATATGGCTGGCGGCGTTGCCGCTCATTCCGACAAACTGCTCGGAGGAAATATTGGCAGCAATCAGAGAAAATCCTATCAGCCACCAAACCAGACCCCGACCGGCCAGAAAATAATCCTCTCCGGACTGTTCATGGCGGCTTTTATAGAGCCCCAGCCCCACGACACAGACGACAAAAACAACAAAAACAATTACATCCAGAATCCCCATTGTGCAGACTCCTAAAAAACGTTCTCTTCGTCTTTTTCTGTGTCTAACAAATCTCCTGTCATTCCCGCGCAGGCGGGAATCCGGACTTCTCGGGAGACGCCGTTAGATTATTTCCGAATTATCCATATTTTGGAGGCCGTATCAACAAAGATTTCTGAAAGTATTGGCAAACTTTCCATTCTACTTCGCAATAGTTGCAGAAAAATGACAGCTTTTTACCAAGAACCGAATTGAAGGGGCTCCTGGGTCGGCTTTTCCTTCAGAAGAATCAAAATGCCCAGAGAAGGATTTTCTCGACCAAACCGCTCTATTTCCTCCCGGGTCATCACCATAACGGCCGTCGAAATGCCATCACAGACAGCCGGGTTTTCCCCTTTTACCCAAACCGCTGATTTATCTTGGATTGCCTGACCGGAAACCGGACGAATCATGTCGGTTCCACGCCGAAGACCGGAGCAGCTGAGCGATTCATCTCTCATCAGAAGCGTCCGAATCTCCTTTTGCGTAATCGGATTGGTCAGACGGACAGGCCAACCCACCTGGTCCGACGGTGCATCCATCGCCAGGATGGTGCTGGTTCCGCCGTGAATCAGGGCTCTTTTAATCTGCCATTCGCCCAGCACATCAGCCATTTTCTTGACGGCAAATCCCTTTCCGAGCCCCCCGAAATCCAGCCGGATTCCTTCCGTATGCACTCGGATCGACATCCTGTCCGGACGGATTTCCAGAAGGTGCATTCCAATAGAACAAAGTCGGTCCCGAATGTCGCCTTCGGACGGTGTCGTCCCTTTCCATAAATCAACCAATCCCCCTACCGTACAGTCAAAAAGCCCACCGGTTTCCTTGTAAAGGCGCCATGCAATTTGAAGACATTCCATTGTTTCCGGCGAAACAATCACCGATTGTCCTTTTTGTAAGGAATTGATTCGGGAGATGTCACTGTTGGAAATAAAACGGCTCAAAAGCGATTCCAGCCGGTCCAATTCATCAAAGGCCGCACGAGCGGCGTTTGCAGCATAGGTTGAATCCGGATACTCGATAAACAGTTCAAATTCCGTCGCCATCGCACGATGACAGAAGTGAAACGGTTTCATCGAGCCCTCTCTGTTTCAGGTACGGAACCGTCCGTCTGCATCAAGTCCAGCAAATCTTTTCGGATGTACCCTCTCCACTCGAGAGACGGCCGTAAATAGACCGGCGCATCAAAAAGCGGCAGATACATATGCCGTTGTCCGGGCGGAGGGGTTTCATACAAATACTTCAAAATCTCCGGCTCCAGCCGTGCATCGGCCAAAATCAGGGCAGCAGCCGGCATCGAGGGGTCCACCTTGCTGAAATAACCAACAGAAGAAAAAGAGCGAAGATACCACGGCCACGGCCAGTAATCATCGTTTTCCGCAAAAACCTGGATATAAAGCCGCTGCCCTTCTCCGGAATAATCCGCAGTCTGCATGACCTTTTGAAACATAGAAAAAATGTCAGGGCTTGTATGCCCGTACACATAAGGATTCGAAGGGCTTGTCGTATATCTGGTCATCAAAAGGAGACTTTGGGCCAGCGGACTAACGAAACCGAAAAGCAGCAGAAGTGTTAACACAATCAGGTGTTCTTTGCGGCCGCGTGCCCAACGGAGAAAACGATCGGCCGCCAAACCGGCCGGCAGGACCATCCCATACAGCAACGGCAGTACATTCCAAGGTGTTTTATAGGGAATCGCCGAATAGCAAATCGTTAAAATCAGCGTAAAAAGAACCAGAAAAGAAGCCCATGGAAAAACCGAACTCTTCCGCTGGTTTCTCAAGACAACCAGACACCCCAAAAGGGCCAGAGCAACAATGCCGTCTTCGTTCCAAACAACCGGCTCAAAAAACTCCGTCCATGTCAGCAAGTCCAGATAGTACCACCAGGGATGAAAATGGGCCGTCTTGACGGCAGCATGAGAAGGATATAACCAAAGACTCCGCAGCGAATCGGCAAGCCCCTGCCAATGGGTTCCAAAGCCGGAAAAAAACAGAAGCCACACAAGCAGGAACACCCCCGAACCAACCGCAGCATCAAGAAGACGAATAGGCCGTTCATTCCTCAGTGACCTTCCCCAAAGAAAAAGAAAAGCCAGTGCCGCCGACACAAAAGAGAGAACGGCTGTTTCTTTTGTGGCAAACATCAGACCCGCCGACAGGCCCGTCCAAACCGCCCAGCCGAGGCGGGGCTTATCCCAATAACGGCAAAGTCCCCCTAAAAAAAAGCCGAGAAACAAAACCAGCCAGATTTCGTGAATGAAATACCCGCTGTAATAGACAAAAGCAGGCGAGAATGCCAGCAGAACAGAGGCAAAAAAGGCCGCCCTCTTTCCGATGTATGGAGCCGTCAGCCAGGGTGTCAGGACCACCCCTAATCCGGCTAAGGCGGTGATGCCCCGCAAAAGATTTTCCGACAATCCTTCCAGTGAACGGATGCCCGCCAGCCGTGCCCCCAGCCACGCGAAATAATACAGCGTCGGTCCGTGATACTCGAGCGGCTCGTATTCATACAGCCCGGTTTCCAGAAGATGCCCGAGTTTGACGGCGTGAACCGCTTCATCCGTGTGCATCGGACGGACAGATAAAAACGGAAAACGGACCGCAGCGGCGGCCGCCAAAAGCGCACAGCCGAGGTAAAAAGAACGCTTCATCGCGGACTTCTGCCGAAGACCTCTATCTCGATGAAATGATTCATATCGTTCTGGTTGTTGCCGCTGCTGTAAATCCGTACATAGCGGGCACGGGTGCCCTTGGCATCAATCAGTTTGCCTTCCGCTGTACCGACAAAGTTCTTATCCTTCCCGACACCCAGACCGCTGGAATTGTCATCATCGTTGTTAAACAGGGTCACAACACCCGTAACAAAATCGGGATCGCTGCTGACCTGAACAACCACATCATAATAAACCCGTTCGGTCTTATGATACTGCCAGAAAACAATGGCATAGATTTCGTATTCCTGCTCCAAATCTACCTGAACCCACTGGGTGAATGGGCCCAACTCGACTAGACTGCCGTCATTGGCCTCCTTATCGCCGTCCGTAATCATCGCATAGGAACCGAGTATCGGCTCAGACTCAGAACCGGTAACGGGTTTGCCCCGGGAAATCAGCGCTGTGCCCTCCGGCGCCAAAAACGGCGGACGCGGAGCCCCCAGCGGCTTTTCGAGATTTTTTACACCCGTAATATTCTCCGGCGTGCCGACAAACTGCGGCTTGGGCAGTGTTAAGGGAATCGGCACGAGTTTTTCGGCCTCCTTTGAAGCCGAAACAGCCGGTTTCGATTCTTCCGGTTTTTCAGATAAGGCCACATTCGCAGACGGCTGGGACGGAGCCGGTGCTGGAGGGGCAGGGGATTCTTTTTTCTGACAACCCGCAAGGGAAAACACAACCGTTAAACACCCGACAAAAATAAGAAGATTTTTCATTTTTATTCTCCTGACCTTTTATAGCAGATTCCACGGCGAACGCATCGGCCGAAACCGCAGACGGTTGGCCTGTTCATCGCCGACAAATTCTTCTTTCACCGGGTCCCATCGCAGAGGCCGGCCTAACCGGACGGCAATATTCCCCATATGACATATCGAGGCCGTCCGATGCCCGATTTCAGCCGGCGCCGCCGTCGTTTTCCGGCTCCGGATGCACTCCAGAAAATTGCGGCGGTGATCACGGCTATAATACAGCTGAATCGGCTCTTTGCCAACAGCAGATTTTACAAGATGTTCCGGCTCTGAGTAGAGTCGTTCGCGGCTGACAAAAATTTTGCCCCGGCTTCCCTCAAAGGCAACGCTTCCGGTTCCGGCGCCTGTTCGGCAGAACAGCTGAACACCATCCGCATAGGTAAAAACCAAATCATAAAACAGCGCTGTGTCGAACAGCCCCTCTTTGGGGAACTCCCCCCTTCCTTCCACCCAGACCGGCCCGGTAAGGTCTGTCCCGTGTCCCCACTGGGCAATGTCAATCTGATGAGACCCCCAATTGGTCAGCTGTCCGCCGGAATAATCAGAAATAAAGCGGAAGGTGTAGTGGCACCGCTGCGGGGTATAAGGTGCCCACGGGGCCGGCCCAAGCCAGAGGTCATAATCCAGCTCCGGCGGAACAGGTTCCGGGCTCCACTGCGGCGGACAGGTGCGATTATTCGGAGGAATCTCGACATAAATTTTTTTCAAATCTCCAATCCGTCCGTTTCGTACGAGCTGACAGGCCCGATGAAAATAAACATCTGACCGCTGGTGAGAACCTATTTGAAAAACCCGTCCGTATCGCTGAACCGCATCGCAAAGAACCCGCCCTTCGGCAATCGTCAGGGTCAGCGGTTTTTCACAATAGACGTCCTTTCCAGCTCGGACGGCCGCCAGGGCCATCGGCACATGCCAGTGGTCAGGGGTGGAAATAACGACGGCATCGATGTCCTCCCGGGCCAGCAGTTCGCGGAAATCCGTTGTGCCGCAGGAAGCATCCAGCCCGGCTTCCGCAAGGCCCTCCTGAAGATGACGGCGGTCGGCATCACAGACGGCGGCAACCTGTACACCCGGCTGGTTCAGGAATCCCCGCAGATTGCCCATCCCCATCCCGCCGACTCCGATAAAGCCCAGCGTGATGCGGTTGGACGGCGCCGTCCTGCCGAAAAGAGACGCAGTTGCAATCCAGGGAAACCCCAGCGCAGAGACCCCTGCGCCCTTCAGGAAGGAACGCCGGCTGAATGAATTCGACTGGTACGATACATTCACCATCGAAAATGCTTACAGACTGCCCTTGACCTTGGAAAGAACGAGGGCCAGGATAATCAAGACGATGCAGACAGGCAGCAGCAGTTTCAGACTTTTCTGAATGGAGGCGCCTTTGGCCATATTGCCCATCGCTTTGGGAACAATCACGGCGCCGGCCAGCCCCACCGCAAAGATGATGCCGAACAGACTGCCGTGGATGTCCGACGAAAACTTCGAAAAACTTACCCCAACCGTCGTCGGAAAACACGGAGCAAACGCCAGCCCGGCCAGGGCCGCCAGAAGCCGCGCATGGAGCGATTGGACACACTGCATCATCAGAAAGATGGCGATTGCCGCAACAAGGGCGGCGGCGGCAATGACCCACCCGCCGTTGGCCGTCAGATCAAAACCGATTCGAGCAGGCAGAAGCCCCGTTGCCAAACGGCCGGCCATCATCGCAATAGCAAAAATGGATAAAAGCTGCTGGCCGAACGCATCGGCGGCCGCGGCTTCAACGGAGGCGTTTTCCTTTTGGATAACCTCCTTGCCGAAGGTGGGAAGCCAGTTGCAGAAAGAGGCCTCCAGAGCGATATAGCAAAACAGAACAAAAGCGGCCGTTAAAACCGCCGGCTGGCCGAGCAGTTTTACCGCCGCCGCTATATCCAGTTTGGCACTGCTGGCCGGATATCCCTTGGCCGCCAGTGCAATCAGCACCGGAAGCAGAACAATCACGCCGAGTACAGACACGGCCTTTTCATATCCGGCGGTTCGAAACAGGAAACTGACAATCAGCGGCGTCAGAAAAAGCCCCAGGCCGAAAAAGACATTGGCCAGATTGCTGGCCGCGGCTGGGTCCTTGCCGTCAAAAAGCACCTGCGGCGCCATCACATTGCCTGCTGTATTCAGGGCCATCGCCCCAAATCCCAGCAGCAGACACGGCCAGAGAACGGCGGTATAGGTTTTCCCAAAGGCCAGGATAAAAATGCACGCCGCTGTCAGAACAAACCCGAGCACCGCAATCCACTGATAACCGATGGCATCCGTTACCACGCCGACCACCAGCGAAGCCACCAGACAGGCAAACATGAATCCCGAAATCAGAGTGCCGAATTTGCCTGCATCCATCTGGACCCGCGGCATCAGTTTGACGCTGATCGACCCCAGCAGCGAAAAGCACATTCCTAATCCGAATACACAGCACAAAGCAACCGCCTGGACCATAACGAACCTCCTTATTCCACAGGATTATTTTGATGTTCCATACCGATTTGACGGCGGATAAGCAGGTAAAGGAAAAGAAAGGCAGAGGAACCGAATGCCAAAGCACACCAGCGGTGGACTTCCAGAAGCAGCTTCTGACCATCGGTGCCGAACCAAGGGAACATGCTGAAGACCATACTGAGGGCCAGCGGCAGAGATAAAACCAGCAAAGCCCAAAAACAGCATTTCAGAACGGCATCCAACCTGCCTTCGAAAACCATATCGCCCGCCCAGCCGAACGCCAGAATCGCCAGACAGACCGCCAAAATCGGGGCAAATGTGGCGTGAATCATCAGCAGCCAGCCGGCCAGACGGCAGCCGAAAAACAGCGGACCAAAGCCCGTCAAAAACAAGACGGCAAATGACAGCAGGGCCAGCAACAGAACCAGTTTTCGAAAACGACCCCACGGAGAAAGCTTCTGCTCCAGCAGAAGCAGCGTGCAAACGTGAATTTTTGTACGAATAAGTTCTCGAAACGTCCAGCGTCCGGAGCGGGTGAACAGATGCAAGAGGATATGAAGCCCGATGCCTCCGAGAAGAACGGCAAAAACCAGCAGTGAAATCCAGCGGAATATCATTTTGGCTCCTCCACGGCCTTTTCCGACAAGACAGCCGCCGCCTTAACGGCATAGGCCAGAAGCACCAGACCGACTAATCCGCAGGCACACAGACAAACCGCTTTCATCCAGGGACGAAAAACAAAGGAGAAATTAAACGCCCAGACATACAGGCGGCTCAATCCCTGCAGTTGGACCATTGGTACGAACCGCTCCATCCCGGCTATAGGGGAATCCGCCGGCACAGGGGCAAAAAAGAACGGCGAATCCGTCGTGTGGCAGTCTGCACAGCCCAATGTACCGAGGGCCTGCTTGGAGGGCCGGACATCGTGAGCAATCGGCCAGGCATAGGGTTCCGCGGCAGGATGGTCGGTACTGACCAGCGCATCCGCCTCGAGGCAGTACAGCCGTCCGCCGCAGATATAGACCGGTTGTTTCGCTGAATCGGAGGGCGTCAGCCGACGAAGCACCTCGGCAATCTGTTCCTCTGTGAGGACTCGCCAGTCATTGACCCGTTCGGCATCGGCGGCAAGAATCGAACCGGCCGCCTTGAGCACCTCCGCCGGCGGCAGGGGCAAGACACTATCTCCTTCGAGCAATCCCCAATAGGCAGGCCAGAACAGCCGGTGCGGACCGATTTTTCCGTCGTGCCCTTTCAGAAAGACCGGGCCGTACACCTTCGGCAGCCGCAGGTCCATCGAATGCTTGCCGTGCAGCCCGATTTTATGCATACGGGCCGTTCGCCACTGAGCGATCTCCTGTTGAGGCCAAAGACTTGTATGACAGGCCGTACAGGTGAGTTTTTCAAAATGAATGGTGGGAATCCCGCGGTGAAGCGGCTTGGGAGCCCCCAGCCGGCCTGCATCCGGCTCGACAGCTGATGTGCCCAGATGACAGCCCTCGCAGGTGAGCGAGGCCAAACGGGGGTCGCTCATTTCATATCCGCGGTTGATTTTGTGATCCCGGCCGTGCCGGTGACAGTCCGTACAGCTCAGCCCGGATTTCAGATGGACATCTTCGTCTTCCGTCCAGATATCCGATTCTCCGAGTTTGAGATTCTGATTGGAATGACAGAAATAACACCGTTCAGGTGGACAGATTCGGCTGATATCGAAAAAGACCTGTCCTTCCTTGTTAAAGATTCCTTCCCGATAATGGGTCGTGATTCCTTCATCAAATTCCGGGTCAAAGAAATCAGACAGAGCGGAGGCGGTTCCGTTGACGACAGCCAGCCCGCTGGATGCGGCGGCAATCCAACGGTAATTCTGTCGAGCCGCCTGGAGAGCCGCTGTATTTAAATCCTGCCGATTGTCCCGATTGTGACAGGCCAGACAGTTGATTTCATATTTGCCGCTGATTTCCTGGCGGGTAACCAGTCGAGGATTTTGGGGGTCCGCCGGGAGCTCGCCGTATCCGCCGCCGGGCAGATGGGTGCCGAACTCATTCAGATAATCCCACCCGCTCAGCCCGACCTGCTCCGGAGGAAAGGCCCCCTTCCAGCCGCGGGGAGAAATAGGAATCTGGGTCCGGGTGCGGACATCCCGCAGCACCCAGGGCTGACCGGGACGGCCCGGTGCGTCTTTGGGCTGCGGACCGGGAAAATGCCAGCCACCGGCTATAGTCTGATAGTCATGACACTGCCCGCAGGTCTTCCGCGTAGAAAAAGGACGGGCGGGATTATCCTGAGGACGAATCTTGACACCTTTCTCATCCAGCAGGTCAATCCAGTGTACATAGGGGCTTCGGTTGGCGTCATTGCCGTCCCCGAGCAGTTCGCCCTGTTCTGCGGCCAAGACCGCCCCTACAGTTGCAACGGCCAGCCATATAAGAATGATCTGCTTGTCGCTCTTCATAGACACGGTCGGCGGCTGATTATACAGAAAACTCCTCGGATTTAAATTCCAAACGGCAGCCCTTTTCGACGGCCTCATTCACTTTCAGCACCGTCACAGCCGTCTCGTAGCCGACCTCCGCCGGACAAGTGAGTTTTTCGTTGCCGCGAACGGCCTCCAGGAAATTACGGATGTGCGGCTGATGATACGGGACATTCATCGAAACAGGCAGTTTATATTCCGCCGGCGCAAAGGTGCCCTCCCGAACATCCAACACCGCCTCCTCTTTTTGGGCATTATCCACAACGGGTCTGCCTTCGACCTTCTTCAGATAACCCTTGGCAACCCAGGGGTCCCATTCTGCTTCCGGCACCCAGCTTTCCCGATAAACGCTGCCGCGATTGGCCGATTCGGAAATAAGCAGTGTTCCCTTGAGCCCCATAAAAGACTCGAAATAGCCGTTGGCGCTGTTTGTCGTGAGCGTCTGATAGAAGGCCCGCACCGGTCCATCCGGTGTCTGATATTCATAGACGGCCATCACATTGTCATACCATTCATGGTTTTTCCAGTAATCTATGCCGCCGCTGGCCATCACACTGCGGGGAGCCGCGCCCAAAAACCAGTTGTAAATATCAATCTGGTGAGATCCGAGGTCCACAATCGGCCCACCGCCGAGCCCCTTAAACCATCGCCAGTTGCGGAACTGGTGCATATTCTTGAACCCATACTGATTCAGCACCGACTCCGGGATTTCCGAGCCGGCCGGCCAGTCCAGGTCCTCGCAGGAGGCCTTGCTTCGATTCCACTGGCCGTTGACGGTGGTTATCTGCCCGAGAAGTTTGGCTTCCTGAATATATTTCTCGTAGCAGTACCGATAGCGCGGGTTGCTTCGGCGCTGATGCCCGATTTGCAGCAGTTTGCCGGTTCGGCGGGCGGCCTCGAGCATCCGTCGGGCCCCTTCGAGCGTATTGCTCATTTCCTTTTCACAATAGACGTGAAGCCCTTTTTCCAGACAGGCAACCGTCTGTTCGGCATGCCAGAAATCAGGTGTGGCGATAAAGACGGCATCCAAATCCGTCTCTTTGTCCAGCATTTCCTTATAATCCACGTACGGTCTGCCTTCGTGACCGTAGGCGGCCTTGTAGGCCTGCACACGCCGCGAAACTCGCCGAAGATTGACCTGCTCCCAGATATCGCAAATCGCCAGAATGCGAATGTTTGCCTCCGGTCCCAGTTTAATCGCCGCATCCAGAAGGGCCTGGCCCTGCGCTCCGGCTCCGATAAAGGCGACATTCAGAACATCTTTTTTGCCGTCCGCTCCGAGCGCCTTGCCGGAAACAAACAGCCCCGCTCCAATGGCGGCGGTTGCTTTCACAAACTCTCTACGATTGATGGAATGACTCATTCGAACTTGCAACCTCCCTTTCAATTTAGTTCACGAATCTTAATATTCCGATATTCCACAGGGAACCCGTGGTCCTGGAATCCGATGTATCCTTCCGGCGGCAGGTCTTTGTAGGCAATGTCAAATTTGTTGGATGAGCCGTCCGGATTTTGATGAGCGGTTGTCCACTGCCGCAGGTCCATATCAATCATCGGCTGATGGTTCATGAAAACGCGGATAATAGGCCCGGCGGCAAGGATAGTCATACGGTTCCATTGGCCGGCCGGGTTGACCGGATTGTTTTGCGGAGCCAGAATGTCATAAATCGCCCCGCAGGTTTCCCGCCGGTCCACCGGTTTGCCGTACGAATCCATAATCTGCACCTCAACCCACGGCAGCCAGGTGCGTTCCGCCGCCCGCAGAAAGACACCGCTGTTCGTATTTTTTTCGACCTTGAAATCAAAATCGAGAATGAAATCCTTGTATTTGGCCTGCGTCCAGATGTCTCCTTTCCCCTTGCGGCTGAGGACACCGTTCTGATACGTCCAGCTGCCGGGATTCAAAAAGGCATTGCTCAAATCATCCTTCAAAAGATTCGGCCACCGCTCGGAAGCCAGACGGGCGGCTTCCTGTGTATAGAAAGCAATGCACCGAGACAGCTGGGGGACATAATCCTCTTCCCAGTGATTTTCATATTCCAAAATGAGCGGGCCCTGATAGCCCTGTTTGTACAGCTGGGCCAGGGCCGCCCCGACGCGATTTTTGCCCTGTCCCCAAATCAAATCTTTGCCCTCGTCGATTTCCTTCAAATGCACATTATAGATTCGCCCGCTCAATTTCTGAAGCCATTCAACCGGGTCGATTCCGCTTCGCACCCAATGGCCGATGTCCGGAGCCGCACCAATCCAGGGGCTTCGGTCCTGACAAATCGCGTAAACAATCTCCGGATTCCAATAGCGGGTCGGCTGCGGATGATTGTGAATCGCCACGCGAATCTGATATTCCTGAGCAAGCCGGTCGAGCAGCTCAAACTGATCCAGAGAGGGCTCAGAGAGGATCACTTCAATCCCCATCGCTTTGGCAAATTCAAAGGTTTTCCGCATTTGGGACTCTTCGCTCGGAAAGCCGTACACCCCGAAGGTTTTGATCTGAATTCCGGCTTGCTGCAGTTTTTCAAGAACCTTTCCCCGCAGTTCCGCAGAAATCTCCGGGCCGAATCCGTCGGAAATCTCCGGACTGATGCGCTGTCCGGGAAAGGCCTCCAGCCAGCGCAGCCCCAGTGCAGCCGTCTGGTCAATCGTTTCAAAAAGCGTTTTATCCTTCATTGTCCAGGCCTGCATCCCAAAACGCCAGCCCTCATAGACATCTGCAGGAATCACCATCGAACGCAATTGCATCGTAAAACTCAGCGTCATTCCGACCGCCGACAAAACGATTTTCCGCCTCATTTTTATGCCTCCAGTTTCCATCCGTCCCGATAGGGCTGACGGACATATTGGTTGGCTTCTTCCACATTGGTTACCCGCATGGCCTCGCCGTCCCACAGCAGTTTCTGACCGGGATAAAACAGGGCCAGATTGCCCATCAGAACCATTTCTGTAAAGGGCCCTGAATAATCAAAATTGGCACTGGGCTGCCGGCCTTCCTTGCAGGCCTGAACCCAGTCCATTTCATGACTTGTCGTGACTCGAGGCAGTGTCCGCTCCGGCCGTTTGTATTCCTTCATTTTTGAGTAGGGAATCAGCTGCGGACCCTTGGCATAACAGCCGCACATCAGTTTGCCCTTGTCTCCGACAAAAATCACCCCCCCGCTGCTGTCGCCCATCCGCCGCTGCGGTTCCAGTTCATCCGGCCGCGGAGGCAGAAGCCCGCCGTCATACCAGTGCACCTGAACCTGCGGCATATCTTCGCGAGCCGGAAACTCAAAATGAATAATCGAAGCTGTCGGATACGTTTCCGGATGCTCCAGATGCTTCCATTTATCCACACAGATTTTGGCGAAACTGCCCTGAACACTGGTCGCATATTTCAATTTCAGGGCCCAGAAAACCGGGTCCATCGCATGACAGGCCATATCGCCGAGAGCCCCCGTTCCGAAATCAATCCAGCACCGCCAATCCCACGGATGATAAATCGGATGATACGGCCGCATCGGAGACGGTCCAATCCACAAATCCCAATCGAGGGTCGGCGGAACCGGCGGAGTTTCCGTCGGACGCAGTTTTGCCTGCGGCCAGACCGGCCGATTCGTCCAGGCATGCACCTCCCGCACCGGCCCGATGGCTCCGTCCCAAATCCACTCACAAATCAGCCGAATCTCTTCCCCGCTGTGCCCCTGATTGCCCATCTGGGTCACCACACCGTATTTGCGAGCGGCTTCGGTCAACACACGTGCTTCATAGACGGTTCGTGTCAGGGGTTTTTGCACATACACGTGTTTGCCGCGTTTCATTGCCTCCAGCGCCACCACCGCATGTGTATGGTCCGGTGTCGCAACAATCACCGCATCGATTTGGTCGCCCATTTCATCGAGCATCACGCGGAAATCTTTATATCGTTTGGCCTTCGGATACATCGCAAAGGTTTCCGCCGCATAGGCCTCATCAACATCACACAATGCCACAATATTCTCCGCACGGGAGGGGTCTTCGGCCTTGGGGTCGCAGACGGCCATCAGGTTGGCTTTTCCCATCCCGCCGACTCCGACACCGGCTATATTCAGCCGTTCGCTTGGGGGCTTGCGGTTTCCTCCCCCCAGCACAGAAGAAGGCACAATCGTAAACGCGGCGGTTCCGGCAACTCCGCGAAGAAAATCCCGCCGGCTGAGTAACCCTGTTTGCTTTTTCATACAGATTTCTCCGATAAATGATTACCGAGATTTTTGCATCGCATTGAGCAATTCCTGAGCGGCTTTGGCGATTTGTTCAGACGGAGATGACTCCAGCAGCTTTTTTACAGATTCCTGACACCATTCCGGATGCTCAGAAGACAATTTTTGGCAGATTGCCAGAACGGCGGCCTGGGCCTCCGGACGAATCGACTCCTGCGTTAAGCATCCGACGGCGGCCTTGAGGGTCTGTTCTGACGGCACGTCCGCTAAAGACGCCAGCACAACCTTTTTCTCCTCCTCCCGAGGCGCTAGTCCCATCGCTTCCGCCAGCGTCGATGCCTTTTGCGGCAGCGGCATCTCAGACTGTCGAACCATCCTTACATACGCCCGGAAAGCCAGCACGCGGCGGGACTCACTCTTGCCCTCCGCTGACCATCGCTTCATTTCCTCTGTCACCTCCGGTCCGGGCCATTCAGTCAGAGCCCGAAAGGCTGCTTCCTGAAGATCCGCATTCTCCGACTGTAGTCCTTTTCGCAAAACCTCCAGAGAATCCGGATCGCCCAGACGTCCGAGGATTTGGTAAACGGCGGCGGTTTTCTGAGGACCGGCTCCGGCAAGCAGCGGCAAAAACGGCTTGGCCCGTCCCGTTCGTTCAGATTGTTTGGAAGCCGCGGTTACCATCAGTTTAATCACCTCTGCATCCGAAGTTTCGAGCAAATGCGTCATCCGGGATATATCCTCCGGTCCAGCCAGAGCAGCAAGGGACTCCATCGCCACCCGACGGACGGGACGGCTGCCGACAGAGGCGGCCTTCAGAATCGGCGAAAAGGCCTCTCGTACCCCTCGGCGTCCGGCCGCAAGAAGCAGCTCAGCCGTTTGGGCAGATTGAGCTTCCGCTGTAAAATCTATTTTTTCAAGCAATTGGGCGATAGCCGCATCCGTTTGGGGGTCCGGCAGACGTTCCAGAGCCGTTTGAGCCGCCTGACGAATCCGCCGTTCGGTCGTTTGTGCGGCCGTTTGCGCCAACGGTGGAATACAGGAAGCATCCCCGACAACCGACAAGGTTTCCAAGGCCGCCAAGACTACCTCCGGCGACGAAGCAGAAAGAGCGGAGAGAGCCGTTTCTTTGGCACCGAAAGACTTTGCCTCACCCAGAGCCGTCAAAAACTGCACTTGCTCCCATTCCGGCAAAGAAGACATCTTCTGTCCAGCCCTCTGGATTACAGCCGGCCGATTCAGCCGACAGGCCCACAGCAGACAAACTGTTCGAATCTGGGCGTCTTCGCCCTCAAGCTCTTCCAGCATCAGACGGTCCGCCTGCTCCGGCGGTATGGACTGCAGAAGTCCCTGCAGGGCCGCTGAACGAAGCAGTCCGGACAAGTCTTTTTTCGCATAGACTTTCTGGAAAAGGGATGCCGCTTCTGCTTTTTGACCGGATTGGAGCCGTTTTTCCGCACACGACAACAGCACATCGTACGCCCGGGGCTTTAAGGCCGGCAGAATCTTTTCCATTTGTTTTTCGAGAGCCGCTGCGGCCTCGGAGGTTCCGATTTGTCCCAAAGCCGACAGGGCCGTCTCCGCTACCGCCTGATTTTCATCCGCCGCATAAGGAGCAATCGCTTCCGCCGCCGTTTGAGTCCTGCGAAGCCCCAGCGACGTCAGCAGCCCAATCCGGACAGAAACCTCCGAAGACGCCAGATGCTCCAGCAGCGTTTTATCGGCCTGTGCATCAGGAATTCGAACCAGGGCATACTGAGCCAGCGCCGCCGTTTTTGGGTCTTTCAGCAGCCCTGCCAGCGCCGGAACAGAACGGGCCGAGCCGATAACACTCAGCTGCCGGCAGATAAAATCTTTCAGAGCAAACGAACAATCCGATTGAAGCACCTCCAGCAAAACCGCTTCGGCCTTGGCCAGCTCCTCCGGCGAGTTGTAAACAGCTTTTATCTGGTTCTCGATGTCCGTCAGAATGCGCCGACTTTGACCGAAGTCATACTGCCGAGATTGCTCCAGAAGGGCCCGAAGTGCCGCTGCATCCAGCGAGACCCCCAGACTCACATTCGACAGACCAATCAGTATTCCGAAAAACAGCATCCAGAAACTTCTTTTCATCGGATTCATTCCTTTCTACAGATGCCAAGGACTTCTCATTGAACGGCTGAGCAGACGGGAGGCCTGCGGGTCATTCAAAATCGTTTCGGTTTTGGGGTCCCATTTAATTTTGCGGCCCAGAAGCATCGCAATCTCCCCCAAGAGACCGACGGTAATCGAACGGTGCGCGACTTCCGCCGGTGCCGCCGTCCTGCCCCGGCTTTTGATGCAGTCAATAAAATTGCCGTGATGTCCGGAGGGGCTGAAAAACAGACGTGTTTCGTTGGGGCCGATTTTTTCCCGAAGAATCTTTGGATCGGATGCCTCCAGCACATCGCCGCGGTCCACGTGTATCCAGCCGAGCTCGCCGTACCAGGTTGTCCCCATTCCTTTGGGCAGACGGGAAGCGTTGGCCACCTTCATCTGCAATCCGTTCTCGTATCGGCAGACGAACTCATATTCGTAGGGAGTATCATAAATCCCGTCCTGATAGTATTTGCCCTGCCCTTCGACCTCACAGGGACCTGTCAGGTCCAATCCCAGTCCCCAGTGGGCAATATCAATGTGATGTCCCGCCCAGTCGGTTAACTGCCCGCCGGAGTAATCCATAATCCAGCGCCAATCCCAATGAACGCCCCCGTGTCCGAAATCCTGATAGGGCCGCCAGGGAGCCGGTCCCAGCCACATCTCATAATCAAACCCGTTTGGTACGGGCAGAGGCTGAAAGGAAGGACTGTTGGGGTTTCCATCCGGCAGCCCTACCTCCACATACGAGACCTTGCCGATGCGTCCGTTTCGAACCAGCTCGCAGGCCCGGTGAAAATTGGCCAGCGAGCGCTGCCAGCTGCCTGTCTGCCAGATGACGCCGTATCGCCGGACCGCCTCACAAATGGCGCGTCCTTCGTGAATCGTCCGAGCCAGCGGTTTTTCACCATACATATCCAAACCGGCCTGAGCACAGGCGATTGAAATCGGCGCATGCCAATGGTCGGGCACGGCATGGCAGACGGCATCCAAATCTCCGCGGGCAATCAGACGGCGAAAATCACTGTACACCACGCAATCTTCATTTCCGTACTTGCGGTCGATTTCCTCCTTGAGGGTTCGGGCACGCTGCAAATCCACATCACAAACCGCAACAAACTGCACCTGCGGAAAATTGTAAAGAAAAGTCTGGGCATTTCCGGTTCCCATGGCCCCGCACCCGATAACCCCCATCGCAATTCGGTTGCTCGGGGCTACGGCGCCGAACTTGCCGAGGGCGGAAGGGCGAATCACATACGGAAAAGCAATCAACCCCGCAGCAGCTCCGCAGGACTTCAGAAACTCTCTTCGACTAAATAAGTTCGGATGACTCATCACCAACTTTTCCTTAAAGCGACCAAGGACTTCGATACGAATGGCTGAGCATCCGGTCGGCGGTTTCATCATTCAATATCTTCTCTGTCTTTGGGTCAAAACGAATTTTTCTTCCCAACAGCATGGCAACCTGTCCCAGATGGCCGGGAGTGGCCGAACGATGCGCGGTTTCACAGGGGGCCAGCGTTTGTCGCCGGCTTTTCACACAGTCCAGAAAATTGCGGACATGATTGGCCGCTCGGGGCAGATGCTCTTCCGAAGGACCAAATCGCTCCTGAAGCAGACGTTTCGGATGAGCATCCAGCTGCCCCCGGGTCACCCACACCCAGCCGTCCGTTCCAATCCATCGGGTTCCCCCGCGGATGTCATCATGCCCGCCGGCTATGATCATCTCAAATCCTTCCGCATATTTGGCAGTGAGACGATAGCGGGTGGCCGTATTCCACAACCCATCTTTGGGAAACTCGCCGCTGCCCTCGATTTCAACCGGGGATGCATGGTCCAGATTCAGCCCCCAATGGGCGATGTCCACGTGATGACCGACCCAGTCCATCAATTGTCCGCCGCCGTAGTCATAAATCCATCGCCAGTTTTTATGAACCCGGGCCGGACAATACGGAGCCCACGGAGCAGGCCCCAGCCAGGTTTCATAATCCAGCTCCGGCGGAGGCGGACCCATCGTTTCCTGTCCCTGGGTACCGGCAAAATCCCGATGACCGGACGGCAGACCCACTTCGACCATATAGACCCTGCCGATGCGGCCGTTTCGAACCAGCTCGCAGGCAAAACGGAAATTCGATTCCGAGCGCTGCCAGCTGCCCGTCTGCCAGATGATACCGTACCGCTGCACCGCATCGCAGAGAATCCGCCCTTCCCGGAGGGTGTGCGTGAGGGGTTTCTCACCGTAAATATCCTTGCCGGCACGAGCGGCGGCCACCGCAACCAATGCATGCCAATGATCCGGCAGGGCCAGCATTACCACATCGATCGTTGGGTCGGCCATCATTTCGCGATAATCTGTATAGGTTTTGCAGTCTTCATTTCCGTAGTGCCGATTCACTTGTCTTCGGGCCTGTTCAAGGTGTTTTCTGTCGATATCGCAAACGGCCACAACATGGCAATCGGATTCGGCCAGAAACGCCCGCAGGTTGGCCTCACCCTGCCAGCCCATTCCGACACAGCCGACGGTAATGCGATTACCGGGAGAAACAGCCCCCTCCCGCCCCAGTGCAGATGGACGTATCCAGTAAGGAAAACCAATCACCCCCGCCGCCGTTATCCCCGCATTCCGGAGAAAATCCCGGCGGTTTATGGCAGAACCGCTCATATAATCCTTTCCGCTTGTACCCAGTCAGGTCCGGTCGAAGGCCGCATCGAAGGCCACCTTCGAAGGAGCAAAATCAATCTTTTTCACAAATGCACACGCCTCTTTTGCCCCGTGCATTCGATCCATCCCGCTGTCCTCCCATTCGACAGACAGCGGCCCCTGGTAGCCGATTTGGTTGAGCGTACGAATAATTTCCTCAAAATTAATACCGCCGTGCCCCAGCGAACGGAAATCCCATCCCCGCCGCGGGTCTCCGAAATTCAGATGCGAGCTGAGAATGCCGCTTCGGCCGTCCAGCTGCAGGGCTGCATCCTTCATATGAACATGATAAATCCGGTCGCTGAACTCCTTCAGAAAGCAAACCGGATTGACCATCTGCCAGTGAAGATGACTGGGGTCAAAGTTGAATCCGAATGTCTCCCGATGGCCGATTGCCTCCAGGGCCCGCTTGGCTGTGTAAATGTCAAAGGCAATTTCGGTCGGGTGTACTTCGAGGGCGAACTTCACCCCGCATTTGTCAAACTCATCCAGAATCGGATTCCACATCTTGGCAAAATATTTGAAGCCGTCCTCAATCATCTGCTCCGTAACGGGCGGGAAACTGTACAGCAGATGCCAAATCGATGAGCCGGTAAAGCCGTTGACCACTTTTACGCCCATATTTTGAGCGGCTTTGGCGGTTTTCTTCATCGTTTCGACCGCCCAGGCCCGTTTCTTTTCCGGATTGCCCGCACAGTCCGCCGGAGCAAAAGCGTCCGAACGGCTGTCATTGTTCAGGTCGCAAACCAGCTGGCCCGCCAAATGGTTGCTGATGGCAAACAGCTGCAGTTTGTGCTTTTCAAGAATGGCCCTCTGTTTTTTGCAGTAGGATTTATCCTCCGCCGCCTTCCAGACATCCAGATGGTCGCCCCAACAGGCCAGTTCCAGCCCGTCATACCCAAACCCGGCCATGATTTCAGCCAGTTTTTCCAGCGGCAAATCCGCCCACTGCCCTGTAAAAATCGTTACAGCTCGTGCCATAGGTCCGCTCTCCTGTCCTATTTCTTAAACGGGGTCCATTTTTGTTTGCTTTTCGCACTGGCCAGAAGCGTATCCAAAAACAGCATTCCGCGAAGTCCGTCATGTACATCCGGGAAATCCAGGGCCAACGGGTCCGGTTTTCGTCCTTCCATTCTGGCTCGGATTGTATCCGCAAAGTTGCAGTAAATATTGGCAAAGGCCTCGATAAAGGCCTCCGGATGCCCAAACGGAAGGCGTGTCGCCCGGGCAGCGGCGGGACTGTAGGCGGCTACATAGTCATTGCCCCGCTTCCAGACCTGCATCGGCTTGCCCATCGGCTTGACATACAGATAGTTGGGATGCTCCTGATGCCATTCGAGTCCGCCCTTCTCGCCATAAATCCAGATAGCCAGGTTATTTTCCTCGCCGACGGAAATCTGGCTGGCATGCAAAACCCCTTTGGCACCATTGTTAAATTTCACCAGACAGTTGACGTCATCATCCAGTTTCCGACCTTTCACAAAGGTTGTCAATTCTGCACACAAATGGGTCATTTTCAGACCCGTAATGTATTCCGAAAGATTTTCGGCATGAGTTCCGATGTCGCCGCCGCAGCCGCTTCCGCCGCTCTGCTTGGGGTCAGTACGCCAAGAGGCTTGCTGCTGACCTGTTCTCTCCAGTGCCGTGGCCAGCCAGCCCTGCGGATATTGCACAATAATCTTACGTATTTTGCCCAGTTCGCCGTTTTTAACCATATCCCGGGCCAGTTTGACCATCGGATAGCCGGTATAGTTGTGCATCAGGCCGAAAACCCGCTTGGTCTTTTGAACAATCTGAACCAGACTACGGGCCTCCTGAACCGAAATCGTCATCGGCTTTTCGCACATCACATGAAAACCGGCCTCCAGCAGATCGCGAGCAATAGGATAATGCCAATTGTTGGGTGTGGTAACTGCCACAAAATCCATCCGCTCCCCCTCCGGCCGCTTCAGCTCCTGCTCGATCATCTCCTGATAGCAACTGTAGCAGCGATTGGGGTCTAAATAGAGCACTTTGCTCATTTGCTTGGATTTTTCAGGATTGATATCAAACGCTCCACCCACCAATTCGATTTGACCATCCATTCTGGCCGCCTTGCGATGAACCTCCCCGATGAATGCTCCCGGTCCCCCGCCGACCATTCCCATCCTGAGCTTTCTGCCGAGCACCATATTGTCTCCTTTCAAATGCCGTTTCTATATATTAAACGACTTTTCATCAGGGGTTTTCTAACATATTTGGGCAATTTTTTAAACAATCAATTTCTAATTACCCGCAAAAACAAGGTTTTGGCCATCCTTTAATTATTGATGCTTTAAGCAATTAGAAATAATTGAGTCAAGGGACCCCGCAAAAAAATTTACAAAATCGCCTCGCTTTGCTATAACTGTCTGTCATGAAAGCTGTTCGGATTCATCAATATGGACCTCCGGAAGTGATGCAGATAGAAGAGGTTCCGGCTCTTCGCCCCGCTGGGGAACAAATTCTGATTGAGGTCAGGGCCGTTGGAGTCAATCCGGTGGACACCTATATCCGTTCCGGCAGTTACCCCATAAAAAAAGAGCTGCCCTTTACTCCGGGCTTTGATGCGGCAGGGGTGGTGCTGGAAATCGGCCAGATGGCAGGTCCCTTCCGGCCCAGCCAGCATGTCTATACTTCGGGTTCTGTCAGCGGCACCTATGCTCAGCAGGCCCTCTGCCTGCCCAAACACGTCCATCCCCTTCCGGACAACGTGTCCTTCGAAGAGGGGGCCGCTCTCGGCATCCCTTACGGAACGGCCTGGCGGGCCTTGTTTCAGCGGGCTCAGGCGGTCAGCGGTCAATGGGTCCTGATTCACGGGGCCAGCGGCGGAGTGGGAATTGCGGCTGTTCAGCTGGCTGCGGCAGCGGGTTTACAGGTGATTGGAACTGCCGGAACCGAAGAGGGTCGCCAGCTTGTTCTCGAACAGGGCGCTCAGTACGCTTTCGACCATAATGACCCCGCCCATTTTGAGAAAATTCTCGACCTGACCGGCGGCGTGGATATAGTGCTGGAAATGCTGGCCAATGTCAATCTGGACCGGGATATGGAAATCATGGCCAAAGGCGGCCGGCTGGTGATTATCGGTTCCCGCGGACGCATTGAAATCGACCCCCGCAAGGCCATGTCCAAAGAACTCAATATCCACGGCTTAATGCTGATGAATGCTTCCCCGGAAGAATCATACGAGATTTACACCGGCATCGAAAAAGCTTTACTCCAGGGCAAAATCAAACCGGTCATTGCCTCACGGCTGCCTCTGAAAGAAGCGCCGAAGGCCCATCGGCAGATTCTCGAATCCGCCCATCTGGGAAAAATCATCCTTTTGCCCTGACCGATTCTTACGCCGCCGCTGCGATTTTCTCAAATCGGAAATGACGGCCGTCGGCGTCGATGCGGATTTTGTCCCCTTCATTAAATTTGCCCGCAATCAACTCCGCCGCCAGCGGGTTTTCCAAACGCTGCTGAATCACGCGTTTGAGCGGACGAGCCCCGAACGACGGCTCGTACCCTTCGTCCATCAGCAGCTGTTTGGCCGCTTCCGTGAATTCCACCTCCAGATTCCGGCCTTTGAGCCGCTCGGCCAGGTACCGCAACTGAATGTCCACAATCTGCTTCAGATGCTCCCGCTGAAGCATATGGAAGATGATAATCTCATCAATCCGGTTCAAAAACTCCGGCTTGAAGTATTTTTTCAGGGCATCTTTAACATGGGCCTCAATTTCCCAATCCGCCCCCTGCTCTTCCGTCAGCTGCAGAATCTGCTGGCTGGCGAAATTGCTGGTCATAATAATCACGGTATTCTTGAAATCGACTGTCCGGCCCTTTCCGTCCGTCAGACGCCCATCATCAAAGACCTGCAGCAGCACATTAAAGACGTCCGGATGGGCTTTTTCGATTTCATCCAGCAGCACAACCGAATAGGGTTTTCGCCGCACGGCCTCCGTCAGCCGTCCGCCCTCTTCATAACCGACATACCCGGGCGGAGCCCCAATCAGGCGGGCCACCGAATGCGGCTCCATAAACTCACTCATATCAATCCGAATCATGCTGTTGGGATCATTGAACAGAAACTCCGCCAGCGCTTTGGCCAGTTCGGTTTTTCCAACCCCCGTGGGCCCCAGGAACAGGAAAACCCCGATCGGCCGGTTCGGGTCTCCCAGTCCGGCACGATTGCGCCGAACGGCATTGCAGATGGCCGAAACCGCCTCCTCCTGTCCGACAACCCGCTGCCGAATTTCCTCCTCCATTTTCATCAGACGCTGACGCTGTCCGGCCATCAGACGGGATACCGGAATGCCCGTCCATTTGCTGACCACCTGAGCGATATGCTCTTCCGTCACCTCGTTGCGAATCATTGAAGAACCGTTGGCTTTGGCCAGTTTCTCTTCCGCCTCCGAAAGCTGTTTGCGAAGACCGAGAATGGTCTCGTATTTCAGGCGGGCCGCTTTTTCCAGATCTCCGCGCCGCTGGGCTTCTTCAAATTCCGCCTGCGCGGCGGCAATCTGCTCTTTGAGTTTTTTCACTCGCTCGATGACACCTTTTTCCGACTCCCAGCGGGCCGTCAGTTCCGCATCCTGGGCCTTCAGCTCCGCCAGCTGTTTTTCGGTTTTTTCCAGCTGACGTCGGCTGGTTTCATCCGTCTCTTTCTTGAGGGCCTGACGCTCAATCTCCAGCTGCATAATTTTCCGCCGGATGGAATCCAGCTCCGAAGGCAGCGAATCATTCTCAATCCGCAGACGGGAGGCGGCTTCGTCAACCAAATCGATGGCTTTATCCGGCAAAAACCGGTCGGAAATATACCGATTAGACAGCGTCGCCGCCGCCACCAGCGCCGCATCGGCAATTCTCACCCCGTGATGAGCATCATACCGGTCCTTAAGACCCCGCAGGATGGCAATCGTTTCTTCGACCGTAGGCGGGTCCACCATTACCGGCTGGAAACGCCGCTCCAGTGCCGCGTCTTTTTCAATATATTTGCGGTATTCGTCCAGCGTCGTGGCACCGATGCAGCGCAGTTCCCCCCGGGCCAAAGAGGGCTTCAGCAGATTGCCCGCATCGACAGACCCTTCGGCCCTGCCCGCACCGACAATCGTATGCAGTTCGTCGATAAACAGGATAATCCGGCCCTGCGAATCGATGACCTCTTTGAGAACCGCTTTGAACCGCTCTTCAAACTCTCCGCGGAATTTGGTTCCGGCAACCAACGCCCCCATATCCAGCGCAATGATGCGTTTGTCTTTGAGTCCGGCAGGCACATCGCCGGCCACAATCCGCTGGGCCAGTCCCTCCACAATCGCTGTTTTTCCAACCCCCGGCTCTCCAATCAGAACCGGGTTGTTCTTGGTTCGCCGATTCAGCACCTGCATGCAGCGGCGAATCTCCTCATCCCGCCCGATGACCGGGTCCAGTTTGCCTTTGCGGGCCAGTTCAACCAAATCGATGCCGAACCGCTCCAGGGCCTGATATTTGCTTTCGGGATTGTCGTCTGTCACCTTCCGGTCCCCCCGAATTTCCTTTAATGCCTTTTCAATGGCCCCAGGAGTGATGGAATTTACGGAGAGAATCTCCTTGGCGTCGCTCTGAATATCCGCCAGGGAAAGCAGCAGATGCTCTGTGCTCAGATATTCATCCCCCATCCGGTCGGCTCGGTTTTGTGCATCGAGGATAACCTGCTGATAGGCCGAATCCGGCAGAATCTGCCCGGAGACCTTACCTTTGGGCAGACGATTCATTTCACTTTCCGTCATCTGACGAATTCGGTCAAGCCGGCTGCCGATTTTTTTCAAAATCAAGGGCACCATCCCCTCTTCATCCGAAAGAAGCGCAAAAAGAAGATGCAGCGGCGAAAGAACCGTATGTGAACGGGCCATTGCCACCTGCTGGGATGTTGCTAATGCTTCCTGTGCCTTGAGTGTAAACTTATCGAATTTCATAAACTCCCTTCCTTTCCTTACAGTTGAAAAAAGAAAAGAGCAAACGCTGTGCCCAAACCATAGCAACACATAAGGTTCGAATATTAAGATACTTACAAACACAACACCCTTCGGCTGGCCTGCCATTTTGGCAGAAAAGGAATGAAGCGCACAAAAAAGGGACTTTTCGCAAGTCCCTTTCGTTCAGAAAAGGAAAAAGAGAAAGGTTTTATTTGTTCTGCAGACGTGTCCGCAGACAAAGCTGAACCATTTCATCCAGCTGCTGGGCAATTCGCTGAACATCCTCGGCCTTAACCGTCTCCTCCAGGTCTTTGGCCTTTTCCGTGAAAACAGGAAATCCTGCAAAACCGCCCAAGCCCTTTAAGGCATGGGCCTTAAAAGCCAACTCCTTCCAGTCCCTCTTTTCAAAGGCCTTGCGCATCTCTTCAATCTTGGCCGGCAGATTTTCAACAAAGGTCTCTACGGCCTTTTGATAGTCCGGGTCCCCCTCCAGAAAAGAGAGGATTTCTCCGCCCATTTCGGCCGCTTTCAGCTGCTTTTGCTGAGCCAGCAGCCGCCAGACTTTTCGCTGGAGCCGTTCCCGGCTGATGGGTTTGCCAAGACAATCATTGCACCCCGCATCAAGGGCCTTTAAGTCATCGCCTTTTTGTCCGGACGCCGTCATCGCCAGAATGGGAGTTTTCTGATTAAACGAATCGGCACGAATCTGGCGAATCGCCTCAAAACCGTCCAGAATCGGCATCTGAAGGTCCATCAGGATCAAATCAAATTTTTCTTTCCGGCACAAATCCACCGCTTCCCGACCGTTGGAGCACTGAGAACAGACACATCCCATTTTTTTCAGAAGCACTTCCAGCAGCGCCCTGTTTTCCTGAACATCATCCACCAGAAGAACATGAGCGGTATCGGAAGCAATCTGTGTTTCTTTCGGTCGGCTGTCGGCGGTCTGTTTCTGAACCTCCGAAGATGAAGAAGACTGTGAACCCGACTCGGAAATCACAAAAGAAAAACAGGTATGCCCTTCCTGCGAAGGCGTCATCTCCAGCCGTCCGCCTAAGAGCCCAATGAACTTCGCACTAAGCCGCAGCGGCATCGCGATTTGCTCCAGCCGCTCATCCCGACCCCATGTGCCGGCAGATATTTTCGGGTCCAGCACCGCCTGAACAAGCTCTGAAGTGGGCTGCCATCCGGTGTCTTCCACCGAAATCTTCACCTGACCCTGATTTTTCTGCACACGAACCGTCACCGAGCCCTGTTGAGTGCGAATCAGAGCCTGCTGAATCAATGCGCTCAGCGCCTGATTAAGTTTTACCTGATCTGTTGAAAAACTCTGCGGAACATCCTCCTCCATTTCGAGTGATAAAACCACTCCCTGCTGTTCGGCACGGGAATGATTGTCCTCTATAACTTTCTGAAAGAAGGTTCGAATCTCAACCGGAGTTTTCATTAGACTCATTTTGACACTCCTGAACCTGTAAACACTTTTCCGCAGATGAATCTATTCGTGAATTCGACTATTTTGCTCAGGTCCTTAATTAGTTTTTTGGGGATATTTGTCCGTAAACCTTATCGCCTTTTGCCTTTATGGACGTCCTATAACCTTTGCCCGGAAGGAAAAGATGGAAAACCTGTTTGTTGTTTTTGAAAAGTACTTGGGATATACTGCCGATATTTAATGATAATTCCGGATATTTTTATTAAACTTTCTTCTGATTCTTGAAAGGGTTATTTATGCTTCTATTATTATTATTCATCCGAGTCCTGTTCTTAATCACAGCAACATCCTTCCTCCTGATTGGACTGAACAACACCGCCAGAAACCCGCAGGATATTCAGATATTTGTCGTCGGTTTAGTCGTTACAATCCTGGCAATTCTCGTAGAATGGCTGACCCCGAAAAAAACCCTCTCCGCTCTGGCGGGTATTTTCTTCGGTCTCCTGGTCGGCATGCTCATCAGCTGGGCCATGTCTCGTGTTCTGGAAATGCTCAACCTGCTCTTTTTCAAGCTGGAAGCCGACACGCTTCAGATGGTTATCTGGCTGATGGGAGTGTGCATTTGCTATCTGACTATCAGTCTGGTGATTCGCACCAAAGACGATGTTCGTTTTGTAATCCCCTACATTGAGTTTTCTCGTCAAACAAAAGGGCTGCGTCCTTTGGTTTTGGATACTTCCGTCATCATCGACGGACGGATTGCCGACATTGCAGAAACAAAACTGTTTGACGCCCCGCTGATTGTTCCGCGGTTTGTTCTGAATGAGCTTCAGCTGATTGCAGATTCTCCGGAAAAAATCAAGCGCAATCGCGGCCGGCGCGGTCTGGATATGCTCAACAAACTCCAGAACAGCACAATTGTCGAAGTCAAAATTGACGACACCCCCCCGCCCGGAATTGAGGACAATGCCGGCGTGGACCAGAAACTGATTGCCTTCACAAAAAACTGCGACGGCCGGCTGGTTACGAACGATTTTAACCTGAACAAGGTGGCGACGCTGCGGGGCGTGGACGTCATCAACATCAACGACCTGGCCAACGCCTTGAAAACCGTCACCCTGCCCGGCGAAACAATGCGGGTCAAAATCATCCGGCTTGGGGAAGAGCCCACGCAGGGCGTCGGGTATCTGGATGACGGCACGATGGTTGTGGTGGAAGGGGCCAACAGCAAAATCGGCCAAACCATTTCCTTTACCGTTACCAGTTCGCTCCAAACCTCTGCCGGACGGATGATTTTCGGCAAGTTTGAAAACGGGGCCGTTTCCGCCAATACCTGACCATTCAGCCGATGGAATGGACCTTGACTTCGCAGAAACAGGATTTCCCGTTTGACAATCCACCCGACCGGAGAGGAACAGACTCTCTCAAATGGGCCCGGTATGCCGGACGTGATGTGATTCCGATGTGGGTGGCGGATATGGATTTTCCGTCACCACCAGCCGTTTTGGAAGCCCTCCGGAAACGAGTTGAACACGGGATATTCGGCTATGCCGCCGCACCGCCGCAGGCCGCCGAAGCCGTCTGCCGTTGGTTTCAAATCCGATACAGATGGGACATCCGGAAAGAATGGATTGTCTGGCTGCCGGGCTTGGTGTGCGGACTGAATGTCGTCTGCCGGGCTTTTGCGGAACTTGACGAAGAAATCGCCGTTTTGACACCGGTCTATCCGCCTTTTTTGACGGCTCCCGTTCATTCCGACAGAAAACTTCTCCGATGCCCGCTGCGAAAAACACCCGACAGATATGAAATTGACTTTCAGCGGCTGGAACAAACCATCAGCCCGGCGACACGAGTCCTTCTTTTCTGCCATCCGCACAATCCGGTCGGACGCATCTGGGAGCAGGCGGAATTGGAAAAACTGGCCGAGCTGTGCCTGCGCAGGAACCTGCTGCTTTGTTCCGATGAGATTCATGCAGACTTGATTCTGGATGAAACCAGCGGGCATATTCCGACCGCCTCCTTATCTGAAGAAATCGCCCGACAGACCATTACCCTGGCTTCGCCCAGCAAAACCTTCAATCTGCCCGGACTCGGCTGTGCTTATGCCGTGATACCCAACATGGAACTTCGGCACCGTTTTCTTCGAACAATGCGAGGAATCGTTCCGCATGTCGGCCCGCTTGGATATACGGCCTGCATCGCCGCCTACCGCCAAGGGGCTGAATGGCTCGACAGTCTGCTCAAGTACCTCCGAAACAATCGCGACCTGCTCTGTCAAACCGTCAATGCTCTGCCCGGTTTGTCCGTAATCCCCCCGCAGGCAACGTATCTGGCCTGGATCGACTGCCGAGGATTGGGGCTGTCTAATCCTGCGGATTTTTTTGAAGAGGCCGGGGTCGGGCTTTCGGACGGGGCGGAGTTTGACGGTCCGGGATATGTTCGGCTGAATTTCTCATGTCCGAAAAGTCGGCTTCAGGAAGCCCTGCACCGAATCCGCAAAGCCGTCTCCAATCATACGATATAAAACCCGGTTCAGGATTCTTTGCAGCGGCAGACGACCTTCTGACAAAGCACGATGTTTTGGCATTCACCCCGTTCAAAGGCCGATACATTCTCGAGGGTCGTTTCCGCAATGGCTGTCAGGGCGTTTTGGGTAAAAAAGGCCTGGTGTCCCGTCACAACCACATTCGGAAACATCAGCAGCCGGGCAAACACATCATCCTGAATAATCTGGTTGGACAGGTCCTCAAAAAACAAATCTGCTTCTTCCTCATAGACATCCAGTCCCAGATAGCCGATTTTGCCGCTTTTGAGGCCTTCGATAGCCGCTCGCGTATCGACCAGAGCTCCGCGGCTGGTATTAATCAGCATTACCCCGTCCTGCATTTTGGCGATGGACTCCGCATTAATTAAATGATACGTCTGCGGAGTCAGGGGGCAATGCAGCGTAATAATCCGGCACAGTCGATAGATTTCATCCATCGAAATGTACCGTACACCCAATTCCAGACATTCCTGATTTGGCTGCACATCATACGCATACAGCTTGCAGCCGAACCCATTCAGAATGCGGGCCACGACAGAACCGATTTTGCCGGTGCCGACAATCCCGGCCGTTGTCCCGTGCAAATCAAACCCCAGCAGCCCTTCGAGCGAAAAATTGCCCTCCCGGACGCGCATATGCGCCCGATAAATCTGACGGTTCAGAGCCAACATCAGCCCGACGGTATGCTCCGCCACCGCATAAGGCGAGTAGGCAGGCACCCGAACAACGGAAAGTCCCCACTTTTCCGCCGCCGCCAAGTCCACATTATTGAAACCGGCGCAGCGCAGGGCAATCAGCCGCACCCCCAGTTCGGACAGGGCCTTGATGACTTCTGCATTGAGCTCATCATTGACAAATACACAAACCGCCCCGCTGCCGGCCGCCAGGGAAACCGTCTCGGCATTCAGACGCTCCTCAAAAAAGACCAGTTCGTGGCCGAAGGATTCATTGGCCTGCCGGAATGAACGTTCTGTATAAGGCTTGTTGCTGAAAACCGCTATTTTCATCGGGTTTTCTCCGATTAATACACCAAACTTTGTCCTAAATATTCTACACAAAAAATGGAAGCGGGTTCGCTTCCATTCAGGAAACAACCAAACTTTGTCTTAAGGACACTACTCCTTATAACTTTGGAGAAGCCCCTTCAATTTCTCCAGGTCCACGGAACGCTGGAAAAGCGGCCGGGCGTCTGTTTCATAAATCCCGGCGGCCTGGTTGTAGGGGACCTTGTTGGGATTGATATAAAAAATCCCCAGCGGAAGTTTCCCTCCCTCACTTTCTTCAATCGCCCGGGAAAAAGCCGCCCGCCGGTCCAGCGGATTGTGACCTTCGAGCCAATATGTGTTCTCCTTAAACCACTGGTAGGTATTGACCTTGTTAAAGGTCACACAGGGCTGCAGGATATCAACAAGAGCATATCCCGGATGCCGGATGGCTTGTTTGAGGATTTCTTTGGTGCGTTCAGCCTCGCCGATAAAGGTTCGAGCGACAAATGAGGCATCCAGTGCGATGGCCACAGCCAGCGGATTGAAGGGCTCATTGATAACGCCCGCCGGCTGAACCGGCGTTTTAAAGCCGCGCTGACTGGTCGGAGAGGCCTGCCCTTTCGTCAGCCCGTAAACCATATTGTTATGGACAATATTCGTGATGTTGGGGTTGCGTCGAATGGTATGAAGAAAATGGTTTCCGCCCTCGCCGTACATATCGCCGTCGCCGCTTTCGGCGATCACAGTCAGATTCGGATTAACGGCCGAAATCGCAAACGCCGCCGGCAGCGCCCGCCCATGCAGACCGTTGAAGTAATGGCAGTTGAAATAATGCGGCAGTTTGGCGGCTTGACCAATCCCAGAAACCATGACCAGATTGTGCGGGTCTATATCCAGTTCCGCCAGCGCCTTCTGCAGCACGCGCAGAATCCCGTAGTTGCCGCAGCCGGGACACCAGGCAATATCCAGTTTACCGGGATAAAACACTTTTTCATCCAGCATTATTTCAAAATCTCCTTAAGCCGTCGGACAATCTCTTCAACCGTAAAGGCCGCTCCGTTGTATTTGAGAATCCTGTGGGTAATTTCGACATCCGCATACGCCTTCAGAAGCCGGGCAAACTGCCCTCCAGCATTGCCTTCCAGACAGATTCTCGTTCGGGCCTGGGCCAGGATTGCAGCCGTGGACGGGTGCAGCGGAAATACCTGCGGAAAATGCACCAGCCCTACATCCTCGCGTCCGAGGACCTCAAGGGCTTCCTGAACAATCGGCAAGGTCGAGCCCCAGCAGACAACCAGATGCTCTTTCTTCGAAGCAGGCCAAACCGTCGGAGCAATCGCCTCTTCAATCAGAAATTTTTCTTTGGCCCGCCGTTTCTCCACCATCCTCGTTCGAAGACTCAGGTCTTCCGTAATCCGGCCGAACTCATCATGCTCATCGCTGTCCACCGCAACGAATCCCCGGCCGAATCCCGGAATGCCCCGCGGCGAAAGCCCCGATTCCGTCAGAGCAAATCGAAGGTACCCTTCCTGCGTTTCAACAAAATGATGCTTCACCTGCACATCCGACAGGTCAAACGGCTCCGTATTGTAGTAGGTATCGGCCAGATACTGATCCGTCAGAACGAATACGGGCACCTGGCATCGGTCGGCCAGGTCAAAGGCGTGTCTGGTCAGCTCAAAGGCCTGCTGCAGATTGCCCGGCGCCAGAATGGCCCGCGGGAACTCTCCGTGTCCGGCATACAAGGCCAAGTCAAGGTCGGCCTGCTCCGTTCGGGTCGGCAAGCCGGTCGCCGGCCCGGGCCGCTGGGCCAGATGAATCACCAGCGGGCTTTCGAGCATCCCCGCCAGACTGAACCCTTCGGCCATCAAAGCAAATCCGCCGCCGGAAGTGCTGGCAATGCCTCTGGCTCCGGCATACCAGGCCCCCAGAGCCATATTGATCGCCGCTATTTCATCCTCGGCCTGCTCGACGACAACACCGAATCGTTTCCCGTGTTTGGCCAGAAAAGTCAAAAGGCCCGTCGAAGGCGACATCGGATAGGCCCCGATGAAATTGCACCCCCCTGCCAAGGCCCCGAAACCAACGGCCTCTATGCCCTCCATAACGATTTGGTTTTTGACACGCGGGTCGGGTTGGAGACGAATATCCAAAAGACCGGACTGAACCAGCCGAAGTCCCTGTGCAAAACCGGCCTGGATGGCTTTTTTATTCTCCTCCACCACTTTTGGTTCTTTGCCGGCAAAACGCTTCTGAACAAAATCCTCCAAAATCGGCTCTTCAACGTGAAAAACAGCCCCCAGCAGCCCCACGGCCACCGTATTGGAATAAAGTTTATTCCCAATCTCGGATGCAATCTGCTCAAAGGGGATGTCTATTGTCCGGATTCCGGAAGGCATTTCCTGCGAAAAATGTTCCTTTTCGCCGAGAACTACTGTAGAAGAGCTGATTCGTCCGGACACATGGGTAACCCCGCCGGAGGCCAAGACCAAGAGCAAATCAATCCGCTCCACCGGTGCCGAAACCGGAACAGACCCGACACGCAGACTGGTGGAATTCATCCCCCCGCGGACACGGGACATATATTCTTTGGTTGCAAAAATATGGTAACCTGCAGATTTGAGCACTTTCACAAGGGCCTGTTCGACAGTCTGGATGCCCATTCCTGCCGGGCCGACCAAAACAACCGAACAGTCTTTTCGATCAAAAGCAGAATTCAAATTAGCGCTCCTTTATGCAGGTTTAAAGTTTACGCTTTCTCTTTCGTACAGACAACAAAAATAAAACGTTCATTTTCTGTAGAAAAAAATCTCAGGTTTTTTTACAGCCACTCAAAAGAAACTGAGAAAAATTCATCAAATTAACCAATTTCACACTTGAACAAGACATAACTGTATTGCAATATCCTGAATTCCCGATAAAAATTTTCTTCTCCTGAAGAGTTTTTTAACCGGAAATCAAGTGGGCAGTCGAAAAATAACAAATGATGATTTTTTTCCCAAAGAAAATGAAAAGGAATTGTCCAACAAAGAAATTTTATGAACGGAAAGAAACGCAGACTTCTCCGGTCGGAGATTTTGCCATTGAAATAGTGGTTCTCCTTCTGATGGCCACCGGAACCGTCTTTGTATATTCTGCGGGTGCCAGCGTAGGATATAATCTGGAACGTTCTCGTTTTTACGAAACACCGATGTTCAAACAGGTCGTCTTTTTCCCCTTAGCCGTCGGAGTTTTGCTGCTGATGAGACGGGTAGATTACCACTGGTTTCATCTCAAACGACCTTGGTGGAAATCAACTTCCTTCTATCTGGTGATTGTTAGCCTTCTTCTATTAGTTGCAGTTCTTATTTTCGGCCAGGAACGAAATCAATCCAAACGCTGGCTGGACCTATTGCCGGGGCCGGCTTATCTAAGTTTTCAGCCGTCTGAATTAGCAAAATGGGTCATGATAATATTCACAGCGGCCTATTTGGACAAATTCGGCGGCCAAATACAAGATTTCAAGAGGCGTTTTCTCCCCATTTGTCTGCTGATTGGGCTGACAATTGTCCTGATCATCATTGAAGATTTCGGGACAGCTGCTTTTATCGCTTTGATTACTTTCTTATTGCTGTGGATAGGCGGAGCAGTCTGGTGGCACATGCTTTCGCCCTTGGTGATTGCCATACCGGGTTTCCTTACGGCTGTACTCCTTTCCCCGACACGCATCAACCGCATTAAAGGGTTTTTCTCCTATTTGTTTGATGAACAGGGGCTGCCTTATCAGGCACAGCAGTCTCTGAAGGCCATCAGCGCAGGAGGACTCTGGGGAGCCGGGCTGGGCCGCGGCGTATTCAAATACGGTCATTTGCCGGAAGATACAACCGACTTTATTTTTGCCGTGATTGCAGAGGAAATGGGCTTTATCGGGGCCATGTGGATTCTGATACTGTTTGCCTTATTTTTACTATTTGGGATTCGAATTATCCTTCGATGCCCCGACCGTTTCGGGAAACTCTTATCTGCCGGAATTGTTTTTTCAATCAGTATTCAAGCCGCCATCAACATTGGGGTTGTTACGGTCGTACTGCCGACCAAAGGCATCCCGCTGCCGTTTGTGAGTGCAGGCGGAACCAGTCTGCTGCTGACGGCGGCCGCCACAGGCATTCTGCTCAATATCGCCCGACAATCTTCCGAATCCGAGGAGCTTTTGAACCCGTGAATTCCCGACAGACTCAGCGCATTTTTTTTGCCGGCGGCGGAACCGGAGGGCATCTGTATCCGGCGCTGGCCGTCGCAGAAAAAATTCGAGAACAGTTCCAGCAAACCGAGATTACCTTTTTGTGCAGCAGCCGCGAAGTAGATGCAAAAATTTTAGGACCGAGCGGTTTTGATTTCCTGCCTCTGCCCGCCGTGGGATTGTCTAAATCCCCGATTCAAGCCGTTCGGTTTCTGGCCCAGTTTCTGAAAAGTTATTATTTTGTGAAAGAGATTCTTCGACCGGAGGCATCCGTCACAATTCTCATCGGGACAGGCGGATTTGTGTGCGGTCCGGCCGCGGCAGCGGCTCGGTCTTTGAAGATCCCTGTCTTTTTAATCAATGTGGACGGTATTCCGGGCAAATCGAATCGGCTGATGGCCCGATATGCCCGGAGGATTTTCGTCCAATTTGAACAGACTCGTCCCTACTTCGGACGTTTCTCTGAGCGCGTCGAAGTTGTCGGCTGTCCGCTTCGGAAAGACTTTTTTTCCCATTCAGAAAACATCTTCAAAACGTACGATTTAGACCCGAACAAAAAGATTCTGCTGATTACGGGAGCATCCAGCGGTTCGTTAAGCATTAACCAGGCCGTTCTGGAAATTCTGCCGTCTCTGGAGCGATTTGCAAAAGACTGGCAGGTAGTACACCTGACGGGAATGGCTCATTATGAATGGGTTCGCACACAAGCAGGCAATCCAACCATTCTCTATCGGGCGGTTGACTACTGTCATCAGATGCCCACCCTGCTGCAGGCCTCTTCTTTGGTTGTCGGCCGTGCAGGAGCCGTCAGCATAGCGGAATATGCGGCGGCGGGTGTGCCGGCCGTCTGCCTGCCCTATCCGTATCACAAAGACCGGCACCAGTTTCTGAATGCCAAACCGCTGGCCGATGCAGGCGGTGCAATCATCATCGAGGACGACATTCGGCAGCCCTCCCGGACCCGACAGGCCCTTTCCCAGACCCTCACGGACCTGATGAGCAGTCCGCAGAAGCTGGAACAGATGGCAGCCGCCGCAAAAAAACTCGGGCGAACGGACGCCGCCGAGCAAATTGTACGCCGTCTGTTCGAATAACGTCTGCCGCGAATCAGGAAACTCCGGCCAGCGACTTTCGGGTGTCCATCATCCATTTGTACCGACCGAAAATCTGAAAAACCGGCGCCGTACACAAAAACAGATTCGGTAAAACCGGCGCAAGGGGAATCTCCCCCGGATACCGAGAAGACACATACACCAGATAGCCCAGCGGACTGAAAACGAACAGGTATTCCCAGTCGAATAGTCCCGAAAGGATAAAAGGCAGAAACAGATACAACACTATCACAAACCCTGTCAATAAAATGATTTTCGAATGGGTGTTATAAAACACAACCGTCAATTCCAACAGTCCCAGCCACACCAGATAAAACGTAAACACAACCGTGGCAAAAAGCAAAAACGGGGCCGCTGACAGGGCAAACAGACGGCACACCGCCAGGCAAAATCCCACCCAAATCAGATAAATCAGCATCGACAAAACCGGATTGGAACGGCGGAACAGTTCGAAAACCGACATCTTCTCGGTCGGAAATCCTCGCGACAATTCCAGATATTTTTCATAGGTTCGGCAGGCCCCTGTCGGCAGAAGCACCATCGGCACTAATCCGGCTATGCAGAAACCGATAAAAATCTTTTCGTGCTGCTCGGCCTGTCGATGCGGATAAAAGAACCCGAACAGCAGGAGCAGAAAAAGCAGCTCAAAGAGCAGCGCTCCCTTCCAGGAAAACAGGGATTCATATTCATGGGTAAGCCATCGCCGGTTTCCGAGGAAAGCCCACACCGAAAAGTACAGCAGCACCCCGCTGACGGCAATCAGCAGAGGAATCCTCCAAAAATAAAATGAAACGTCCCTCGCCTCTTTGGTATTGTAAATCAAAGCCGGCAAAAACGGCAGGCCGAAGGTAAAAAACAACACCAAAAACAGAAGGAACGGATTGCCCCGTTTGGGAGAGGAACGCAGCGAAAGCAGCAGCGCCAGCAAACATAGAAAGAGCCCGACGGAGAGCAAAAGCAGAGCAATTTGCAAAAGCATACTCCAGGAAATCCGGCCCAGAAGACCGAACATCGCAAAAAAAAGAAAATTGGCGGCCGCCGCCGACAAAAGAATCAGATTGCGTCCAAGAACGATCCCAACAATCTTCTGAACCGCCGACAGGGGCAGAAGACGCAGGAAATCATAGGCCTTCTGAAGCATCAGATTCGGAATGACACCGCCTGCATTGGAGGGTGCCAGGACCCAAAGCAGGATGCACTGAAACAAGGTAAACTGGAAAAACAGACTCCGAAACGGCTGCCAGGGCTCCTGCTGAATCAGAACAGACTGACGGGCATAAAACAGAAGATTGACAATCAGAATCAATCCCACCAGGGACACATAAACAACTCCGTAAATCCAGCCCTGTTCAGGACGCAGCAGCGAATACTGATACCGTCGAATCAGCGGATTGGCCATACCCTCCTCCTTTTATCAGGAAAAAACATTCTCTTTTGCCGATATCGCCAAGAACAAGTCCTCCAGGTCTTTTTTCTCTTCGGTAAGCTCCGCAACCGATACACCGTGTCCGACCAGAAACGCATTCAGCTGTGCCGCCGTCTCCAGACCGCCTTTGACAGACAGGCGGATGACCGTGTCGCAGATGTCTTTGACTGCCGCATTCGGGAACTCACGAAGGACGGCAGGAACTTTCTGCGGATCCCCCAACACCCTGACCCGAAGGATTCGCTCCGGCATACATAATTCCCGAATCTGCTCAACGGAACCGAAATATCGGATTTGTCCCTGATCCATTATCGCAATATGGGTGCAGAACTCCGACAATTCGTGCAGAATATGAGAGGAAATCAGAATCGTTTTCTTTTCATCAGCAAGTCGTTTGAGGATATTCCGGAGATTAATGCGGGCAATCGGATCGAGACCGGACGCCGGCTCATCCAGAAGATAAAGATCGGGCTCGTGCACCATCAGAACCGCCAGCCCCATCCGCTGAACCATCCCGCGGGAAAGATGCCTGCAGAGGTCGTTTTTTTTGTCCGTCAGATTGACATATTCAAGCACGGTATCAATTTTTCGGGGGATTTGGTCGGATGGAACGCTGTAGGCGCGGGCGGTAAAATCCAGACACTCCCAAAGGGTCAAATCGTTATAGAGGTTAAAGAAATCGGGAAGATAGCCGATTCGCCTGCGGATTTCGAGAGGATGACGGCAAAGGTCTATCCCCATGATTGAGGCGGTTCCATCGGTCGGCGGCAGCAAGGTAGCCAGCATTCGAAGCAGGGTTGTTTTCCCGGCACCGTTGGGGCCGATCAGCCCAACCACCTGTCCCTGCTCCATAGAAAAAGAAACATCCTGAACCGCCGCTAACGGGCCGAACTCCTTTCGAAGCCGCTGAGCTTCCAGCACCTGCATCCTTACTTCCTCCTTTTGGCCAAGTCTGCAAAACGCCTGTTTCTAATGAAATTCTACTCAGGAATATCGGAAACTCAAAAGAAAAAACCGGAATATTCTTTACCGGAACTTGGAGGAATTATTGAGAAATGACGCTGGAAATCCGGAACACCGGCAGCAAAAGGGCAATAGCCAGCGTGCCGATGATCGCTCCCATAATGATAATCATCAGCGGTTCAATCAACGAAGTGGCTGTTCGGATGGAGTTTTGAAGTTTCTTTTCAAGAAAAATGGAAATTTTGTCGCAGACCTGACCGAGCTGTCCGGATTTTTCCCCCGCTCGGAGCATCTGAAGAATCCCGGAGGCAATCAGCCCATTATACGGCGAAAGCATCAAAGCATCCGACAGCTGATAGCCGTCACGGATTTTCCGGTCCGCCGTTTCCCAGAGACACTGGAAATAATAATTGCCGCAGGAACTTTTCATCACGTCGAGTGCATCGAGGAGATTTACACCGGTATTGACCATTGTGGCCAGAATTCGCATCGAACGTGTCAGAACCGTATCAACGTACATCCCGCCGAAAATAGGAAGATGAACTTTCATCCAGTCCAGCGCTTTACGTCCGGAGAGAGTTTGTTTCCAGGCCGAAAGTGCAAACCCTCCAGCAGTCAGCAGCGTGGCGGCGGAGGCCAAAAAAGTCGGGCTGCCGAGCAAAGCGCTGAAGTCAACCAGAATCTGGGTCAGTTTAGGCAAGGCCGTGCCGCGGGCCTCATAAATTCGAGTAAATCGCGGCAGGACAAAAAACATCAGAGAACCGGTGGCCGCCACAGCCATCAGCAGCATTACAACCGGATAAATCATCGCACTTTTGACCTGTTTTTTGGTCTCTGCATCCGCCGTCAGATACCCGCTGAGCACCCGAAGCATCTCCGCCATCCTGCCGGAAACCTCGGAAGCCCGGACCATACTGATAAACATCGTGCTGAAAATCTTCGGATACCCCCCCAAAGCCACAGAAAAACTTTCTCCGTTCTTAAGACGCTCCGCTAAATCACGCGTTACCTCTCGAAATGCGCCGGGGCGCATCTGGTCCGCAATCGCTTCGATAGCATCACTGAGCACCACCCCGCTGTCCAGCATCACAGACAATTGGGTGGTAAACAGAATCAAGTCGGTCTGTTTGACCCTTGCCCCCGACAAGGCCGGATTGGAAGAAGCCGATTCCAAACGGAGGGGTTTGCGGCCGTTCGGAGACGCCCTCGAAGACGTTCGGACAACAGAACTCTGAACAGCCGTCGGCATCTTAATCCTCCATTGTCACGTTGGCCACGCGCAGGACTTCATCAATCGTAGTGATTCCGGCCGCCACCTTCTCGATACCGTCCAAATGCAGCGGCTTCATTCCGTTCTGAATAGCGGCCGCCCGCAGCTGCTTGAGCGTCGCCCCCTGCGTAATCATCTCCAGAATCTGGTCATTCGGGATAAATAATTCATGGATGGCGATGCGCCCAATGTAGCCGGTGTTTCGGCATTTCTTGCATCCGATACCCCGGTAAAACGTCGGCAGCGAACCAACCCATTTTTCCACCGCTCGCCGAATACCCGCCGAGGGGGTGTACTGGTCTTTGCAGGTGGGACAGATTTTTCGGACAAGACGCTGCGCCAGCACCCCAATCAGCGAAGCACTGACCAGATACGGCGCTACACCCAGGTCCAGAAGACGCGTTACAGCCCCCGGGGCGTCATTTGTGTGAAGCGTTGACAGAACCAAATGTCCCGTCAGGGCCGCCTGAACGGCTATGTTGGCGGTTTCTTCATCCCGAATTTCGCCGACCATGATAATATCCGGGTCCTGCCGCAGCAGCGACCGCAGAGCACTGGCAAAGGTGAACTTGGATAATTCATTCACCTGAAACTGATTGACGCCGTGAATATTGCACTCCACAGGGTCCTCTACCGTACAGATGTTCACTTGTTCGCTGTTCAGCTCCGACAGGGCCGCATAGAGCGTGGTATTCTTTCCGGAACCGGTCGGTCCGGTCACCAGGACGATTCCGTTGGGCATCCGAATAATTTTTTTGAAGGCCTTCAGATTCTCATAACTGAATCCAAGCGATTCCAGATTGGTCAGGATTTTCCGAGTGTCGATAATTCGGATGACAACTTTTTCCCCATATGTGCCCGGCATCACGGACACACGCAGGTCGATAGGCCGGCCCTGCATCAGAACGTGAATACTGCCGTCCTGCGGAAGCCGGCGCTGAGCAATGTCCAGCTCAGCCATAATTTTGATGCGGGAGACAATCGCCGCATGCATCTGATACGGCGGACGCATCTTTTCATAGAGCAGACCGTCCACCCTATAGCGCACACGCACCTTCTTTTCGTCCGGTTCGATATGAATGTCGCTGGCATTTTCATGGACAGCGCTGCAGATCAGATAGTTGACCAGTTTGACAACCGGCGACTGGCCGGCAATTTCTTCCAGATTGGTAATGTCCTCCGGCAGGTGCTCAATCATTGAAAAATCCTGCAGGGCCGCATCATCGATGATGTCATCAATGACAAAAACATTGGCCGCAGGCATATAGGTCTGAAGCGTGGCCTGAATATCTTTGACGGTGGCACAAACCACCTGAACGCGGCACTTGCTGAGCCGTTCGATTTCCTCGATGAGAAAGACGTTCGCCGGCTCGCTGACTGCCACGGTCAGCGTGTCAAAGACCTTAAAGAGCGGCAGCACAGAGTGCTCTTCAATAAAGTCACGCGGCAGAATCTCCACCACCGCCGGATCACACAGCTTGGGGGTTATCTGGGCATACGGAAGCCCATAGGTTTCAGCCAGAGCGGAGGCGATTTGATTTTCGGTGCAGAAGTTCATCTCCACCAGCAGTTCCCCCAGCAGGCGGCTGTGACCGCTGCGGGCCTGCTGCTGAAGGGCCTGTTCAATCTGCTGGGGCGTGACAATCCCCCGCTGCACCAGCAGCTGGCCGAGCTGAAGACGTTTTTCCGTACCGAGTTCCATCATTCTGGCCATACCCCTTTACACAAAACTCTTCATTGCCTCCGACAAATCCGCATAGGTATCCAGACGGGGAAGCAGCCGTGTAATTTCAAGAATTTTTTGACAGGTTTCATCCAGCCCCGCCAGTTTGAGCGGCTGATTCTGCCGTCGGCACTCTTCATGAAGCGTCAGCAGCTGCTCCAAAGCGGCGCTGTCCATCAAAATTACCCGGCTCATATCCAGCAGCAGTCCTCGGGGATGCGCCGCACGGGCGCTGGAGAGCGCCTCTTCAAAGGACTTTAGGGATTCAACAGTAAATTCTCCCTGAAGCTGAAGAATCGCTATTTGATTTTGAATTTGAACCTCTATTTTCATCGAATCAGCGCTCCAACCGCCTTGATTCCGTATTCTTCAAAACTGCTGTAATCCCAGGTTTCAATGAATCCATCCTGAATCGCCTTCCAGAAATTCTCCACCGGGCTTCCGAGAAAGGCCTGCACAACCGCCGGGTCAAACTGAACGCCGCTGCCCTTTTCGACCTCCGTCAGGGCCCGTCGGATGCTCATCGCCTCCCGGTACACCCGCCGGGATGTCATTGCATCAAACGCATCCGCCAGCGCAATAATCCGGGCGCTGAGCGGAATATCCGGCCCCCGGAGTCCTTCCGGATACCCTTGTCCGTCATATCGTTCATGGTGATACAGGACTCCGGGCACAATAGGACGCATCTGAGGAATTTCGGACAAAATGGAGGCACCGATTCGCGGATGAGCCAAAATCACAGCACGTTCCTCATCGGTCAACTTGCCCTGTTTCCGCAGAACGGATTCCGCCACGCCGATTTTCCCGATGTCATGGAGAAGTCCGGCCAGATAGATATGGTGAATCTCCTCTTCGGAAATTGGAGACGTTTCCTTCATCTGCTCAGCGGTCCAGCGTGCAATCAGGGCCACCCGCTCCGAATGGCCGCGGGTGTACTGGTCTTTGGCATCAATGCTGTTGGTCAGGGCCTTCAGAGAACCGATAAAGAGTTCTTTGAGGTCATTGAACAGCCGACCGTTTTCAATAAAAACAGCACACTGGCTGGCTACGGAATGAAAGAGTTTGACATCCGTACTGTCAAAGTCGGGTTTATTCTGAATGTTGGTCGCCACCAGAAATCCGGCCATCCGGTCCGCCGGACCGACCGGGACCGCCAGAATATTGCGAAGCCGGGGAGACCAGGCATACTTGAAGGGGCCGTCCACCTGGCTGTCCAGAAGCGCCTCCCGCCCGGCGGTCAGCTCCGCCGTCAGATGCATCTGAAGAATATCCGCCATCGACGGCTCAATTGACAAAAGCCCCGAGCCGGCACTGAGAACCAGACGTTTGCCGCCCTCTATCTTCTTTTCCAGAAAAATAGCAATTCCCTCCACCGGCACAATCTGGGTCAGCTGGTCGCAGGCCAATTGCAGATAGGTTGAACAGGACTGGTCCAGATTCATATGGGTACTGAGGTTATAGAGCAGCATAATCTGCTCATAGCATTGGGACAGCTCCGTGCTGAGCTTCTCCAGATGCTTTTCCATCAGTTCCAGATCATCCCGCAGAGACTGATTCGAAGCAGGACCCATTCGTGATATCCCTCTCTCAGATGGTTGATTTCTTCTTAGACGCCCGCCCGCTGAGCCAGGACTTCTTCAATGCAGTGGAGCACTTCCCGGGGACTAAACGGCTTGCTCAGACAGGCCGCCACCCGCAGAGATTCCTTCTGCTGCGGATCAATTGCAAATCCCCGAGCCGTCAGCAGCAAAACCGGTGTATCCGCCGTGTCCGGATTTTTCCGAAGTTTCTCGATCAGCTCCAGTCCGGTCATGGCCGGCATCTGGTAATCCGTCACGATGATATCCGGATGATGCGTGCAGGCCAGCTGATAGGCCTGGCTTCCGTTGTCCGCTGTAAAAACCTCAAAGCCGTTGTTGCGCAGTTTGATGGCTACAACCTGGACAATGTGAAATTCATCATCCACCACAAGTGCTTTTCGTTCCGCCATATCTCATTCTCCTGCTTTCTTCAGGCCGCCGAAACCGTCAGCTCGAACCGCCGACAGAAGCGGCGGCACAGCCGGTCAAAGCCAGCGGCAGTTCAAAACCGAATGTACTTCCCTGCCCGACTACACTGGAGACAAAAACCCTGCCTCCGTGAACCGTCTCGATAATCTGCTTGACCAGATTCAGACCCAATCCGGTTCCCTTGGCCATATGATTGTTGGCCTGAACCCGATAGAATTTTTCAAACACCCGCCCCAACTCCTCCGGCGGGATTCCGACACCGGTATCTGTTACAGTAACCCGCAGCCGCCCTTCTGCTTCATCCACTTCCAGTCCGACTGTAACCGAACCGCCGGCCGGCGTATACTTCACGGCATTGCTGAGCAGATTGATGACGGCCTGAGAAATCATATCCCGGTCCACACAGGCCTGGTCATACAGAATCGGAGCCGGTGCATGAATCGCAATATTCTTTTCCTGGGCGTAGCTCCGTATCATCTCCACGGCATCCCGCACAATCAGCGCAATGCTGTGATTGCTTCGGTTGACTTTGACCAGGCCGGATTCAATCCGCGAGATATTCAAAATATCCTCAATCAGACGATTGAGCCGAAGCGCCTGACTCTGAATAATCGAACAGAACTGCCGAATTGTGTCCGCATCCTGCGCCTCTCCGTCCACGAGCATCTCGGCATAGGCATTGATGGAAGCCAGCGGTGTTTTCAGTTCATGCGAAACATGGCTGACAAACTCATTTTTCATCTGCGATATTTCCCGTTCCCGGCTGATGTCGTGGAGAACGGCAACAACCCCTCCACTGTTTGGAGATGACTCCGGAAGGCAGGAGAGAACCGCCTCGAAAATCCGCTGCTGTCCCCGGACATTCAGCGTCAGTTCATGACGAACATGGCGGATTCGGCCGCTTCGGCAGCGGTGAATCTTTTCCCGGAGGGCGGCGGCCGTCTCGATTGTTCCCAGAGAAGAAAAATGCTCCGGAACCGCATCCGGATTCAGCAGCTCTCGAGCCGCCGGATTGGCAAAAAGGATTTGGTTGTCCTCATTGACAACCAGCACGGCGTCTCGAATGCTGTCAAGAACGGCTTGTTCCCAGGTACGCTGCCGCTCCAGCAGCTGAAGCTGAAGGCGAAGCCGGCTGTTTTCCTGCCGGGTTTCCTCGGCTTGCGTCTGCTGCCGAGCAGACCACTTCTGCAGAGATTCCCAAAAAGACGGCGACCATGTGCCTTTCGAAACAGGCACGCAATCGGGGTTTTTCAGATACCGCTCTAAATCCTCCAATCCCTTCAAAAGCTGCCGCAGAACCCCGCCCAGCCCCAACACCGCCGGGCAGGCCGCCAGCCAAACGGCACTCGTAATCAGCGGATTGGAAACAAAAAGGGATATTCCTCCTGCAGCGGCTGAAAGCACCGCCAGAAAACCCCACAATCCCATTCCCATTCGTATCGCCCGTTTCATTTTTCTGCAGCCGTATCCGGTTCTTCAAACCGGATGTATCGTCATCAAACGCTACATCGTTTTCTTTTCCGGCTCGGTAAAAAGTCGAATCAGCGGACTGTCCGGATTCAATTGATGGGCCTTTTCAAAGGCACTGCGTGCCAGTGCATTCTGCCCCAGCCGCTGATAGCAAAGTCCGCTCATCCACCAGCCGAATGCCTCCCACCTGGAATCCAGACAAATCTTCTGGAAAACAGGGATCGCCTCGGCATAGTTTTTCTTCAAATACAGGGCACAGGCCCTTACAACTTCGGCATCCGTCAGGCCCGGCTGAAGCTGAAGGGCCTTCTGTCCGCAATAGAGTGCACGTTCCGGCAGGTCTGCTCCGAGAGCCGCCTGCCCCATTTCAAGCCAAACCTGAGGGTCCTCCCGACACAGCACGCTGAGCTGGTCATACCATCTCAGAGCCGCGGCGTACTTTCCGGCCTGAAGAGAGCAATAGCCGAGCCAGTGAAGAATCACCTGGCGGCGGTCCGCCTGCGTCTGAACCTGATAGAGTTTCTCAAAAAGTTCGGCGGCTTGACTCCATTGCCGGCGGTCCATATAGAACAGTCCGACCGCCTCGAGAACGCGAGGATTGTCTCCCTGCCTCCACAGAGCTTCCTTATAGTAAACCGATGCCTGTTGGACATCGCCGCTTCGCTGGGCCAAATCCGCCGCCGTCAGCAGCAGGTCGGCATCGTAAGGCAATTTTCTTCGGCTGTTTTCAATCAATTCCCGGGCCTGTTCCGTTTGTCCCTGCCGGATATACAGATGGGAAAGGGTTAATATGTACTCCACCTGAAGGGGTTTAAGGTCCACAGCTTTTTGCAGACATTCCCGAGCAAACTCTGTTTCTCCCTGCTCCAAAGCCGTCATCCCCAAGGCAAACCAGCCCTCATCCATCTGCGGCGCCTGCTCAACCGCTTTCTGAAGGCACACACGGGCAGCAGGGAGCCGACCTTCAGCCAGATGAACCCGCGCCAACAGATAATTAACCTCCGGATGGTCCGGCTCGGCCTGCACACATTTGGCCAGAAGCTTTTTGGCTTCTTCCATTCGCTCCTGGTCCAACAGTTCCCGAACGGCAGCCAGATTCGGCCCTACGGAAGACTTCTCCCATGTTTTGAGCATTTGCTCCTTCTTCTGGGCATGCGACAGAGCACAGCCGCCTCCTAAACAGCAAAGGCCCGTCAGGGTCAGTAACAGTATTGTCCATTTGTTTCGTTCCATCGCAGACTCCTGTCTTTTCAAAGCCGCAAGAATCAATCACTCCGGCCGGTCCGCACAAGGGGGACCGGCCGGAGCGTGAAAAACCTTTACCAGCGGAACCACTTGCCGGATTCTTCCCGTTCAATCTTCTGCAGCATCAGACGCTCCATCTGCTCGGCCGCCTGGGGCTGCGTTTCCCGGAGAATCCGTTCGCGAAGCCGAATGGCCTCAAGGTAATTGCGGTGAATCGTCAGGATATTGTTCAGTTCGGCCATCGCAGCATCATATTCTCCGTTCAGATAATACTGAACCGCTCGGGCATACCGGTCTTCATCAATCTTAACCCGGCTCATCCAATACAGATTGCTGCGGGCTTCGTGAGCCAACCGCTGAACATCCGCCAGACGTTCCGCACCTTGGGCCTGTTCAGGCCGCTGAATAATATGAGGGGTAATCAGAATAATCAGCTCCACACGCGTTGAACTGTCGGAAACACCCCGGAACAGCTCTCCGATCACGGGAATATCTCCGACGACAGGCACCTGATTGCGGGACAAAGAGGTTTGTTCCTTGAACAGACCGCCCAATACAATGGTCTGCCCGTCCCGCACCATCACATTGGTCGACACTTCCGTCTTGGTTTTCTGAGGCAGCTGCGTATTGCCGAACTCGACAATTTCTCCGTTGCTTTGTTCAGGACGGATTTCCATTCGAATCAGACCGTCCTTGCCGATGAAAGGCCGAAATTCGAGCACGGTACCGCTTTCGAGGAATTCCACCTGCTGCGTGGATGTGCCGCCTTCCGCCACATTCGTTAAGGACTGATAGCCCTCTTCCTTGCCGATGATAAGCTTGCCGGCCTGTTTATTGAGGGCTAATATTTTTGGATTGGCCATAATCGTCACATCCGACACCGTTTCAATGGCGTTAATCAGGGCGGAAATGTTATCAAAAGTCACACCGACGGAAATTCCGGAAGCATTATTCCCCGTAACAACAGGGGTAAAACCTCCCTGCAGGAATCCTTCTCCGCCGAGGGTGATGGAAGTACCGGGAATATTCTTCCAGTCAATCCCGAACTTGGTATCTTCCGTCAGCGTGGCTTCCATAACCGTCACTTCCAGAAGCACCTGAAGGGGTTCCACATCCACTTCGGCCAGCACCTCCCGAATCCGCTTGATATTCTCGGGATAATCGGAAACCACCAGCCGGTCGTGAATCGCCAGAGAATCGCCGCCCTTGCCGGGCACGGTATCCCGCTGGGCGGGACTGGTTACCCCAAGCTGGCCGAACTCACTCAGAAGAGGTTCGGCCAATTTCTTGGCCTCTTCCGCATTGATGTAGTACAAAGGAATGACCGCGTATTCAAAACGGGTCTTGTCGGCCTGGAATTCCTCATTGGTGTAAATCTTGACAAAATTGCCCTTGATTTCGTACTTATGCGTACCGAGAATGGCCTGCAGGGCCTCCTCAAAGGTTACGTCATAAAGATTGGTAACAGTCACAGTGCCGTCCACTCGAGCTGAAGGCACGATGTTTTTGTGATACATCTGAGCCAGCATCTGCAGGGCATCCCGAATCGGCATATCTTTGCGAAAGCTGATTGTCTGAACGGACTGCATCGAATAAGCGGCCTGCTCATTTGCCGCCGGAGATTCAGCCGGTGCCGAAGGTGCCGTCTCCTGCGGGGTTTCCGTTGCCGGCGCGGTCGGAGTCTGACTTTCCTGGCCGACTACCAGTGCGGTCAGTCCCAACACCGCCAGCAGCCAGACGCTGACTGTAATCAGATAAGTTTTAAACTTCATTTGTTTTTTTCGCTGAGTTTTCATACAACACCGCCTTTCTGTTAATCGAGCCACTCCGAAGAGGGCATTTTGACTGTAAACACCATATCTTGACACTCAAACTGAACGTGTTGAGAACCGATGTCTGATACTTTCAGCTCATATGTTTCTCCATTCTCTTTCACTTTCAGAATCCCGCCTCGGGACAAAACCACTCCGTTTACACACGCCTGAACCGGAACACCGGCTGGGTCTTTAATCACGGCCTGCAGAATCATGCCTTTCGCTATCTTTTGCACCAGAACATCTCGCTCCTGCCTGGTCGAAGAAACCGGCTCCTCGGACTGAACATCAGACGCCTGCCGTCCCGAAGGGAACCATTTGGAGCGGTCAAAGACAAAGGGGTCTCGTTCGGGCCGGTCATGCTGTCCGGTCAGTACCGGCAGCAGACGCGGCTGCAAAAGAACTTTCGACTCCGTCCGCTCTCCTGCCGTCCGCCCCCCTGAGGACGGCTCGATGGGTACCTGGGCCTGAACGGTTTCCGGACCGCTGCGGCCTTTAAGGAAAACACGCAGCCACAGGACAGCCATAACCAGCAGAAGAACCGTCGCCAATACCATCTTCGGATTGACGGTTCCTATGAGCGTCCCGATGCTCCCGATTGTGTCTCTGTTTCGAGTCATTCGTTCTTTTTTCCGCTCGGCGTCATTTGATAAAAAGCACGGGCTTTGGCCTGCAAAAGGAGACGCCCGGACACGTTTTCGTCATTCCGCAGGGATATTTCCTCAAATCGAATCAGCCGATCAAACTGTTCAAAGGACCGAAGCAATTCAAAAATCCTGTCAAAACTGCCTGTACAGCGGATCTCCAGAGGAATCGAGCACAAACCGTCCTCACAGGTCACTTCACCCGGCCGAACGGACTGATCCGACAGCTGTGCCCGAGCCAGCATTTCCGTCATCTGCTGCCAGAGTCGCGAATAGCCCTGTTCATCCGGAAATAACCGCCGGTACTGCTCAGCCGCGGGTCTTAAATCCCGAATCTGCCGATACAGAATCGGCAGCTGTTCAGAACATTCCTGCACTTCCTCCAGCCGCGATTCTTCTTCAGACAGCAAGGCCCGGAAGGCTTTTCGTTGCTGATAGACGGGGTAGTACTGATAGGCCCCAAGCCCAACCGCCGCCAAAAGCAGCAGCCCCAGAACCGCCACCGGATAATGATCAACAATTTTCTTCAATTCCGTTCCCTCACCACAAAGTCAGCCAGAACACACTGAATCTCAAATCCGGCCACTGCCGTGCCGAATCGCGTCTCATTTTTGGAATAAACAGGAATCACCCGCGTAAAATAGTCCGACTCCTCCAGCCGGGAAATCAATGCCGCCGCCTCCGAACCATCCAGAGCAAAACCCGCCAGTCGAATTCGAGTGACCGTGTCCGAATCCTTCAGCCAGTCACCCTTTTTGTTCGTACTGAGACGGACCTGAATACCCGTTCCCGTCTTTGGAGAAGAATCGACAGCAGATTCGAAGGGTACCTGTGAAATTGTCAATTCCGTCAGAACCGCCCGCTCGCCGATGCAGCGGCTTAATTCCGCAAGGACAGGCGTAAGAGCCGTTCGGGGACGCAATTGACTGACCAGACGGCTTTGTCGGTTTAAAATCGAAATCTCCTCCTGGAGTCGTCGAACCTGAAGAATGGTCTGAAGGCCCTTTTCATAGGTGCTGCGGAGCCCTTCCAAATCCGCATAGGCCTTCGAAATAATGCTGCCGCTGAACAAATTGCCGACAATCCAGAACCCTGTCAGAAGAACGATCGCCAGATAACGGCGCAGATACCAATTCCGCCGCCGGCGGTTTTCATGGTACCAGGATGGGATAAAATCCAGTTCCATCAGACTGCCGCCTTATCCATCAAAACACTGTCCGGTTCCTGCAGACCTGGCTGGGACCATCCCTTCAGGGCCAGTCCGACCGCCACCGCCCATTCCGCCATCTGGGGATTGGGACGCCGGTCAAACGAAACGTTTCTCAGATCAATGCCGCGGAGAGGTTCGGCAATGCGAATATCCAGATTCAGCTGCTCACGAAGCAGATTCATCAAAAGGGACTCATACAAACGTCCGCCGGCAAACACCACTTCCGAGGGCCGCTCTCCGCGAAAAGCCACCGCGTAGTATTTGAAGCACAGGGAGATTTCACGCGCCAAATCCTCAATCGTTCGGCTCATGGCCGATGAAAGCGTCTGCTGAATGGTGGAATCCGCCTCCGCCCGGCCTCCTGTCCAATCCTGAGCAATCTGCCGAGCCGCCTCCTCCCAGGAAATCCCAAGCACATCCGCCGCCTTTTGCGTCAGATGCTGTTCCGCCAAAGGAATCTGCTTTACGAGAGAAATCGATGTGCCCCGTCCGATAATGACCGTTGTAAAATACATTCCCAGATTCACCAGCACGCTGACGACCTCGCGGCCTTCCTGACGCCGCAGAGTCCGCCGAAAACTGCGGAATAGAGCGCACGGCATCGCATCCACGGCAATCGGCTCCAGTCCGGCCTCCTCCAGCAGGGCCACATGCCCCATCAGTTGCGTGCGGTTCATTCCAAAGAAAATGACTTCCTTTTTGATTTCCTCTCCCTGATACACACTGCCGGCAATCAGATAGCGGATTTCATCCTTATCCGGGTCCAGTCCGAAACGCTGAGCAAGCTCTCCATAGTGCCCTTCCTCCAGCCGCTCGGTCTCGAGAGCATCCAGCCGCAGACTTTTGATCTTTAATGCATCGCCCGGAAGGCAGGAAACCGCCTCCCGACCCCAAAAGCGTCCCCGGGCCAGCATGGCTCGTATCGCGCGCACCACACCCGTTCGATGGGCATCACTGCCCCCGCCAGCGGCCGCTTCCAGCGGCTCCTGTTCGGCACTCTCCGCCCGAATCAGACCTTCCTTAAACCCCAGCTGAATCATTCGGACGCAATTGTACCCGATATCAATGCCGATAGGGCCTCTTGACCCGCGACAAAACCATTCCAGCCACGAACGCATTCCGTTTCTCTCATTAGGGTTTTGTGATGGACACATAGCCGGTAACCGGCTCAATATCTACATAAAGCACAAAGGAATCGGCCTGGAGCGTAATTCGTCCGGCCGCACTCAAGGGGCTGCTGGTATCCGTCCCCGCATAAGGAGTTCCCAGATAGTCAAACGTCACGGCGTCTCCGCTGAGCGTCGTGCTCACAAGATTGACCTTTTTCATCCGGCGGTCCTTTGTAAAATCCTCAACAAAAGGTCCGTTTCGCAGAGGATGATTCAGAACGGCACCAGAGTCATCCTGAACCTGATATTTTTCCTGGGAAGGAGAAAAAACCACCGTATAGGTTTTCTGCCGGGTGACGGCCAGGCCTTTTGCATAATCGAGGTCGGCGGCGATTTTGTCGGCCGCGGAGCGGACCTGCATATCCGCCGCCGTTCCCAAAACAGGAATGGCCGCCAGCGATACGATCGCCAGAATCACCACCACCACAATAATCTCCACCAGCGTGAACCCGCTGAAGGTCTGCCGCCGGTCATTCTTATGCTCTTTCATAAATCACCTTCTGATTTTCTCCGCCGACAATACGGGCGGATTGTCGCCTTTTGTTTCTTCTGTTCTTTCGACTGACTCTTCTGTCGTCTTAACCGCCCACATCAGGCAAACCGCCCCGCAGCGGAACATTTGCGTAAATCCAAAATCACATTCAGTACAGCCCATATAATCGGACCTGCCTGTCTTAGGCGTATCAGTATCAAAAAAGGCCTTTTCAGGTCCGTTCACGTCCGCAGAACTGATACAGCCGTTGCAGTCCCTACAGTCCCGCTTTCCTTTGCCGCACCGAACAGAGTTTTGAAATCGCTGCAGTGGCCTGAGCCGGCGGATGATTTTCTCCATCCCCTCCCCTTATCGGACCTGCCGGTCAATTCGCTGATAGTAGGCCCCCCCATCATTGGGGTCATAATAAAGCCAGCCGGTAAGAATGCTTTCTGCACGTCGGCTGCCGTCTTTTTCAAACCACGCCCGGCTGGTCACCGGATAAACCCGTTCACTGGGGGCGGAAATCTCCACCTCATATCGAAAACCGGCATCCCACACAGGTCCTGCCTCAACGAGATTGGGCTCCCGAACCAGAACACGAGCAAATTCCAGACCCGAATAGGCAAGGGTCTCCGTCTGCGTGTGCAAAACAAAATTGCAGCCGGCCGCCAGGGAGAAATCCGTGCGGGCAAACAGCCCCAGTGCAATGACCGAAACAGCCATCACCAAAAACAGCACGATAATCAGGGCCGCTCCTCGACTTCGATGTGAACTTCTTTCGGCCGACATCTTATCCCCCGCTTCGGCAGCGAACCGCCGCACAAATTTCATAATCCCGCCAGCCCGTCTCCGCCTGCATTTTGAACCGAACAATCAGCAGCCGACCATCGCGAATTTCCATACTCAATCCGCTACATTTTTTCAGCAGAGGTTTTCCATCCAGATTCAGGGTCGTCCCGCTGACGGCCAGAGTCGATGTACCCGCCTCACTCTGAACGGTCACGATACTGTCGTTCTGCTGAAGCGCATGGGCACGGTGAACCAGGTCAGTAATGCGGATGGAGGCCCCGCGAACGGCTGCCGGACCGTCAAGCATCAGGTCGGTGGTTTCCTGCCCCTGCCGCATCGCAAACGAAAAGGTCGCCGCCGCCAGCAAGACCACACCGGCGATGAGCATCCCCATCACCAGTTCAATCAGGGTAAAACCGCTCTTTTTTTTCGTTTCACAAACCATATCAGGGGGCTATCAAAGATTGAAGACGAACCATTTGCCGTCCCTTATAGTCCACACGAACAGAAGCCATCAGACACTCTGTATCGTTTATCTGAACAGTTCCCACCGAAACCGAACGAGCAAATCCGCCGTAAATTGGATCAGAAAACACCGTACCGGATGCGTTTTTGACCTGTCCCTCCGCTTCCGTATAACCATCCCATCGCGTCCGGATTTCGTCAAAAGACATACTGACAATCTCTTCCATCAGGTTGGAGGCCAGTTGAGCCGCCAGCACCTGACAGACCGCCTCCCGCTGAACCTGGGCCGCACTCACAAAAGGCAAAAACACCCCCGCCGCCGCAGCGCCGAGGATGACCATCGCCATCAGCATCTCCAGCAGGGTAAAACCGAGTTGTCTCTGTCTCTGTTGTTTCATTTTTTTTATCGAAATCCGCTGAATCCGCAAAATCCGTGGTTTCTCTAAAAAGCAGAATGGTATCGGCTGTCGCAGGCCGCAAAGTGCCCCGTCGCCGCGTTATACCACCAGCCCGTCCCTTCGCGTCCTGTAGGCCGGGCCGCAGGGTCATCCGCCACCGTCACCTGCCGTCCGGCAGGTCCCTGGACAAAAGGATTGGCAGGGATTTGACATCCCTGTTTGGCAAGGTCGGACAGGAATTGTTCCGCCGCAGGGTTTCCATCGCCCCCCCGGCCGGGCAGCCGGCCGTCATTCTGGGCTCGATAAAGAGCAATGCCCGAACGAGCCTCATGCAGCCGCTCCATCAGCAGGGTAATTCGATTCTCTGCGGCGGCCCGAGCCATTTTAGGCATCATCCAGCCGACTGCCGCCGCAAACAACATCAGGGCCAGAACCGTCCGTTCAAAAAGAGCAATCATAGGACTCTGACCCGCCTTTTCCCGATGGAATCGCCGCCGTTTTTTTCGATTCATTTTTATTCCTCTCACGCCGCATTCGCAAAACCCGGACGGGAAAAACGTTTTATGATTTCCGCATCTCTTCCCCCCGGGCTTATCGCCCGGGGCTATTTCCCTCGCCACCTCTTCGACACACTCCGTCTTCTTCGAGCCCGCGCCAGCGGGCGCTATACGATAGCCACGCCCGAGAGGGCGTGGAAAAAGAGAGCGGAAACGCCCATTCCCTTTCCCCCGGGCTTATCGCCCGGGGCTATTTCCCTCGCCCCCTGTCGTTCCCGCTTCTCTGTATCATTCCCGCTTTCCTGCTGTGTCATTCCCGCGACCTGTCCTTCGAAGCTTCAGCGAAGAAGGAAGGCGGGAATCCATCACCTCCCCCCGTCATTCCCGCGCCATTTGTCATTCCCGCGCAGGCGGGAATCCAGCCCTTTTTGGGTTTAATTAATAGAGCAACCCGGGGCTAATCGACCGCTGATTCGAGCAATAAAAAAGCCGACCGACCCCCGAATTTCTCGCAAGGCCGGTCGGCTTGATTTCTACATCATTGCTCAGCAGAGCCGTTGCCGGTTAGAGAGCATCGTCAGTGGCCTGCAACTCTGTGACAACCGCATCAGGAGCATTGGCTACACCGACATAAATCGCACCGGTGGTCTGATCATAGACCCAGCCCTCTTGGTTCCCGCCACCAGCTATGTCATTCACTGCCTTAGAATTGTTCCAAGGATTAGTAGGAACCTGCTGAATATAGGGGCCGTAAATAAATCCATTAGCCACATCCTTCGTCGCATTGGTATTTCCGTTGGCATCCGAATACGTTGTCATCTGAGCCGCAAAGTCAGCCAGCGCAGGGGGCTGGTCATTGTGCTGAATCTTGTACAGTTCAATCTGCGACCGTAAGCTCTGCAGCGAGGAGCGGCAGCTGTTCAGTTTGGCTTCAGTGCTGGCCTGGCTGAACTGGGGTATCACAATCGCCGCCAGGATACCCAAAATCACAACCACGATCAGAATTTCAACCAGTGTAAACCCTTTTTTTGCTTTCATTGGTCATTCTCCCTTTCTTTGTACCTGTATTTCGGTATCGGTTACGTATGGTTTTGTTGGTTTCGGTAACGGTTTTACTGTCAAGCCGGCGGAACCGGCTTGTGATTTTCCAAAAGAAAACACCTGTTCAGCGCGTCCGGATTTTCTCGTATGGGCTTGTCAAAGAACCTTTAACGCTTCCATAGAAAACCTAAGAAATAAAAACCGGCGCGGCAAACTGGGCAGGAAATTTTTCTAAGAAAATGTAAAGACAGGAAATATCCGATGTGCGTCCGATAACTCGTTTGAAGCTGCGACTTGTCCTTCGAAGCTTCAGCGAAGAAGGAAGGCGGGAATCCAGCCCTCTTCCCCCGGGCTCGCGCCCGGGGCTAAATCCCTCGCCCATCCTTGCGACACTTGCGCCCGGGGCTATTTTCCCCGCAGAGGGCATCCGAATCAATCCAGACAGCGCTGCGGGTCATACTCGAACCCATTCCGCTCCAAAAACCGCTTTAACTCCTCCTCAAAAGTCAGCTGCCTATGATGCTCCGTCTGCCTTTCGATATAATCCCTGACCTGAGCCGCCGCAGACTGGCTGACCGTAAAACTCGAAAAGCCGCTTTGCCACTGGAAACCGAACGGCGGGTCCATCTGCTCCTTTATCCAGCGAGAGGAGTTGGCCTTCAGTTTGCCGACAAACTCCGAAACAGCCAAAGAAGGCCTGATGCGGACCAGCAGATGAATATGGTCGCCAACACTGTTGACACTTAAAACCGCGCAATCAAGCGTCTGAGCAAAGCCGCATAGATATTGATGAAAGTCGGTGCGTCGGCGGTCCTCCAGGAGCCCCTTACGATGTTTTGTGCTGAAAACAATATGATAAAGGTGGTTGGTAAAGGTATGACCCATCCGGCCTCCTTCCTTCGCCCCCAAAGGGACTAAAAAATAAGAGTTTTTTTACGCGTCCTTCTTCCCCCGGGCTCGCGCCCGGGGCTAATCTTTACGAATCCCGTCGTTTGATTGATAGCCACGCCCGCAAGGGCGTGGGAAAAGGACGGAAGCGCCCACCCCCTTCCCCCGGGCTCGCGCCCGGGGCTATACTCCTCGTCCTCTGTCATTCCCGCGCAGGCGGGAATCCAGCCCTCTTCCCCCGGGCTCGCGCCCGGGGCTAATACCCTCGCCGGGCCCTCTGCCAGACGGGATTATCGCCCGGGGCTATCCCGCAGACCCTTGCGGCTTAGGGGGCTAATTTTCCTGCCGGTCGGCGGCCTTGACGGCCTCCATCGTCGTATAATACTTGGCCAGCATATTCGGCACCTCCCAATCCGGCAGCCGCCCCTCTCTCAGATAACGCAGAAAATTCTGCATCACCTGTGCAAAGTGCGCCTCATGCCCGACAGAATACGAATCCGGAATCAGAATCTTCCACGTGCGCTCATCAATCTGCTCCAGCCCGATTCCCGGATACTTTTTCTGAAGGGTCCGGAGCACCGCAGTCTCCAAATGCTTCGGTGAAAGCTTTCCCTGAACCGACTCCACATAGAGCGTCGGTTTATACTTTTCCTGCGGTCCCTGGCGAATCACCAAATTGCATCGGCTGCCCCGCAGAATGGAATAATGCATATCCCCCGCCCCCTCCGGCGCCCGATACTCCCACCGAACACAGACGCGCGTGTGAATCCCCCGCAGGGTGTAATCCATCTGTCCGTTGGCTTTCACATAGAGCACGTTGTCTTTGACATAGGGCTTCAGATACTCCGGCCATTCCTCCAGTCCGGTCACCTCCCGGAACTGTTCGGCTGTCATCGGCGTCGTCCAGCGGCGGGCCCGGAGCATCTGAATATCCCGCCGATAGTCAATCGGCTGCTCCGGGAAACATTCCCACTGAATCAAATCAACCAGATGCGTCGAAACATCCGCCAAATCCTCCCCGCGCTGGGCGGGGTCAAAGAACCACGCGGGCCTTCGCAGCGGGCGGCCCGCCACATATTTGGAAAAGTGATGAACGCTTTCCTTAACCACTGCCGGCTCTTCAAGACAGCCCTGCTGCAGATGGCCGAAGACCGCCGGAATCGCCGCCAACTTCTTCTGAAGAATCGTCGTAATTTCAAACCGCTCCGTCATAATATCGTACAAAAGCACACCGTTTTTCTCGGCGGTTCGAAACGACTCAACCAGAAGCGGAAACTTCTCCGGCGCAATCACCATCGGCTTGTCGGCCAGAACATTCAGTCCCGCCCGGACCGACTGGTAAATGTAGTCGGTTTTCAGGGAGTTCTTCCCGGAAATGACAACGACATTGCCCTTTTTTTCCGAGAGCATCCGCTCCAGATAATCCGGCCCCTTATAGACATGCTGAAGCCAGGCGGTCGGATTCTCCGGCCGTGTATTGAACGCCTCTATCGAAGCCAGATAGTCCTCCAGTTCCGGACCATCCGGCGCATAGATAGAAACCTCCGGGCTGATTTGCTCATACATCGTCTTCTGAACCAGGGCGGCGTGAAAATGCCCGGGGTCCAGCACCAGCAGCCGCACGGAGGGTTCGGACTGTTTTTCAGACACCGCCCGTTTCATCAGACACCCGGCCGTCAGACCCGCCAGAAGCCCCGCCGCCGACAAAGCCAGCCAAATCCGCCTGCTCATCGCTCATATCCCTTCTTACAGAACGTAATTGGTACCGTAGGGCTTCCGCTGAGGCCGCGAACGCATCGCATTGGCTTGTTCATCCCCTACGAAAACCTCCCGAACCGGGTCCCACGTGAGTTTGCGTCCCAGCTTCATCGCAATATAAGCAACCAAACAGGCACTGCCGGAGCGGTGTCCTACTTCCACCGGAGCCACCGGCTGCCGGCGGCTCTGGATGCACTGCAGCCAGTCCAGATGCTGTTCCGGGCTTTCATAGAGATGAATCCCGTTGGCGGGGATTTCCGCCTGAAGAATCTTCGGGTCGGATGCCTGCAAAGGAGCCGGTCCCTCATCCGGTGCCGTCGGGTCACTGGCGGTTACTCGTTCGGCGCCGCGCGTCACGAAAATCCACCCTTCCGTGCCCTCAAAACGAACCCCGTTCGGATAGCGGCTGCTGATATGCATCGAGACACCGTTGGCATATTTGGCATAGACATCAAATTCACCGTGTACATCCCACAGACCGGATTTCGGATACTCCGCCTTTCCTTCCACCTCAATGGGTCCGGTGTATTCCATGCCCATCCCCCAGTGAGCCGCATCGACGTGATGCGAACCCCAGCCGGTAATCATTCCGCAACAGTAGGCGTCGCAGCGAAGCCACCCGGGACGGTCATAACTGTCCTGCGGATGAACCCGCTTTTCCGTATAATACACATAGGGCGTCGAGCCGAGCCACATATCGTAATTCAGATTGGGGGGAATCGGCATTTCCGGCTCTTCCTGTCCGGCCGGGTCGGTCGGCAGGCCGATTTGAATCCGCTGAATCTCTCCGATAAAGCCGTTTCGGACCAGCTCGCAGGCCCGCTTAAAATGCGGCCAGGGCTTCCGGGAACGCTGCTGGCTTCCGATTTGCAGAATTCGACCGGTCCGATGCACCACATCACTCATCTGGCGGCCTTCGACAATCGTCATCGAGGCGGGTTTCTGCAGATAGATGTCCTTGCCCGCCAGGGCCGCTTCCATTGCAATCTGGGCGTGCCAGTGGTCCGGCGTAGAAATAATCACCGCATCAATGCTCGGGTCCGCCAGCAGCTGCTTATAATCGCCGTATGTCTTGACCTCCAGATACTTTTCCTGGCCTGTCTTTTTGGCGTAATAATTCTCTATCCAGCGTTTGCCGTCAGCCAGCCGTTTGCTGTCCACATCCGCCACCGCTACCACGCGGCAAAAATCATGCTGAATGGTTTCCGGAAGGTCGTGTCCGCGGGCGATTCGCCCGAAACCAATCTGCCCGATTTGAATCCGGTCATTGGGTTTATTTCGTCCGAAAACAACCGATGGAAGCACCATCGGAAATCCCGCCGCACCAACCGCAGCCGCCGCTGCCCCTTTCAGAAAATCTCTTCGTTTCATACGCATTATCTCCTTATTGATTAGTGACTGCTCCGGGTTTCTGTTCCATTTGCATATTGCTGCCAAAACTGCTCCGCCGTTTCCGGCTTGAGCGTACCGTCATACACAATCAGCCGATAGCGCAGACGATATTTTCGTCCGGGCTCCAACGTCCAGCTGTTCAGGCGAATTGGGCAGAACTCCACAAACAAATCGCCCCGTCCGCCGTTGGCATCCAGCGGCCAGACCCGCATCGGCTCCGGATGCTCCCGATTCTCCGGGTGGCTTAGAAAAACAATCCCCGCCCGCGTCCCGTCGGCAAACGAGCCGTTGACATCGCACCAGCGGGCCCGCTGTCCGTCGGCATCCTTTCGCGTCCGCCCTTCCGAGGTCAGCACCGTACAGGTGTCTTTGGTCCACTCCTCCGTCGCTCGAAATCCAATCCCCCCGCCGTAGCGGTAGGCGTCCAGGACAATCGGACTGTTCAGTGCATTCCAGAAATGGCTGTCAAAATCGACAACCCAGACGGTGCGTCCTTCCGCCTGCGCCGCAAAGGCGCTGATTCCCCAGATTTCCTCAATCGCCACCCGCCCCTGCGGAACTGCCGTAAAATCCACATGTTCCTGACGAACCTGGAAACGTCCGCCGGACGAATCACACAGCACAGACTCCAGACCCGCAAACCGAACCGTGCCCTGCCCCTTGGCCAGATTCCAGAAATCCACCTCCCGCCCCTCGATATGCGTCATCGTCCATGGATTCCAGATTCCGTAATGATGATAATGATCCGGCGGCTGAATGCGGGTGAGCACCTTGCCGGACGGCGACCAGAGCGGATGAACGAAGCCGCTTCGGCGAAAAATCGAATTCACCCCCTCCGGAACCGGACAAAGAGCCGCATAATAGCGCACAACCGGCTTATCCTGATACCAGAGAGTGATTGCTTCTTTATCCTGCACCACATTTGCCGGAGATTTCATAGCCGTTTCCTGTTCTTTCTGGCTGTTGCGGCAGGCACTCAGCAGACAAATCAAACACACCGCCGCGTATAGTTTGCTTGGGGTTTTCATAGGGCCGCTTCCTTACAGGCATCGAGAAATGCACGCAGATTTTCCGTCGAAACACCATCAGGCACCCCACCCCCGCAGGACAGAATCACCCGCCGGCAGTCCGAAAGGCCCTTGATTGTATCGTGCACACATCGGCGAACCTGTTCCGGGCTGCCCTGTGCCAGCACATCCCGCGGCGGGATATTGCCCAGCAGGGTCACCTGTCCGCCGGTCCATTCCCTCATTTCAGCCAACGTATGCTGAAAACTGAAGTTAAACAGATTCACCCCCAGCCCCGCCAGATACGGGGCACAGACCCGCCCGTCGGCATCGTTATGGAAAAACCGCACTGTCACATTCAGACAGCCGAAAATCTCCTTCAGATACGGCTGCGCAAACGTCTCAAAATCCGCCTTGCCCAGAAATCCCACGATGTCATCCAGAATCAAAATGCCGTCGATGGTATCAAAATATTTCTTCTGCACACCCAGCCAGCGGATGATGTAATCCGTGATGATTCGCAGCAGACGATGAACCGGCTCCGGCTCCAGAGCCAGGGCCGTCAAAAACTCCGTCGTACCCATCAGAAACGAAGCAATGTTCAGCGGCCCGCGTGAAACTGCAAACCGAATCTGATGCCCAAGCTTTTCAATCTCTTTGCGGTTCAGGGCCAGCCGATTGAGCACAAACGGGTTCAGGCCGTCTTTTTCCGGTTTGGGCACTTTCAGACGGTCAATGTCCTTTGTCTGGTGAATAATTTTGTCCGCAAACGGCAGCTCATTCCGATGAAATGTACATTTTGCGCCGAAGGCGCTGGGCTCTGTGCACATCCCGTATTCCGCCCAGAAACCCGGCAGAAACATTGTCTCCGGAAACATCTCAATCGCCCGACGGTTGGCCTCCAGCCAAACCGCATCACTGGTAAAATAATCCAGCGTTGAAACGCCGAACCAGCCGGGCAGCCAGGGGCTGTCAATAATAAAACCGGTCGCAGGCGGTGTCTTTTCTTTGCCGGCAAGCACATCCACAAGCAGCTGCCATTGTTCGTATGTCATTTGTTCTCCTCAGACGGCTTGTCTTTCCTATCTATTAATGTCTTAAGAATCTCTTTTTTTTCGGTTTTTTTTATTTATCATCCGTCAGCCAGCTGTCCCCGATAGAAATATCCACCTTCAGCGGCACCTCCAGCGGCACCGCTGTGGTCATTTCTTCTGCAATCCAGCGGGCCTCCTCCTGAGAACGGCTTTTCGGCAGTTCGAAAACCAGTTCGTCGTGAATCTGCAGAATCATTTTAATCGGCAGTTTTTCCCGTTCAATGCGCCGATGAATTCGAATCATCGCCGCCTTAATCAAATCCGCCGCCGACCCCTGAATCACCGTATTGACCGCCAGCCGCTGGGCCTGCGAACGAACGTTCGGGTTGCGGCTGTCCAGCCCTGTAATCTTGCGGCGGCGATGCAGAATGGTTTCCGCATACCCGTTCCGCCTGGCCTGTTCAATCACCCGGTCCATAAACGAACGAATAGACCCGTATCGGCGAAAATATTCTTCAATAAACCGTTTGGCCTCCGCCTGCGGGATTCCCGTTGTGCGGGCCAGTCCGAACGGCCCCTGCCCGTAAATAATCCCGAAATTGACCGCCTTGGCCTTCGTGCGCATCTCGCCGGTCACCTGCTCCATCGGCACCCCGTAAATCTCAGAGGCCACAAATCGATGAATGTCCAAATCCTGAGCAAAGGCCTCCCGCAGGGCGGCATCCTGAGAAAAATGAGCCAAAAGCCGCAGTTCAATCTGCGAATAATCCGCGCTGAGAATACAGTCCGTCTTCTTTTCCGGAACAAACGCCGCCCGAATCTGCCTGCCCAGTTCCGTCCGCACCGGAATATTCTGCAGGTTCGGGTCCGACGAGCTGAGCCGCCCGGTGGCCGTAACCGTCTGATTGAACGAGGCATGGACCCGTCCGGTCTTCGGATTGACCAGCTGGCCCAGTTTTTCCGTGTAGGTATTGCGGAGTTTCTCCACCTGGCGGTACTGAAGAATCAGCGGAATAATTTCGTGTTCTTCGGCCAGCTGCTCAAGCACATCGGCATCGGTGCTTCGCAGGGTTTTGCCGGCCCTGATGCTCTGCAGTCCCAGACGGTCAAAAAGCACCTCGCCCAGCTGCTTGGTGGAATCAATGTTAAACGGTCCGCCGGCCAGTTCATAAATCCGCTCCGTCAGCTCCCGCTGCATTTGAGCCATCGACTCCGACAGCCGGCTCAGTTTCTCCGTATCCAGACAGACCCCGTTCATCTCCATCCGCATCAGCACTTCCACCAGCGGCATTTCGATCGTCTCAAAGAGCCGCTGCAGGGCGGGCTGGGCCTTCAGGCGGGCGGACAAATACTCATACAGCTGCCAGGTCACATCCGCATCTTCCGCCGAATAGGCACACGCCGCCTGTGTATCCACCTGCTCAAAGGAAATCTGCTTCTTGCCCTTGCCGATCAGCGAAGAAATCGGTGTGGTCTCCAGCCCCAGATAATCTCGCGCCATCATATCCAGAGAATGACTGGAACGGTCCGCCGCCAGGACATACGAAGCCACCATTGTATCAAAACAGCGTCCTTCCTGCAGTCCAACCGGCATCCCGCTGTTTTCCAGCACAATCATATCGTATTTCATATTCTGGCCGATTTTGTATCGGCTCTTGTCCGCCAGAATCGGCCCCAGCCGACGGCGAACCTCCTCCAGCGGCAGACGCTTCTGGCCGGCCGGAGCCCGAACCGGCAGATACCACCCCTGTCCGGCACGCCAGGAGAAACTCATTCCAACCAGCTGGGCCCGCATCGCATCCAGAGACGTCGTCTCCGTATCGAATGAAAACCGCTCCTGCTGCATCAAACGTTGTACAAACCGCTCCAATTCCTCTTCTGTATCGACAAGAACATAGTCCCGGCCCTGCTGTTTGAAGACCGGCTGTTCCCCCGTGTCCTCCGGAAACAGCGAGTCCGCTATCTTCGGTTTTGTCTGCGCCGGAACCGGTTTTAAATCCATTTGAGTCAGCAGCCGCGTAAAGCCCAGTTCCGCAAAGACCTGAGCCAATTTTTCCCGATCAACCTCTTTGCGGGCAAACGCCTTTTTGTCAAACTCAATCGGAACCTGACGGTGAATGATAACCAATTGACGGCTCAAAAAAACCTGCTCTTTGAATTTCCGAAGATTTTCCCCCCGTTTGCCCCCGATTTCGTCGGCGTGTGCATACAGGTTTTCCAGCGAACCGTACTGCTGAATCCACTGAAGAGCCGTCTTGGGACCGACATCCGGCACCCCAGGGATATTGTCCGCCGTATCCCCCTGCAGCGCCAGCACATCCACAAACTGCTGCGGCGTAAGATGAAATTCCTCGAGCATCTGCTTGAGGTCATAACGCTGACCGGTTTTGATGTCATACGTACAAATCCACTCATCCAGCAGCTGAAGCATATCTTTATCTTTGGAACAAATATAGGCCTCCACACCGGCCTGTGATGCTTTCGCCGCCAGCGTGCCGATGACATCATCGGCCTCATACCCTTCCACGCGAACAACCGGGATTTGCATCGCCTCCAGAATCTGCTCAATCCGCTGAATCTGAGAAGGCATGTCTTCGGGCATCGGAGGACGATGGGCTTTATATTCCGGATAAAGTTTCACCCGAAAACTGGGAGTCTTGGAATCCATCGCCACCACAAGATAGTCCGGCTTTTCCCGTTCTATCAACGATAAAAGAGCCGTTGTAAAGACAAAAACGGCTTTGGTCGGTTCACCGGAAGGGCTGGTCAGAGGCCGCATCGGCGCATAATAAGCGGCGTAAATATGGGCATGACCATCCACAATAAACAATCTGGGCGATGATACGGACATATTTTTACTATAAACCCGACCCGAAAAAATTAAAGAAAAAAACGCTTGCATTCCGGTATGCCCCCATACAAAATAGGGAAAATAGGATGCCTCCCTGGCTTTTTCAGAAGAACATTAGGTGCTAAACGTTTCGAGATCGGGTTTCTGGAAAGGTCAATATGTTTGAGGAAAGCGAACTGATCGCACTCCTGATTACGGTCGGTGTCAGTTTTTTTCTGTTGGCCACTCGAAAAATTATTATTACCCTTCCCTCCTACCAATTCCTGTTGGTAAGCTTTGGCTTTTACCTGGCCTCAAAGGTTTGCACAGTACTGGAAGGATTTTTCTGGGAAACGGCTCTTAATTCTCTTGAGCATATCTGCGCAATTTTATCTTGTGCAGTGTTTTTCTGGTGGTGCCTGCGTCTCGGTACGGACAAGGAGAGCGGCAGATGAATCCGATTGTCGGACTCAACACTGTTTCTGTTTTCTTTATCCTCCTGTCTTTTGGCATTTTGCTGGTCTGGAAACTCCAGAAATTAATTCCAACTGACTTGTTTTTGCCGGCAGTTCTCTTTCTTTTTCTCGGACTGCTCGGGCATATCAGCAATCTTCTCGAGTGGTCCGGAACCGCCCCCTTTATAGACCGCTATGGCGATTTGGCGGACATTCTTCAGCCGATTCTTTTTGCGGTATTTGTTTACACAATGATTCACCACCGCCAGCGGGAACAAATTGTCGCCAGCGAAGCCAAATATCGGCTTCTGGTGGACAATCAGAGCGACCTGATTACCAAACTGGACGCCAAAGGCAACTTCCTCTTTGTCAGTCCTTCCTACTGCCGGCTGTTCGGCAAATATGAAAAAGACCTTTTCGGACGGCCCTTTCTGGAAGAGGTTCTGCCGGAGGATCGAACACGAATCCGCCAGGAAATGGATATTCTCTATCTGCCCCCTTACACCTGCCGATTTCGCCATTCGGCTCAAACAAAATACGGACTGCGTGTTCTATCATGGTCCTACCGCGCTCTGCTCGACGAAAAAGGCAAACCGTTGGCCATTGTCGGCATCGGCCGGGACATTACAGACCAGGTCCAGGCCGAACAGGAACGAGAGAAGATGCTTCAGCGGTTGGAAGCCAAAAACCGGGAACTGCAAAGTCTGGTTTATATTTCTTCCCATGATCTCCAATCTCCGCTGGTCAATATCCGCGGTTTTACCGGAGAGCTGAAAACCACCTGCGAACAGGTCAAAAATGTCCTGAAAGAATGCGGACAATATGAGCGGATAGAGCCGCTCCTGAAAGATGTAGAACAATCCCTGTACTTCATCGATTCCGGGGCGGAAAAAATGCAGACCCTGATTGACGGTCTGCTCAAATTGTCCCGCATCGGTTCGATGGAACTGACCGTCCAAACGGTCCATATGAACGGACTGATGAAATCCATTATTGAGGGATTGCGTTTCCAAATCCAAAAGTCCGGCTGTGAAATCATCGTTGACAACCTTCCTCCTTGCTACAGTGACCTCTATCAGGTCAATCAGGTCTTTACCAATCTGCTGGACAATGCCGTCAAATTTTTGGACCCTTCCCGCCCCGGCAAAATTCACGTGACCGGGCAGGAAAGAAACGGCGTCTGTGAATATCGAGTCATCGACAACGGCATCGGCATCGCACCGGAACACCATGAAAAAATCTTCGAAATCTTCCACCGGCTCAATCCGGACGGCCCCGTCAAAGGAATCGGTTTAGGACTGGCCATCGTCCGGCGGATTCTCGACAAACTGGACGGGACTATCCGAGTCATCTCAGAAGACGGAAGGGGAGCTGAATTTATTGTAACTTTGCCTGCAGTTCCCGCCTCGTAAAAAGTCGACAAAGACGATACCTTATCTTTCCCTTTTTCCCTCTCCAAAAAGAATTTCCAAGAAATCTTTCAAGTTTTTAGACCCAAACGGGCGAAACATTTCGCGGGGAGAGAAACAAAAGGTCTGAACCGATTATACTGGGAACGCTATATGCATCTGAGCCGAACTGTTTTTTCCCTCCTGCTCACAGGAACCCTCATCATCCAATCCCCTGCCCAGACTCCTTCATCTTCCCGCCCCCTGCGGATGTCCGATGCCGGCGTTGACCGAGACATACTTCATGCCGCCACGTTTAACATCCGAGTCGGCCGTTACGCGTCCGGCAGCCGGGATTGGTCCCTGCGGCGAGCCATGGTCATTTCTCTCCTGGCGGCGGAACAATACGATGTCATCGGTCTCCAGGAAGCCCTGCCCTATCAGCTGGATGAAATCCTCCAGGGGCTGCCCCAGTACGAAGCTTACGCCGTCGGACGCAACAGTGACCCGGACAAGGGGGAAACCTGTGCCATCCTTTATAAGAAAAATCGCTTTTACAGAATTGATTCCGGCACAATCTGGTTCTCCAATTCCCCCTGGGAGCCCGGCTCCAAATTTGCCGGTACACTCTTTCCCCGGATCTGCAGCTGGGTACGCCTGGCTGATCTGGAAACCGCCCGCTGTTTTTATGTTTATAATGTCCACCTGGATAATCTGTCTCAGCGCGCCCGCACCCGAAGCATTGAAATCTTGAACGACCTGATTGCCTCCCGCAAACACAGGGACCCCTTCCTTGTGATGGGAGATTTCAATATGGAAATTGACAATCCGGCGATGCAGATTCTTCAAAATGCCGGAAAAAACAGAATGCTGGACACATGGGGAGCCCTCTACCCCCACCGATTAGACGAAGGAACGTATCACAAATTTCACGGCTCTATCCTCGGCTCAAAAATCGATCATATACTCGTCGATACAAGGGTTCGAGTATTAGCCGCTGCGATAAATCGAAGGGACTTTTCAGGCCGCTATCCTTCCGACCACTACCCGGTTTCCGCCCTTGTTCAGATTCCGTAGGCCGATTCATTGATTGGAAGCCGCCGCTGTTTTGCCGGCAGACTTCGATTCCGATGAAGCTGAACCGGCCGATTTTTCGCTTTTCGGCTTCGGGGAGTCCTTTTCAGAGGCCTTCTTATAACTTTCTGAGCGATAGTCCGTCTGATAAAAGCCGCTGCCCTTAAAAATCACACCCGCTCCCGTCCCCAGAAGCCGTTTCAGCTTCTGCTTTCCGCACTGAGGGCATTTTTTCCGGGGAGATTCCGTGATGGACTGAAAAATCTCCATCGTCTGTCCGCAATTATCACAAAGATATTCATAGGTCGGCATAATCAAGACTCCTCAGAATGCTCCTTGGGCTGTCCCGCATCTTTCAAAGCATCCGATGCAGATTCCGCAGATTCTGTCGGCGGACTTGGAGGAAGTTTATTGACAATCACTTTGGCCGGACGAAGCACCTCATCGCCCAGCAGGTAGCCCGATTGATGCACCTCAAGCACAACGTTATCCCCTTGCTCGGGTCGTGTACAGGTCATTAGTGCCTCGTGCGGCCCGGGTGTAAAGGGCTGGCCCACCGGCTCCATTTTCCGAACCCCCAGGCCGTTCAGCGTGGCAAGCATATGCTCATAAACCATCCGAATCCCCTCCACCAGTTTCGGCAGGGCATCCGGACCGGCCTGATTCGACACCGAAGCCAGTGCATGCTCCAGGTTGTCCAGCGAAGACAGCCACGACCGCAAAAGAGTCCGTTTCTCATAAGCCACGGCATCTGCAATCTGCCGGGCTGTGCGCTTCTGATAATTGGCATAATCTGCACTGAGCCGCTGGAGCTGCTCAAAAAGCTTCTGCTTTTCCTCTTCGAGGGCCCTGCACTTTTCCTGAAGCTCCGCAAGCTCCTGCGGCACAGAGTCCGTTTTTTCCTTTTCTTTTTCCTGTTTATCCGGTTTCTGCGTCATAGGGACTTTTCCTTATACGCCGAAATGTCTGCGAATCCGTTCAAAAAAACTGCGGCTTTCCGAATCAGTCTGTTTGGCCTCAATCTCTGCATACTGGCGCAGGAGCCGTTCCTGTTCAGGGGTAATTCGACGGGGAATTTCCACAGCCGTCTGGACCAGTAAATCTCCTTTCGCACCGGTCCGCAAGTCCGGCAGTCCCTGTCCGCGCACCCGAAAAATGCTGCCGTGCTGAGTTCCCGGAGGAATCTTCAGCTGACGTGTACCGTCCAGGGTCGGCACATCAATTGTTGTCCCGAGCGTCAATTGCGTAAAGCTGAGCGGCACCGTCACCATCAAGTCTGAACCATTCCGCATCAGGAACGGATGAGCTTTAATCCGCACATAGCAGTACAAATCCCCGTGCGGTCCGCCGAATCGGCCGGGCTCGCCCTCGCCGCTGATGCGGATTCCCTGTCCTTCGTGCACGCCCGGCGGAATCTTCACCGTCAGGGTGCGCTGCCGAGGCGTTGTACCGGTCCCCCGGCAGGTTCGGCACGGGTCTGTAATGATTTGTCCGCTCCCGCGGCACTGCGGGCAGGTTGAAACCATCTGGAAAAACCCTCCCAGACCCGCCCGCTGAACCTGTCCGCTGCCGCCGCAAGTCGGGCAGCGGCTCGGGGTTTTTCCTTTGGCCACCCCGGTTCCCCCGCACTCACTGCACGTATCCTGACGTGTAAACTCAATCGTCTTTTCCGTTCCCCGGGCCACCTCTTCGAGGGTCAGTTCCACCGTCGTTTCCAGGTCATACCCTCGAACCGGACCCCTGGCAGCTCCGGTTCGGCCTCGGCGTCCGAAGATATCTCCGAAGATATCTCCGAAGATGTCGCCGAACATGTCGCCGATGTCTTCAACGTTCATCCGGCTGTAGTCATGGACGCCCACTCCCCGGAGCCCGTCATGACCGTACTGGTCATAGCGTTTCCGTTTTTCCGGATCGCTGAGAACCTCATAGGCCTCGGCACACTCTTTAAATTTGGCCTCGGCCTCTTTGTTGCCCGGGTTTTTGTCCGGATGGTACTTGATGGCCATTTTTCGATAGGCGCGTTTAATCTCATCGGGGGTGGCATTGCGATCCACACCCAGCACTTCATAGTAGTCGCGTTTGGCCATCGTCGCCTCAACATGAAAACAATGCCGCGTCCGAATCATTCACCGGTCAGCCGGCAATCCGGACGCGGCACTGGGGTTGCTGCTCGATTAGAACACCGCACCCGGCACGGCGTTCTCCTTCTTGTCTTCTTTTAACTCTGTAATCACCACATTGGTCGTCAGCATCAGACCGGCCACAGAAGCGGCATTCTGCAGGGCCGTCCGGGCCACTTTGGCCGGGTCAATAATGCCGGCTTTGAACATATCGACGTATTGGCCCGTCAGCGCATCGTACCCGATTGTTTCGCCCTTCTCGAGCAGTTCGGCTACGACGACCTGGCCGTCTCCGCCGCCGTTGTCCACAATCTGGCGGGTCGGGGCCTTCAGGGCCTCAATCACAATATCATATCCGATCTTTTCATCGCCTTTGGCCTTGGCCCGGGCCTTTTCTACTTCTGCAATTGCCCGCAGGAAGACCACACCGCCGCCGGGCACAATCCCTTCTTCCGCTGCTGCCTTGACCGCATGCAGGGCATCATCCAGCAGGTCTTTACGTTCCTTCATCTCTGTTTCCGTCGGAGCACCGGCTTTAATCACCGCCACGCCGCCGGTCAGTTTTGCCAGACGCTCCTGCAGCTTCTCGCGGTCATAATCGCTGGTGGTTTTCTCAATCTGATGACGAATCTGGTCGCAGCGGGCCTGAATGTCCTTCTTCTTGCCGGCCCCTTCAATGATGGTTGTGGTTTCCTTGCCCACCACCACCCGTTTGGCCCGGCCCAGCTGAGACAGTTCAATCTTTTCCAGCTTGATGCCCAGGTCCTCCGTAATCACCTGGCCGCCGGTCAGAACGCCGATGTCCTGCAGCATGGCCTTGCGGCGGTCGCCGAAGCCCGGCGCCTTGACGGCACAGACCTTCAGCACACCCTGCAGCCGGTTAATCACCAGCGCTGCCAGCGCCTCGCCCTCCACATCCTCCGCGACAATCAGCAGAGGCGCGGACACATGGGCAATCCTTTCCAGCAGCGGAATCAGTTCCCGCAGGTTGCTGATTTTCTTCTCGTGAAGCAGGATATAGGCGTCTTCGAGCACACATTCGAGGGTATCCGGATTGGTCATGAAATACGGAGAGATATACCCTTTGTCAAACTGCATTCCCTCGACGACCGTCAGCTCGGTCTCCATTCCCTTGCCTTCTTCGACCTCAATGACGCCTTCCTTGCCGACTTTGTCCATCGCCTGCGCCAGAATCTCGCCGACCTCCGGATTGTTGTTGGCGCTGATGGTTCCGACCCGGGCAATGTCCTCATGCCCTTTTACCGGCTTGCTGACGGACTTGATATACTCAATCGCGGCCTCAGCGGCCTTGGTAATCCCCCGCTGAATCGCCACCGGATTCACACCGGATGTCACATACTTCAGCCCTTCCGTATAAATGGCCTCCGCCAGAACCGTCGCGGTTGTTGTACCGTCTCCGACGACATCGCTGGTCTTGCTGGCTACCTGATTGACCATTTTAGCCCCGACATTCTGGAACGGCTCGGGCAGCTCGATTTCCTTGCTGACCGATACGCCGTCTTTGGTAATCTTCGGCGAGCCGTAGCTTTTCTGCAGCAGCACATTCTTGCCGGTCGGTCCCATCGTGACCTTTACCGCCGCGGCCAGACGGGCCAACCCCTCTTTCAGCTGGGCTCGCGCCTGTTCCTGAAACATCATCTGTTTTGCCATATGTTCCTAAACCTCCCGCCTTTTCAGGCGTTTGCTGGAATCCTGTCCTTTTCCCTTACTGTTCGACAACGCCTAAGATCTCGCTTTCGCGAAGAATCTTATACTCCACGCCGTCGATTTCCACATCACTGCCGCTGTATTTGCCGAAGAGCACAATATCATTTTTGCTCACGGACATCTTGGCCCTGGTTCCGTTTTCCAGCCGCTTGCCGTCTCCGACGGCAATCACCTTGCCCATCAGGGGTTTTTCCTTGGCCGTATCCGGCAGGACAATGCCGCCCGGGGTCTTTTCTTCCGCTTCCTGAGGCTTTACGACAACTCGATCATCCAGTGGTTTGAGTTTCATAGGGTTCCTCTCCTGTTATCTTCTTTCAAGGTTTTCCGTATTGATTGATTCCATTACATCATATCCATATCATCCATATCTTCCATATCCGGACCGCCGCCGAACCGGTCGCGCTTGCTGCCCTTCTTGTTGTCTTTGGGCTTTTCCGTTACGACGCAGTCCGTTGTCAGCAGCAGACCCGCCACAGAAGCCGCATTCTGGAGAGCAATACGGGTCACCTTCACCGGGTCAATGACCCCGGCCTCCAGCAGGTCTTCATAGGTATCCTTGTCTGCATTGTACCCGAAGCCGCCTTTGCCCTTGGCCACCTTGCTGACCACCAGCGCCCCGACGGCACCGGCATTCTCCGCAATCCAGTAGCAGGGCATCTTCAGGGCATTCATCACAATTTCGGCACCGGTTTTCTCATCGCCCTTCAGGTCCAGATTGGCCACTTCCTCTATGCACCGCACGAGGGCCACACCGCCGCCGGGAACAATGCCTTCCTCAATCGCCGCACGGGTGGCGTGCAGCGCATCTTCAATGCGGGCCTTCTTTTCCTTCATTTCCGCCTCGCTGGCGGCCCCCACATTGATTTGCGCCACACCGCCGGTCAGCTTGGCCAGCCGCTCCTGCAGCTTTTCCCGGTCATAATCGCTTGTGGTGGTCTCAATTTCACTGCGGATTTGCGCAATGCGGCCCTGGATGGCTTTCTGCGTGCCGGCCCCTTCAATAATCGTTGTATTTTCGCTGTCAATCGTCACCTTGCGGGCCTGGCCTAATTGAGACAGACGAACCCGATCCAGTTCGATGCCCAAATCCTTGAAAATGGGCTCGGCACCGGTGAGAATCGCAATATCCTCCAGCATCGCTTTTCGTCTGTCGCCGTATCCGGGCGCCTTGACCGCCGCCACCTGCAGAATCCCTCGCAGCTTGTTAACCACCAGCGTCGCCAGCGCCTCGCCTTCCACATCCTCGGCGATAATCAGAAGCGGACGCTTGACCCGTGCAATTTCCTCCAGCAGCGGTACCAGTTTGGCTACGTTGCTGATTTTCTCCTCATAGACGAGAATATAGGGTTTCTCCAACTCGCAGACCATATGGTCCGGGTCTGTGACAAAGTGCGGAGAAAGGTAGCCGCGGTCAAACTGCATTCCCTCCACATACTCGACGGTAGTTTCCAGGCCGCGTCCTTCTTCCACCGTAATGACACCGTCTCTGCCCACCCGCATAAAGGCCTCGGCCATTTTTTTGCCGATTTCAAAATCGTTATTGGCGCTGATGGCGGCAATGTTGATGATGTCATCTTTCTTGGAAATGTCGATGGGCTTGGCAATAGACTTCAATTTTTCTACAGCAGCTGCCACGGCCTTTTGAATCCCCCGATTCAGAGCCATTGCATCCGCCCCGGCCGCCAGATTTTTGTAGGCCTCTTTAAAAATCGCTTCAGCCAGGACTGTCGCTGTAGTTGTACCGTCCCCGGCTACTTTCGAGGTCTTGCTGGCGGCCTCCCGAACAAGTTTGGCCCCCATATTTTCCGTTTTGTCCAGCAGTTCAATCTCTTCGGCTACCGTAACGCCGTCTTTGGTGACCGTCGGGCCGCCCCAGCCCTTGTCAATGACGGCATTTCGACCGCGGGGTCCAAGAGTGGACTTGACCGCAGCAGCAAGTTTTTCCACGCCGGCCAGCAATGCACTGCGGGCATCTGTTTCAAACGATAATTCTTTCGCTGCCATAGCACTTCTCTCTCCTGTGTTTCTTCTTCTACTCTGTCTCCGTACTTATTTGGCAAAACCTTCTATGCAAACCAAATACCAAAGCCAATACCGCCAAACTGTTACAAAACTCCTTTTTTCTCTAAAGAATTGCTTTCATTAAGGTTATAAAATCTCTTTCCTCGAAGCAAAATTTCAAAATACACTCCGATTCTGCCAATTTAAGCCGGATAAAAACCCAAAGGACGGTCAACTTGACAGGTTATAATAGGAATTCCGGATAAAAGAAAATTATTTTCGGGTTTTTTCCGTGATTTCCGGAGGGCGTATATAATAAGGAACTAATTGGAGAGGTTCTTCAAACTCGCCGGAAAGATATTTCTGATACGCAATTCGGAGTATCCCGCCGGCACGTGCAGACCAATAGTCCTCAGGTAAAATCTCAATGCCGGCAGAATCAAACAAATCCCTGTGGTAAAAGAGCCCTTCGCCGACAACAGCAGAATTGCCCAACATCCGAAGTTGACAAATAAGCTGTTGAGACGAAATCAGCATATCACCGATATGCTTTATCCATTTATTTTTATCCCTTTTATAAACAGCCGAAAAAAAAGAATTGTGTTTTGCATCGAGAACCACAGCCAGATATTTCGGAGATTCGCGCTCATTATCGATATATCCTATCGCATTATGCGCTATCGTATCGAGAGTGTTGACAGAAACAAGAGGGATTTTCCGAGAAAAACTAAGCATTTTTGCCGTCGTAACGGCGATTCGAAGGCCTGTAAAACTCCCCGGACCGCCGGTAAAACAAAACGCATCAATGTCATTCAAAGAGCAGTCGGATTCCTTCAGGACCGTTTCCATCGATTCAAACAGTTCGCTGCTGTGTCTCATCTTCCCGGAAAAGACCTTCTCCGCCAACAGAATCTCCCCCCTTCCGACCGCTGTTGAACCGATCCGTCCCGAACAATCAATCGCCAGCAAATACGGTCCTTCTCTTTTCAATCTCTCTCTTTCCGCACAGTGTTTTTGGGGGTTCCCACAACCGGCGGAATGATAAAGACCCCTGACAGGAAAAACAAGAATCAGTTCACAAAGTTTTGGGTTTTTTCCCTTGCAAGAACAATTTTTTGGCTTTACACTGACCTGTCAATCCGAGGGGAGTGCCTATAATGGTTCGTCGGATGGTTTTGAAAACGTCATAATTATATGAAATGCTGGAGGTAACGGTGTCAACAACTGACAAGTTCAAAAAAGGATATCTGCCTTGGTTCTGCATGCTTGCATTGACGATGATCTTGACCGGTTTTGCCCTGCAGTCCGTCTTCGCCGAAACACTCACGGAAAAACAATCCAAACAAAAACGGGCGGAAGAATACATCCGCGTCGCGCAGGAGCAAATCAAACGCGGCCTGTATCAATCCGCCGAGACGCTCCTCAAAGAAATTCGTGACAATTATGCTCCTTATCTGACAGATTCCCAGATTGCAGCGGTTGAAGCCCTCTCCAAACAGACGGCCGAAGCCCTCGAAGCCCGCCGCAGAATCCCGGACATAATCAAACAGGCCGAAGAGTTGTCCGCCTCCGGACAGCATCAGCAGGCCATAACCCTTCTGAACGGGGTGCTGGCCAGCCCGTATCTGTCTGAAAAAGAACGCTCCACTATCCAGGGGATTCTTCAAAACATACAAGCCAATCTCTCTGCTGAACGGGCTCGAATCCAGGCCGTTTATGACCAGGCTGTTGAGGATTACAAGCAAAAGAATTATGAAAAAGCCAAGGCCGGTTTTATGCAGGCGGCTCAGTCCGGCATTGAGGTCACCGGTTCCATTTCGCCGATGGACTATCTGAAAATGATTGACCAGCTCCAGCAAACCCCGCCCCCTGCACAGTCGGCGGCACCAGCGGAGCCCGCCCTAAAACCGGAAGAACAGATTGAAGTCGAAATTATGCAGATGGTCCCGGAAAAACCGGCTCCGGCCGAACCGTCGGCGGAAGAAAAACCCGCGGTTTCCCCGGCTCCTGCCGAAGCTCCTGCGGCACCCCTGCCCGAACCCAATGAAGCACCGAAAACCGAGCCGGCTGCCCTTACACCCGCACCGAACGAACCGGCCCAGGCAGCACCCTCGGCAACAACAGATTCCTATCTGAACGAAGTTCTGCGAAAGCAATCCGTCCAAATCGGATACGTTACTGCGATTGTTCAGGATGCCTTAGCCAAGGCCGACCAATCGTTAGCTCAAAAAGACTTTACCCAGGCCCGTCAGTCTCTTCGAAGGGCCTTTGCCGCTATTGAAACCAATAAACTTCTGCTCGGCGATGAATTATACAAAAGTTTCCAGCTCCAGCTGGCTCAAAAGGAAGAAGAAGTCAACCGCAATCAGGATGCTTTTACAGCCGCGCAGCAGCAGCAGCAGGAACAGCAGGCCCGTCAGTTAGCTGAACAAAACCGAACGGAAATGGAACAGCGGCGGGCCAAAGCCATTGCCGATTTTATGCAGAGGGCGTATGCATTTCTGGATGAGCAGCGGTATGAAGAAGCCCTCGGACAGCTGGAGCAGCTGCTGGCCGTGGACCCGCTCAACCAAAACGCCTTAATCCTGAAGAAGACTCTCGAAGACACCGTCCGATGGAGAGAACAGCGGGCCATTCAGGAAGAGTCGCAAAAAGAGGAACTGCGGCTGCTTCTGGAAGCGGACCGACGCTCCATCCCCTACTACAACGAAATCACCTATCCGAAAAACTGGAAGGAAATCGCCGCCCGGCGGGAAGCTGCAGAAAAAGAAGACCTTGACCCCAAAACCACAGCTGTAGAAAAACAGCTCGAAACCGTCGTGGATTTGTCCGGCTCCATCACAGAGGAAACCACCTTCGAGGAAGCGATTGAGATTTTGCGAAATGCCGTGGACCCGGCCCTGCGCATTACTCCCATCTGGGCGAATCTGGTTGATACGGCCTTCGTTCAGCGGGAGAATCCCCTGAACATTCCGGGGGCCAGCATGCAGGGAATCACGCTCAAGATGGCTCTGGAGCTGGTTATTAATGCCGTCAATGCCAGCGCGATTTCCGAAATCGGCTATATGATTAAAGAAGGCGTGATTATTATCGCGACTCTCGAATACCTCGATACAAACGTCACAAACCGCTACTTCCACAAAATCTATGATATTTCTGAACTGCTCAGCCCGCCTGCCAACTTCGATGAATACAACAGCGGCGGCTGGGGCGGAGCCGGCGGCGGCGGGACAAGCGGCGGTGGGACAGGCGGCGGCGGCAGTAGCCGAAGCGGCGGCATGGGAGGCGGTATGGGCGGGGGTATGGGAGGCATGGGCGGCGGCATGATGGGCGGCGGCATGATGGGCGGTGGCATGATGGGCGGTGGGATGATGGGAGGAGGCATGATGGGAGGAGGTATGGGCGGAATGGGAGGAGGCATGATGGGCGGGATGATGATGACCGGTATGAGCGGAAACTGGCGAGGGGAAATCCGAGCCATCGAAATTATTTACCTGCTCCAGCAGACGGTCCGTCCTCTCAGCTGGTATCTGGAAGGCGGCGAAGGGCGCGTCTGGCAGTACAACGCCCGAAAGCTGATTGTTTATCAAACCGCCGATGTACACAAAGAAGTCGAAGAGTTTCTCAAAAAGCTCAAAGAAGGGATTGGAGATCAGGTCGCTATCGAGGCCCGTTTCCTCCTCGTGGATGAAAACTTCCTCGAAGAAATCGGCTTTGATATGGACATTGCCAAATGGAAAATCGGCGGCCAGTTCGGCGGCGGTTCTGGCGAGATCCAGAATATCAACCAGGATTCCATCAATCTGGCCAGGCCGAAATCAACCTTTATCCCATCCAGCTTAGGGGATGCGACAACAACAGGAACACCGCTGCGTTCTTCCCTGGATATGGAATTCAGCTGGGGGGATACTCTTGATAACCTGCAGGTGGAGTTCCTGATTCGCGCCACCCAGATGCACCGGAATACGAAGTCTCTGTCGGCTCCGAAGGCCATGGTCATGAACGGTGAATCGGCCAACATTGAAGTCATTACCGAGCGCAGAATCAAAACCGATGCCAGCTTTACAACAGAGACGCTGACAACTTTGGCCGGGACCGACCGAACCGTGGCTTACTTTGAACACGACATTGAAGATTTCGACACCGGTGTGCGGCTCAACATTATGCCTACAATCACCGAAGACAAAAAGTATGTTCTCCTTCGCATTATTACTTACATGGACATGCTCACCAATTTGGAGACAGACACGGCCGTGGGTCTGATGCCTACGCAGGAAGGCAGCAGCAAAATCGTCACGGAAGACTACAGTCTGCCGACGATTCAGACCTCTTCCATTGAAACCCGCGTCTCTGTACCGGACCGCGGAACGGTCCTGCTGGGCGGTCTGACCATGACGGGCGAGTATGAAATTGAAGCGGGCGTTCCCGCTTTGAGCAAATTGCCGATTCTCGGACGGCTCTTCTCCAATCGAAGCACGGTCAAGGATAAGTCGATCCTTCTGATTCTCGTCAAACCGACCATTGTGCTTCGTGAGGAGGCCGAACAAGATGCCGTGGCATCCTTGAAGCCGTTCTAAACGGAGATTTCCGGAAATCAAAAGGGCACGCAGCATGCGTGCCCTTTTTTTATGCCCTTTTCCCGGAAAGCGGACTATGAATAGGCCCGTTCCTTGACCTGCTGATATCCCAGATGGGCCATCAGGTGGTCCAGAATCACCATCGCCGTATAGTTTTCCGCCACCGGCCATATCCGACCGACAATGGTCGGGTCTCTGCGGGTAATGGCTGCCAAAGTCTTGTTTTCAAGCGTATATTTATCAATCGTATGCTGCTGCTTATCAATCGTGGGGGTCGGCTTGACGGCCAGCCGCACTACAATATCCTGCCCCGTAGAAAGTCCGCCGGTAATCCCGCCGGCGTTATTGGAGTCAAAAACAACCTTCCCATTTACGCTTCGCATCGGGTCATTGCTTTGAGAACCGGTCATATTTTTAACGGCAAATCCGGCTCCAACCTCCACACCTTTGACGGCGCCAATGCCGAGCATGCGTCCCAGCTCCGCATCCAGTTTGTAAAAAACCGGCTCCCCGAGCCCCACCGGCACGCCCGTTACCCGCACCTCCACTACTCCTCCCGACGAATCGCCGGTCCGGGTAATCTTATTGCAGGCCTCCAGCATGGCTTCCGCTGTCTTGATATCCGGACAGTTAACAACAGGATGAACCCCATACCGCTCTGCTATTTCAGCCGGCGACAGATGCGGTGCCTTAGCCCGTATTTGATCGATTTCCTGCTCAATCTGGGCAAAAATCTTCATCTTTTCCAAAAAACGCATTTCAGGAGTAATTCGTTTCTTGACATAAATCTCCTGATAAAACGGGTCCGTATCGTGGCGCATCCTCTTGTAGCGTTCGGTATAGTCAAACACAGCATCAGAATCCATCTGAGGACAGGACACCCCTGCCGCTTCTTTGATAAATGAAAAAACGCGGATTCCAAACCGTTTGAGGACCTGCTTGGCTGTATAACCGGCTGCCACAATAGTCGAAGTATAGCGTCCGCTGAAAATACCGGCCCCAATTGCATCATCATCCGGCCCATATTTCATAAAAGATGCATACGATGCATGCCCGGGACGCGGAGTCCGATTGGTATCCTGATATTGTTTTATATGAATGAAATGACGGTCCAAATTGGGGATTAAAATTGTCAGGGGCGTCCCGTTGGTATGATTGCGGTTGCCCGCATTTTCGATTGTATCTGCCGCATTCACCCCTGTATAAATGACCGGCAAATCCGGCTCTTTTCTGGGGCTGGACAGTTCGTCAGCGCCCGGCTTTCGAAGCAGCAAATCCCCATAGATTTCCTGTTCTGTAAACACCATCCCCGGCGGCAACCCCTGCACGATCGCCGTTAGACCTTCCTGATAGGAACCGCCGGCTACAGTAACCTGAAAAAACCGGCCGATGTGGCAGCCAATCATAATCGTCTCCTAAAAGTGTTTCTATAAATCGAATCGGAGGTTTTTTATCAAATTAACTTCTGCGTTTCAATAAAAATGTGATATTTTGCCCTTGACAAAACATAAATGGGCAGTATTTTTATATGATTAGTAGGAATAGTAGTATATAAAGTCAATCGATATATACCGGAAAATGCGAATTTCAACAAAAACTCGTTATGGAACCCGTTTCCTCATTGAACTGGCCTGCCATTACGGAAAAGGGCCTGTTTATATGAAGGATATTGCAAAAGCAGAGGGTATTTCTGAGAAATACTTGAGTCAAATCTTAATCACGTTGCGCTCCGCAGGACTGGTTGACGGCTTTCGCGGTGTTCACGGAGGGTACGTTTTAAGCCGCCCCCCTGCTCAAATCACTGTTCGTGAAATTGTGAGTATTTTAGAGGGAGGATTGTCCATTATCGACTGCACACAGATGCCCAATTCCTGTCCCCGACAGCATGATTGTTCAAGCCAAAGTGTCTGGCGAAAAGTCGAACAGACCCTTTCTGAAGTACTTGAATCAATCACCTTAGAACAATTGGCCCGCCAGCATCAGGGAAAAAAGGGCAGAATCAACCCATGTACTATATTTAAACTTCAAGAGGATGAAATGCAGAAAAAAGAACAGACTTTCAAACTCGAAACATTAGCCGTTCACGGCGGGCAGATTCCCGATCCTGCAACCGGAGCCAGAGCCGTTCCAATCTATCAGACCACCTCCTATCAATTCCGTGACACCGACCATGCGGCCAACCTTTTTGCTCTGAAAGAGTTTGGAAACATATACACACGCCTGATGAACCCGACTACAGACGTCCTGGAAAAACGTATGGCCGTTCTGGACGGAGGCGTCGGAGCCCTGGCTGTCGCCAGCGGCCAGGCCGCTATTACCCTGGCTTTATTAAACATTGCGCAGGCAGGTGATGAAATCGTCTCCGCCGACAATCTTTACGGCGGCACATACAATCTTTTTCACTATACCTTTCCCAGAATGGGCATTCAGGTTCGATTTGTCCCCTCCAATGACTTGAACGCTCTGCGCAAAGCCATCACTCCCAAAACCAAAGCTGTCTATGCCGAAAGCATTGGAAACCCAAAGCTCGATGTAGCGGATTTGGAAGGCATCGCGGCTGTGGCTCATCAGCACGGCATACCGTTCATTCTGGACAACACTGTCTCACCGTATCTGCTCCGCCCGATTGATTACGGAGTCGACATTGTCGTGTACTCTGCCACCAAGTTTATCGGCGGACACGGAACATCCCTGGGAGGGCTGATAGTCGATTCGGGAAAATTTGACTGGACAAACGGCCGCTTTCCGCTGATTGCAGCCCCTGACCCGAGTTATCACAACCTCAATTTTGTGGAAGCCCTCAAGCCCCTCGGAAATATTGCCTACATTATCAAGGCCCGCGTTACCCTGCTCCGAGATATGGGACCCGCTATGTCCCCCTTTAATGCTTTCCTGCATCTTCAGGGACTCGAAACCCTTCATTTAAGAATGCCGCGACATTCGGAAAACGCTTTAACCGTCGCTCAATACCTTCAGAATCACCCCGCCGTCTCCTGGGTTCGCTATCCCGGACTTCCTTCCAGCCCGGAAGCGGAGCGCACCAAAAAATATCTGCCCAAAGGCGCAGGGGCCATCGTAGGGTTCGGCATCAAAGGAGGATTGGAAGCAGGGAAAAAGTTTATTAATTCACTGGAACTAATTTCTCATTTGGCCAATATCGGCGATGCCAAGTCCCTGGCCATCCATCCGGCCTCCACCACTCATCAGCAGCTGTCTCCGCAGGAGCAGTTGGCAACGGGAGTTACACCGGACTTTATACGTCTTTCAATCGGGATTGAAAACGTTGCGGATATTATCGACGACATCGAACAGGCCCTGTCGAAAGCCGTCAGATAAATTTACGGATTGTCCTGTTGTTCCTCTTTTCTGCCGGATGACTTGTCAAAACCTACAGGGTTCGCCTGATTGAACGACAAAGACAGAAAATACAGAAGCAGCAATAAATACGAAAGACCTATTCCTGCAGGAACCGCAAACATTCCTTATCCTCTCTTGTCGCCTTTGGTTGAACGTGATTATTATAACGGCAAATTGACAAGAGAAAGATAAAAAAATATTTAATATATATTTATTGTCCCTATAATAGGTCTTATATAGCCATATTATCTCCGCCTTCTTTGCTTTGTCCGCATAGATTCTTTCGGAAAGCCCGAAAAACCGTTGCCTGAGCGAAGAGGAAATGATATAAAGTTGGTTTTCTTTTACGATGGGACTTTCGATTTCCCTCTGTTGGACTTTTATATCTGAATGGAGAAACCCTTATGGCACGAAAAATGGTTACCATAGACGGCAATACAGCCGTTGCCCACGTAGCCCACGCTACCAACGAAGTGATTGCGATTTATCCGATTACCCCCAGTTCCCCGATGGGAGAAATGTCTGACGCCAAAACCGCCGCCGGTCAGCGAAATATCTGGGGGACAATTCCTTCCGTCACGGAAATGCAGTCAGAAGGCGGAGCGGCCGGTGCCGTCCATGGGGCTTTGCTGGCAGGAGCGTTAACAACTACATTCACTGCCTCTCAGGGACTCCTGCTGATGATTCCAAATATGTACAAAATCGCCGGAGAACTCCTGCCGACCGTATTCCACGTATCGGCCCGTTCGCTGGCCTGTCAGGCCCTGAGTATTTTCGGGGACCACTCGGACGTGATGGCCGTGCGGCAAACGGGGTTTGCCCTCCTGGCTTCCTCCAATGTCCAAGAAGTGATGGATATGGCTCTCATTGCTCAGCAGGCCACGCTGGCCAGCCGAGTCCCCTTCCTGCATTTCTTTGACGGCTTCCGAACCAGTCACGAAGTTCAAAAAGTCGAAGAACTGACCTTTGAGGATATGCGGGCAATGATTGATGACAAACTGGTAGCAGCCCACAAAGCCCGCGCCCTCAATCCGGACCGCCCGATGATCAGCGGTACCGCTCAAAACCCCGATGTCTACTTCCAGGGACGGGAAACCGTCAACCCGTTCTATCTGGCCTGCCCGGAAATCGTCCAGCAAACCATGGACAAGTTCGCCAAAATCGTCGGCCGGCAGTATCATCTTTTCGACTATATCGGAGCCCCCGATGCGGAAAAGGTCATTGTGATTATGTGCTCCGGTGCCGACGTGGTACACGAAACGGTTGATTATCTGAACAGCAAAGGACAAAAAGTCGGCGTGTTGAAAGTTCGGCTTTATCGGCCCTTCAGCAGCAAACATTTCGTTCAGGCCCTTCCGAAAACCGTGAAAAAAATTGCTGTTTTAGACCGCACAAAAGAACCCGGTTCCATCGGCGAACCGCTTTATTTGGATGTCCGCACGGCCGTTGGGGAAGGAATGTCCGAAGGGTGGGCACCGTTTAAGGATTATCCCAAAATTATCGGCGGACGCTACGGTCTGGGCTCCAAAGATTTCACCCCCGCAATGGTCAAAGCCGTCTTCGACAATCTGGATGCCGCACAGCCGAAAAATCACTTCACTGTCGGCATTACGGACGACGTCTGCCGGACGAGTCTGGAAGTCGACGAATCCTTTGACATCGGCGGCCGAACCTTTACAGGAATGTTCTACGGACTGGGGTCTGACGGAACGGTCGGAGCCAACAAGAACAGCATCAAAATCATCGGCGAAGAAACCCCGAATTACGCTCAAGGCTATTTCGTCTATGACTCCAAAAAAGCCGGGGCCGTTACGGTATCGCATCTGCGGTTTGGTCCCGATCCCATTCGCAGCCCGTATCTCATCAGCCGGGCGGACTTTGTGGCCTGTCACAATCCGAGCTTTCTCGAAAAATACGATATGCTGTCGAATCTGAAGCCCGGCGGAACCTTCCTGCTGACCAGCAGTCACGGCCCCGACAAAGTCTGGGATACCCTGCCCTACGAGGTTCAGCAGCAAATCATTGACAAGAAAATCAATTTCTATGTTATCGATGCCATCGGCATTGCCGAACAGCTCGGGCTGGGCAGCCGCATCAATGTCATCATGCAGACGGCTTTCTTCAAAATCAGCAATGTTATTGATATTCAGCAAGCGGTAACGGCGATTAAGGATGCCATCAAAAAGACCTACGGCAAAAAAGGTGAAAAAATCGTACAGATGAATAATGCCGCCGTGGACCAGGCCCTCGAAAAAGTTTACAAAGTCCAGGTGCCTTCGAAAGCCACCAGCAAGATTCGAATGGCCAAAATGGTGCCGGATGACGCCCCCGAATTCGTCCGCACTGTCACGGCAGAAATTATGGCCGGACGCGGCGACAAACTGCCTGTCAGCAAGATGCCCTGCGACGGCAAATTCCCCACAGGTACAACCCAATATGAAAAACGCAACATCGCCGTTCATATTCCGGTCTGGGAGCCGGACCTGTGCATTCAATGCGGCCAATGCTCTTTTGTCTGTCCTCACGCTGCCATTCGCATCAAAGCGTATGACCCCGGCTGCCTGAAAAATGCTCCGGCGGCCTTCAAGAGCATTGATGCCAAAGGCAAGGAGTTTGCCGGGATGAAATTTACCGTGCAGGTCGCCCCGGAAGACTGCACCGGATGCGAGGCCTGCGTCGTGAATTGCCCGGCGGTTGAACGTGATGCCAACAAACAGCCGACCGGACGGAAGGCCATCAATATGGCTCTTCAGGAACCCCTGCGGCTTCAGGAACGGGAAAACTTCCGCTTCTTCCTGTCTATTCCGAACACAGACCCGAAGAAATTCAAGCTGGCCTCCATCAAAGGCAGTCAGCTGGTTCCGCCGCTCTTTGAGTTCTCAGGGGCCTGTGCCGGCTGCGGCGAAACAGCCAACATCAAGCTGATCAGTCAGCTGTTCGGCGACCGGCTTTATATTGCCAACGCCACCGGCTGCTCCTCCATTTACGGCGGCAACCTTCCGACCACACCCTATACCAAACGTGCCGACGGACGCGGCCCAACCTGGAGCAACAGTCTTTTCGAAGACAATGCAGAATTCGGACTGGGGATGCGTCTGGCTATCAACAAAATGATGACCCACGCCCTCGAACTGCTGGAGAAGGCGGCTTCCGCCGGATGTGTCCGAAAAGAACTGGCGGAATCCCTCCAAGAAGGAATGAAAACCCAGGATACCCAGGAAGGCATCGAAGCCCAGCGGGCCCGTGTGGAAGAGCTGAAAACCGCCTGCCGTCAAAGCCGCTGTCCGGAATGTGAACGGCTTCTGACGGTAGCAGACTATCTTGTCCGCAGGAGTGTCTGGATTGTCGGCGGCGACGGATGGGCGTACGACATCGGCTACGGCGGATTGGACCATGTCCTGGCCAGCGGTGAAAACGTCAATGTCCTGGTGCTGGACACAGAGGTTTATTCCAATACAGGCGGCCAGATGTCCAAATCGACCCCATTGGGAGCTGTGGCACAGTTCGCTGCCGGCGGCAAACGTCTTCCCAAAAAAGACATGGGATTGATTGCCATGACCTACGGAAACATCTACGTGGCCTCCATCGCCATCGGAGCCAATCCCGCTCAAGCCGTCAGGGCTTTTGTGGAAGCTGAAAGTTATGACGGACCGTCTTTGATTCTTTCTTATTGCCATTGTATTGCCCACGGAATCGAGGATATGGGCCGCGGATATGAGGAACAGAAAAAGGCCGTTGCCTGCGGTCACTGGCCCTTATACCGGTTTGACCCGCGCCTGGCCCAGCAGGGCAAAAATCCGCTTCAGCTGGATTCCAAGGCCCCCACGCTGGACTTTGCCGAATATGCAAACGGGGAAAACCGTTTCCGCGTTCTCCAGAAAACCAAGCCGGAAATTGCCGAACGGCTCCTGGAAGAAGCTCGACGTTACGTCAAGCGGAAATACGCTCTCTACGAAAAGTTGTCGCAAATCGAATGCTGAAAGGCACCAACAGGCGGTCTTGACAAAACAAGACCGCCTGTTCTTTCTTTGCAGCAAGAGGAACTGTTTATGGGCTTGAAAAGAAAAACAGGTTTTCTGTCTGTCCTGCTGGGATTGGCTTTGGCAGGATGTACTCTCACAAACCGCAACAGCTTTTCTCCTGCAGAGAACAAAACTTTGCCCTGTAAGGACCTCCTGAAAGCACACGCTGTGACAGCATTCTACCTGTCTGCCGGGAAAACGTACTACACAGAACAGGAGCATCGCTTCTGTCCCTCCCTCCAAATACTGGAGATATCCGCGGAAGAACCGGAAGGCACAGTTCAATGGAAATGGGAAAAAGGAACCTTTAACCGCCCTGCCGGCGGGGAAAAAACGTTAAGCGGCGAATGGCAGCCTGAATCCGCCCTGGCGGTTTTTTCCGGCTTCCTGTACGGCAGCGGCCTTTTATCAGTCAATCTGCCTCCGGAACAGCCCACTGCTAACCTGGAAGGTCAGGTTTACACCGCCATTCCTCTCTTAGCATCTGAAGGTTTCGAAGCAACCTTATACAAAAATCAAAAAACAGGCATTATTGACCGTGTAAACATTCACAACAAAAAAGACAACAAAACCCTGATGGCGATTCTCTACAATTGGCGCCTCTTGGGAAAACGAGAAATACTTATTCCGAGAAAAATAGATATATTTGATATTACAAATGGTGTTTCTTCCAAAAAGCTCCTTATCCAGATAGAATATAAAGAAATTTCGGCTTCTCAATGAACCGATTTCGAAAAAGCAAGTACGAGTACAATATGGAGGTTTTTTCCACTTTTTTGTTTAATCCCATAATGCAGAAATCCGGTCTTTTCTCAAGGACCAACAGCCCTCTTGGGGCAAGTTATAAATAATGTTTCAATAAAGGTTTTACGACCGATATACTACTTAAGAAAGCTTCAAAAGAAACCGATAGCAGGAATGTAGGAAGAATAGACATTTGAATATTTGTATGTCTATTATATCTATTTTTACTTTTTAACGAGCGAGAAAATGGAAAAAAGAATCTTTTTGGTCAATTTGGGAAACCTTCTGATTCTTTCCCTTCTCTTTGGCTGCTACAATGACCCGTTGGACCCCACTCAAATCGGACGGTTTGAGCCGACCCCAAAGGTGAACGTCATCCTGAACACATTGGGAGTCGCGGAAGAGCCAAGTCCCGCTTATGAAGGTGCCGAAGACCCCAGACCGGAAGACCTTATCGATTTCCAGACTGACTACGTTTTTGGGCCGGGCGACATTGTCCAAATCAGCATCTTTGAACTCTACCAGGAAGGTCAATTATATACAAACAATTATGTAGTCACCGAAACAGGACGCATCTCGATTCCGGATGTCGGCCTTGTCCGAGCAGCCGGCTTGACAGAGCCCCAGCTGGAACAGGAAATACGAGACATTTTATCACCGAATATCCTTAAAAACCCATCCGTCACAGTCAGTTTGGTTGAATCCCAAAAACAATACTTTTCTATTGTTGGACAGGGTCTGGGTACATCCGGCCGGTTTCCGCTGCCTCGCTATACCTTCCGGTTGACCGATGCCATTGCCTTAACCGGAAGCATCGCGGAATTCAACCTCAGCTATATTTACGTATCTCGCGACGTCCCTGTAGAACAGTCCGATACGCTTCCGCTCAGTCCGATGGAAAACGGGACCTCCAGTGAAGAATCTCCGGCACAGCCCGCTCCATCCTCTAAACCGCAGCAGACACAGGAAAACGAACTTCTCGAAATCATCACTCCCTCGGAAAACGCGGCCAAACGCGGAGGCATCCTGATTGCTTCAGCTGAAATGGCAACACGAGAAGAGCTCGAAGAATTGGCTTTACCGGAAGGTTTTGAATTGCCGCCCCCTACCGACAAATCCAAGCCGGAACAAACAACCGAAGCAATCCCCTCGCCGAGCGAACCCATCGAGTGGGTTTATGAGAACGGAAAATGGGTACCGAAAGTTCGTTCCGGTGTACCGCTTGCCAAACAAACACCCCCGCCCGCTGCAGAACCGGCCCGGCAAGCTCCTGAAGAACCTTTGCCGGAAGGTTTCGGCACCAAAGACATCGGCAAGACAAAAACGACAACACGTGTTATCCGGGTTCCCGTCGACCGGCTTTTGGCCGGCGATCCCCGCTACAACATTGTGATACGTCCCGGAGACCGAATTACGGTTCCGCTGGACATCATTGGAGAATTTTGGATTCTGGGGAATGTAAACGCACAAGGGCCGTTCCCCTTGACCGGAAGACCTATCACACTCAAACAAGCCATTGCCACGGCGGGCGGGCTGAACCAGATTGCCTATCCGCAGAAAGTAGAGGTAATTCGTCGGTTGGGGAAGAATCCCGCCGGAATGGCTCAGGAAGAAATTGTGCTGGTTGATCTGAAAAAAATCGCCAAAGGCCTCCAGCCGGATTTCTTCATCAAACCCTATGACCTGATTAACGTAGGAACACACGGAAGCAGCCGGTACCTGGCTGTGTTGCGGAACGCCTTCCGGGCTACATACGGTTTTGGACTTGTATATGACAGAAACTTCGCAAATGAGGATTTTGAAGACATCTGGACTTGGTAATCGTACAGGAACACATTGATGGCACCTTCCTCAGCCGCTACAGATTATTCTGCCTCCAGTCCCTCAATGCCTTCGAGCGGATGGCGCCGTGTCTCTGTCACTGCGTACGTTCAAATCGCAATTGTCGGAATTCTTTTTTATTCTTTCTTTTACAAAGACATCCATCGGCTTGTTGTTCAATGGCTTGACCCAAGCTGGTCTCACGGTTTCCTGATTCCTTTGTTTAGTCTTTATCTTCTAAACCGCCGCAAAGAAGATGTTCTTCAGGCACCCATTCGACCCAGTTATTTCTGGGGCATTTTGGGATTGACGGCATCCTTAGGGCTGTATGCCTTGAATATTGCCGTGCTGAAATTCGGTTATGGATATCCGCTTTTGATGCTCACTTCCCTGGCCTCTGTGGTGCTTCTTTTGGGCGGCTGGAAATTCTTTCAGCAGGTATGGCTTCCGGTTTTCTATCTTTATTTCGCCATTCCGCTGCCGGCCGACATTTACACCCGAATCTCAAGACCGCTTCGATTGGCGGCAGCCCATGTATCCACCGCAATTTTAGACCTGATTCCGAACCTGGAGGCTGTTTCACAAGGTGTCACGATTGAAATCGAATACAAAGGGGTTCGGCTGGAGCCCGCCCTCGATGTAGCGGAAGCATGCAGCGGAATGCGGCTCCTTTGGGCCTTCCTGGCCCTGAGTGTTCTGATGGCTTATCTGCACAAGCGCCCGGCCTGGCAGAAAATCATCCTGCTGGCCAGTACAATCCCCATTGCCATCCTCTGCAATATGATTCGGGTTACAGTAACCGGTCTTATTTACATCTTCGGCGACCCGCAATATGCTCAGGGGGTCTATCATGACCTGCTTGGGATGATGATGATTTTTGTGGCCTTCTTCCTTTACTGGGGTCTGGCCTGGCTGATGGAGAATCTGTTTGTGGAAGAAACAGAAACCCCTGCATCTGTTATTGTCCGCAGGCGGAGTTCTGAGCCCCCTGCTGAAAAGGAGGAGCGGTTATGACGTCCTTCCTTCGCTCCTTTTGGAAGCCCTCTTTTCTCATCTGCACAGGCATTTTGGCGGTCGCCTCTGCCTCCAAAGAATATACGCTTCGCCAGATGGGGGTTTATTTCTCAAAATCCCCCATCCCGCTGAAAGCTTCATTCGAAAAACTCAATGAAACCAAAATTGCTCCTTATCTGGTTCAGAAAAAAAATCGCATTACCAACCGGGATGTATTGGACAGTTTGGGAACCGAGGAATATCTCCAATGGGAGCTGGAAGACCCGGAAGTTCCCAAAGACAGCCCCCTGCGGTTCTGCTCCCTGTTTATCACCTACTATACCGGCAATCCGGATATGGTGCCGCACGTGCCGGATGAATGCTATGTGGGCGGCGGAAATACGAAACTGGCCAGCGAAGTCCTTTCAATCCCCATTCAGAAAGAGTTCATGCCGGAATCCGTCCGTCCTTTGATTCCGGACACGCTCGGGGTTCAGTCGATACTGTTCAGCCAGCGTCTTCAGGGTCCGATGCCGATTGAAAAAGAATTAAGGGTTCAGTATTTCTTCAAAGTCAACGGAAAGTATGCTTCCAGCCGAACCGAAACCCGTACGCTGCTTGGAAGCAACTTTTTCAGCCGATATTCCTATTTCTGCAAAGTAGAATGGAAATTTTACGGATTTGGTTTCGCCGAGATTCTTTATCCGGACAGAGACCAGGTCATCGAAGGCAGCCGGAAGCTGCTCTCGGTTCTCCTGCCGGTCCTGGAGACCGACCATTGGCCGGACTGGGAAAAAATCAACCAAAAATCAAACGATTCTTGATAAGGAACGGATGAACGAGTATGGCCAAGAAACTCAATAAGAAGGTAGTGATTATCCTGCTGGTTTTAGTCGGAGTAGGAGCCCTGTGTGTGGCCGGGGCCGGTGTGTACGTTTTACGAGGCCGAAATCCCGAATACTGCCTGAAAAAGGCCGAAGACGCTCTCAAGGAAAATGATTACAAAACCGCTGAACGGTTTTTCGGGAGGGCCTGTGCTGTAGCCAAAACCAATCGGGACAAAATTGCCAATTATTTCCGCTACGCTGAATTTCAGCTGATTCAAAACGAGCATCACGAGGCCGACTGGGGCAAAGCACTGGGCTGCTGGAATCAAATCCTCCGGTTTGACCCGAAAAACGAAACGGCAACACGCAAACTGTTCGACTACTTCTATGAAGTGGCTGACCTGGGGCAGCCGCAGGCTTGGAAACAGGTGCAGGATTACGCCCGAGACCTTCTGAAGATTCTGGAGGAAGCCCAAAAACCGCTCGATTCCAAAGTCCTTTTGGCTCACGGACGGGCTTCCCTGGAAATGGCCCGCCTGGGTGCTGTCAGCAACCGTCTGGAAGTGGTCCAGCAAGCCGCCTCTGACTTTCAGCGGTACATTGAACTGAATCCTAATGACATCAAAGGATATGAATACTTAGCCGAAAGCATTTTGGTTCGCAGTTCGATTGAAACATCGCAGGGAAATCTGCAGGCGAGAGAAACCGCCCGTCAGGAAGCTGAAAAAATCCTTCAGCAGGCCGTCGAACAATGCAGTGATCAACCGGCGGCCTGGGCTGCCAAAATCAATTTTGAACTGGAAACCCTTACAGACCCGAACCGTCTGGGCGAGATTCGTCAGCAGGTCGAGAATCTCATCCAAACCCTCCCGCCCAGCGATGTTCTTTATACGGCTTTGTCCAGTACATACGAACGGGCAGGAAATTTAAGCCGTTCTGAAGAGCTGATGAGGGCTTCCGCTGCAATGCGGCAGGCCGTCGCCCTCGCTCCGCAGAACATCCGACATCTTCTCCATCTTGCCACCCTGCTTCACCGGCTCGGTGCCGTCCAGAAAAAA